>Ga0247734_1002005_pt1 | contig 14239 bp, 12 predicted proteins | sample UWRJL103311B2_FD_180933 | JGI IMG/M metagenome (GOLD analysis project Ga0247734, IMG submission 180933) | Plant litter microbial communities from Arlington Agricultural Research Station in Wisconsin, United States - UWRJ-L103-311B-2 | ecosystem: Environmental > Terrestrial > Plant litter >... | reverse complement strand
ATCTGCGACTCGAACGAGACAGATTGCGGTGACGGTGAAGACGACAGCAACCGAAAGTTTGCAGCACAACTCGACCTGATCACATACCCGATTTGCTGAGGCGCGGCGCAGGCCACGACTTGGTACCCGAATTTCTTGACGACCATAGAGCATTGGAACCACCTGATCCCATCCCGAACTCAGCAGTGAAACGGTGCATCGCCGATGGTAGTGTGGGGTTTCCCCATGTGAGAGTAGGTCATCGTCAAGATTAAATTCCAAGACCCCATCTGCTAACGCAGATGGGGTTTTGTTTTTGCGCGTGGAAAAAGTCCGAACTCTCTTCGTGCTGCCACACCCTTCCTCCATATAGCAGCCGTCAAGCGGCGACCTTCTGCTAGCGCCAGCGATCTCACGGACGTCACCGCTGGCAAGGCGTGCTGCTACAGAGATATCTCCTGACCGTTATGACGTGCCCACAAAAAAGCCCCGCATCGCTGCAGGGCTTTTTGTTACCGCTTTGAAGGCTTATTCAGCAGCCTCTGCCGCCACTTCCCCATTCTTTACTGGGCTCGCTTCTTCACGGCGACGAATGTATTTCCAGTCGGCTTCGTCGATGTAGATACCCGCCGGGCCGCTGCCGCCTTCAAGGTCGATCGCTACATGTGCCGACACCTGGGGCTTAACGCTTGCCAGGATCGGCACAAAGCCCAATTGCAGGCTGGTTTCCAGCAAGGCGGCCTGGTTACGTTCGTCGATGTCGGCTGCTTCGTCGAGGTAGTAGGGCAGACGCACACGCCCGGCCAAGTCGCGATCCATCAAGTGCAGCAACAGATACATGTTGGTCAGCGCTTTGATGGTCATGGTTGTGCCGTTTGACGCTGCGCCATCGATATCAGTGTGGATAACGGGCTGACCATTAACCTTGGTGATTTCGAACGCCAATTCGAACAGATCTTTGAGACCCAACTGGTTGTGGTTCGCAGCCACCAGGCGTGCCAGATACTCTTTCGCTTCTTCGTTTTTGTTGTCTTGCTCTGCGCTTTGGCTCAGGTCGAAGACCGACAGCGTTTCGCCTTCCTCGTATTGACCGGCGCTGTGGATGATCTGGTCGATATGCTTGAGCGCTTCCTTGTTCGGCGCAAGGACGATGCGGAAGCTTTCCAGGTTGGAGACCTGGCGGCGGTTGATCTCACGGTTGAATAGCGCCAGTTGATGCTCAAGACTGTCGTAGTCGCTGCGGATGTTACGTAGGGTGCGGGCGATGTCGGTGACGGCTGCACGACGGGCTTTACCCAAGGTTAGCGCTTCATCCGTGCGGTGCGCGTACGCATTGATCAGCAATTGGAGACGGCGCTCCATGTCGTCTTCGCTGTCGAACTTGGCCACGCCTTTAAGGCGGACTTGGGCGTACAACGCTTCGATCTGACCATCACAACGCAACAGGCCTTGCCAGCTGTCCTGATAGTCGTTGAGCAGAGGCAGCAGATTCTCCAGCGAATCGTCGACAGCTTCCATGAACGGCGTACCAAATGGCAGATCCGCTGGTAGCAACTGACGACGACGCAGGGCATCGTCCAGCGTGCGCTGCTTAGACTCCAGATCGCCGATTTGACGCCCCACCAGTTGCAGTTTTGCTGACAACTGCTGGACGCGTTCGGTAAACGCATCGCTCGAGCGCTTGAGTTCGTCTTGCGCCGCCTCCATTTGCGCCAGTTGCTCGAGCTTCTCGCCTTCTTCCGCGCTGAGGGTCTGCGTGCGGCGGAAGTCTTCCAACGCCTTTTGCGCATCCAGTACCTGCTGATACAACGCTTCGGTCTGGGTTTTGCTCGCCGCGCGGTCAGCCGCAACAGCTTGCTGGGTCTTCAATTGCTTGAGTTCTTTTTCCAGACGTTCTTTCTGATCGCGCAACGCCGCGCGGTCAGCCAGCGCCTGCAAAGCAGGGGGCTCGATGTGCGAGAGGTTGATCGAAAGCCCCGGCACTTCGAAGCGCTCGCCTTTGAAGCCATCAAGAATGGCCTCCAACGATTTGACCCATGCTTCGCCATCATCCAGCGCGATGCCTTGTTCGCCGAGCGGCAGACTAAAGAGTGAGCTGTTGAACAGGCGCATCAGGCGCTCGACATCTGGCTGGGAAAACTCTTCGCGCAGTCGGGCGTAGCTGTTGTTGTCCGCGTGATCGAGTTGTTGTTTAACCGACTTGAGGCGTTTTTCCAGATCGCGCAGGCGTTCATCCAGGTCTTCGGCACTGAACTGGCGAGACTGGGCCAGCGCACCCGCCAGTTCGTCGTGAGCGTCTTTGGCGGCCAGCAGTTGCTGTTCAAGCACCCGTACGTCATCGACCAGCGCGAAGCGGTTCTTCAATACCGCCAGTTCGCCGATCCAGCGTTGAATGTCACTAATCTCTCGCTCAAGGCGCATCAGCTCCTGAGTGCCGCCCCGCTGATCGTTTTGCAGCGCGTCTTGTTCGCCGCGGTAATGCTCAGCCTGAATGACCAGCTCTTCCTTGCGCGCGTTGGAATAGTCCTGCCAGGTGCCGAGCAACGAATCCAGCAGCGGCGACAGGCGATGCAGTTTGCCGCGCAGGATGTCGCGTTGTTGGACGCCATTGGCCAAGGCTTCGACCAGAGGGCCAGCGAGCACCAACGCGTTGTAGTCCTGTTCCATGCGGCGTACATCGCGGAAGGCTTCTTCGCACGCAGCGATGTAATCCACGCTACCGGAACGCAGGCTGTGTTCAAACGCGTCAAGGAACAGCTGCTTCAGCTTCGCGGCGGTAATTTCGCGCATGTGCAGCAGGTTGATGAACAGCGCACGGAAGGTTTTCAGACTCTGCTCGCTCGTGGAACGCAACGGAATCAGCGTCAAGTCCAATGGAATAGAGGTGTGACCACCCACCAGCAAACGACGCAGTTCGTCTGGCTTAAGCTCGTAGGCTTTCAGGCCCTGGCTTTCAAGATTGGTGAACAGTTCTTTTTGGCGCAGGCACGTTTCGTTTTTCTGATAGTGCGCAAGATCCAGCTTGCCGGCATAGGCGAAAAACTGGTGACCAAAGCCGCCGCCCGGGCCGCGACCGACGACGCCGATGACGTGAGGGCCGTGGGGCAGGGCGACTTCGACGAGGATGTAGCTGGTGTCGGACGCGAAATAGAAGCGACGCGACTGATCGAGGCTGTACTTGCCGAAGGACATGTCCGACATGCGCGCCAGAATCGGGAATTGCAGGGCGTTGATTGACGCACTCTTGCCGAGGTTGTTCGCGCCATACACCGACAAAGGATGTTCCAACGGAAACAGCCCGAGGCTGTAACCAGCGGTGTTCAGCAGGGCGAAGCGGCGAATGCCGTAGCGTTCCTGGCTCATGCGTCATGCTCCTGTTCTTCGGCAATCGCACGGGCGATTGCCTGCTCTTCGCTTTCTTCGGCGTCGTCAAACTCGGCCAGATCAAGCGGGTCGTCGGTCTGCAGCAGCTTTTCATCGCTGTCGTCGTCGATCAGCACGGGCGTCGGCAATGGCAGGTCGCTGTGCAGGCTGGCCGCCAGGTCGCGGTCCTGTTGGACCGACAGGCACACATCGAGGAAGCGATGCATCGGTGGCAGGAAGCGATAGATGCCCACTTCTTCCGACGCAAAGCCAAGCTGGGTCATGCGGCGCATGATCTTCTCTTCCAGCTCTTCCTGGGTTTGCACTTCCGCTTGCAGAAACAGGTCGCGGTATTTGTCCAGCAGCGACGGCAGTTCATCGCGGCCCAGGCTACCGCCGTCTAGCACGGCCACCGGGTCGCGACCCTGGTCCGCCAGGTGTTCGACAAGGATGAAGGTAAACAGGGCCAGGCGCTGTGCGGTCTTGTTGACCTGCGCAGCGGCCAGATCAGGGACGAAGTAATAGAAGCCACGGGTGTCACAGATGAGCTCGAAGCCCAATGCCTTGAACAGCGTGCGGTACTGGTCCTGAAAGTTGGACAGTTGCGCATACAGTTCAGGATCTCGTCGGCTGACGTGGTAACCCTTGAACAGCTCGCGAAAAATCGGCGCGAGCTGGGAAAGTTCGGATAGATCAAGATGCATGGGCGGTGCCCTCGGGGTTTTCTGGGGTGGCGTCTTTGCTCGAGAGCAGGGCGAAGGAGCGCAGGCTGACGCGGTGCTCCTGGGTCAAGTATTCGCGGCGTTCGAGGCGCTCGCGTTTGAAGCGTTTCTCCCGCGACAGGCGCGAGAACCAATACAGCAATTCGTCGGTGGCCCCAGTCGGTTCCTGCTCCAGCAACCAGATCATCAGATCCGGCATGGGCAAGGCTTCCTCGCAACGTTCGACCATTTCTTTGACCGTGCGCGGCGCCCGTGGCGGTTCGCCTTTGCGGGTGACGTTGGCCTTTGGGAAGCGCGCCGGTTTGGGCTCAAAGCGCGCCAACGCGTAAACGTAGGCTTCGACCTGGTTCGCGCTGCCAAGGAAGGTGCTTTGTGGTCGGGTGAACATCGGCATCGCGGCCTGCGGCACCGCGTCGATGCCTTTGCGCCGAATGGCCGACAGGGCCAGCGCGGCACCTCGGGTCACAGCGTTATGGCGACGGGCTTCCTCGCGCAACGGCAGCAGCAGTTCCCGGGCATGACGCAGGGTCAGTTGCGCGCTGGTTTGCATTTCAAGGATGCGCGCGTGTGTGCGCAGGAGCATGTCGTCGTCGACCAGATGCCCAAGCCGCTGCTGATCGCTCAACATGCGCAGCAGGACGTTTTCGACCTTGCGCACGCCTTGTTCGAAAGCGCCGTCGGCGTTGACCAACTGAATCATCGGCTCGACGTATTCATCCCAGGTTGCCAACACCTCGGCATAACGCTGACGCAACGGAATCTGCCGGTCGCTGGTCTTGGCGCGTTCGGCCACGGCAACCAGCGCCTGTTCATCGTTGGCGAGCTTTTTAAGCACGTCGCGCACGCGCATGTCGAGCAGGCGCAACTGGCGAGCGAGGTCGTTGGCATCGCGGGCTTCGAAGGCTTCCTGAATGTAACCGGCCAGCCGCTCCAGATGGCGCAGGTAGGCTTCGATTTCCAGGCACAGGCCCAAGCGGTGTTCGCGGCGCAGGTACGACAGGAAGTCGTGGATCTGGGCGTTCAGCTCGAAACGGTTCGGGCTTTTGGCCACGGGAACCAGAATGTCGAGACGAATCCACACGTCCAGCAGGTGGGTGATGTCCTGGGGTGTGCTTTCCAGTTGCTGGGCGGCCAATTGCAGACGCAGTTCGCTGAGGCTCAAAGTGCCTTGGTCGAAATGCTCGCACAGTGGCTCAAGAAGCGCCCAGTGTTCGGCAAGGGCGCGCAGGACGCGCTTAGGTTCGATCATCGGATGGGGCCGCTGGTTGGCAAATAAAAGCGGCGATTGTACTGCATCGCAGGGGTTGGTTTTCACCCTCAGTCGATCAACTGCGGCGGGATGCGTCGAAGGTCTGTAGAATCCCCCTCCTGACTTTGTCCACAGGTGGCTGTCCCTTGCTCAACGAGCCTCGCCGCCGCGCTTATCTGACCGCCATGCAGGTAGTCAGCTGGCTGCCGCGCACCGAACTGCCTTTTGCTGCGCCTTCGCGTCCGGAGCTGCTTGCACCGTTGCCGGTGTTCGAGGACGAGGTCGTTGAAGCCATGCCTTCGATGGCGCCTGCGGTCTCGCGCAATCAGGCGTCCACCCCTGCCGCGCCCTTGGCGCGTACGGTGGAGCGGCCGAAGATCGAGATTCCTCGTCCAGCCTCTGCTGCTAAACCGGTGGTCAAGCTGGTCGAAGAAGAATCCGCTCCTGAGGTCGTGAAAGCGCCTGTTGCGCCGCCACCTCGTTTCGCTCTGCAATTGTTGCGCGCGGGCAGCTGCTTGCTGTTGGTCGAGCTGGCCACGGGCGAGCCCTTTCAGAGTCGCGACCCTTCCTATTTGTTGCTCAAGGATATGCTGCGTGCCGCGGGTCTGCCTGACAGCCCGCAGATCATTGGCGAGCCTGTGCGTTGGCCGCTGTTGGTGAGAGGGCAGATGGATCAAGGTCCTGAGGCTGCCCGGGATTTCGTTCAAGGGTTCCTGTTCGCTCGCGTCGAGGAGGACCCTTGCACCTGCCTGTGGCTGATCGGACTACCAGCGGTACGTTTTGCCGGGGAAGTTGACGCTGAATCCTACAATCTTGAATTCCAGGTTGAAGGCCTGGGGTCGGCCTGGGCGCTGCCGGGTCTGGAACTCTTGATGGACGAGCCTCAGCGCAAGGCCGATGTGTGGCGTGCCATGCGTCAAATGATGGGACGTTGGAAGAGCGTAAATGAGTGATGCCGTAACGTTTCGCCGCATGACCGAAGCCGATCTGGAAGCGGTGTTGAAAATCGAATACGCGGCGTTCAGCCACCCGTGGACCCGCGGCATTTTTCTCGATGGGCTCAAATCCTACGAAATCTGGCTGATGTTCGAAGGCAATCAGCAGGTGGGGCATGGCGTCATCAACGTCATCATTGATGAGGCGCACTTGCTCAACATCACGGTCAAGCCGGAAAGTCAGGGCCGCGGGCTGGGGCTGTTGTTGCTCGACAAGCTGATGAAGCGCGCGTACGAACTGAACGGGCGTGAGTGCTTCCTTGAATTGCGGGCGAGCAATCAGTCGGCGTATCGACTGTATGAGCGTTATGGCTTCAATGAGGTGGGGCGGCGTCGTGATTACTATCCGGCTGTCGGTGGGCGCGAAGATGCGCTGGTAATGGCCTGCACGCTGACGGATTGATTACAGAGATACAGTCGCAACGTGAATTGACCGTGGGAGTGCGCAAGCTCACTCCCACAGCGGATTGTATTCTCAGCATAGGAGAACCCGGGCGTGCTCCCCCAAGGACTGCGGGCCGGGCTCAGACCCCCGGCTTGCCGTCCAACGGATCCAGGATCGCCATTTCCTCCTCATCGAGCCCGTCGCCGCCGCCAATGTCGTCCTCATCCACGATGCTCAGGTCAAAGTCGGCCGGGCCGCCTTCGCCTGCTTCTCGCGGCGAGCGTGAACCGTCTTCATCGATCAGGGTTTCCGGGCTCATGTCATCGTCGGTGGGGTTGTGATCGTCGGTCGAAGCACCGGTCATGCCTGCTTCGCGGACGCGTTCGTCGGAAATGTACGTGTCGAGTTCATCTGCGGGGATGGTGTCACCGATTCGCCCGCTGGGTTCGTTATTGTCATTGAAGTTAAGCTCCTCCATTGAGCCCATGCGGTCTTCGTTGTCGTCGATGGGTTCTGGCTGGGTGGCGCCAAACGGGCGGCGAGAGTCGTTCATGGCAAATCCTCATTGTGAGCGGTCTTAATGAGGTGGACCGGGGGGCACTGAGAAGATTCACTCCGCTTCTTGATCGGTAGAGGCAAAACGGCGTGACCCTACGCGTCGATCGCCAGTCATAGCTGGGCATCATTCCTGAGGCATCACGTATGAACGAATTACAAGATCTGATCGATAACAACGAACGTTGGGCGGCGGCCATCAAAGAGGAAGACCCTGAGTTCTTCGCCAAGCTGGCCCGTCAGCAAACCCCCGAATACCTCTGGATCGGCTGTTCGGATGCGCGCGTCCCGGCCAATGAAATTGTCGGCATGTTGCCGGGCGACCTGTTCGTGCACCGCAATGTGGCCAACGTCGTGCTGCACACTGACCTGAACTGCCTGTCGGTGATTCAGTACGCCGTCGATGTCCTCAAGGTCAAACACATTCTCGTCACCGGCCACTACGGGTGTGGCGGCGTGCGGGCGTCGATGCAAGACCGTCAATTCGGCCTGATTGATGGTTGGCTGCGCACCATTCGCGATTTGTATTACGAGAACCGGGAGCTGCTGAGCAAGCTGCCGACCGAGGAAGAGCAGGTCGACCGCCTGTGCGAATTGAACGTGATTCAGCAGGTGGCCAACGTCGGGCATACCAGCATTGTGCAGAACGCCTGGCATCGCGGGCAGAAACTGTCGATCCACGGCTGTATTTACGGGATCAAGGACGGTCGCTGGAAAAGCCTGAATACGACGATCAGCGGCTTTGAGCAGTTGCCGCCGCAGTACCGTTTGCGTCCGTTGGGCGAGTGATGCTTCTGAAGCAGCGGCTAGCGGAATCCAACGCAAGATGTGAGACAGGGCCGCTGGATATGTAGGAGTGAGCAAGCTCACTCCTACATAGCGTCAGGCTTGTTTCTTGACCATTTCAGGCAATGGCTTGCGCAGTTGATCCAACTGACGGCCCACTGATCCGGTCCGGCATTTCGCGGCCGCCTGATCAGGCGTCAGGTTGCGAATCGAGGTGTAAAACAGCTTGCAGGTCTCGACCTTGTGGGTCACCTGCCATTGGGTTGCGCACTGGGTCAGCAGGGCCGCTGCATTCGAACCCGGTGTCTGGCCCATGCCCGCTTGCCAGCACGCGGCACTCAAATCCTGCCCCATGACTTTCAAACCCGCCGCATCGGCTTTGGCTTCGTCTCCGCCATAGTTGCTCTTGTCCGCCGCATACCAGATGTAGCTCGGATGATTGGCGCCAATCACCGACACGGTTTGCCCGGTCGCAGGGCTGATGGTCGCCAGGCCCAGCACCGGCACATTGACGTTGTACTGCGCTTTCAACCAGTTCCGTACCGGCGCGCCGAACGCGACCATAGGCAGCGACGTGCCCGCAGTGCTTTGGCTCACGTCTTTGACCATGGTGGTCTGATAGTCGTTGAAGTAGCTGTAGACGCCTTCCAGATCACTGCCCGCATTGGCTGGCGCGGCAATCGGAGCGATGTCGATGATGGTCTGATACGCCGGCGTTTGATCGGCTGGAATGCCGTTGTCCGTCAGCAACGTGGCCCACCGGTCGGTGGTGGCCGAGCGCAGATAGTCTTGAGCCTGCGTCAGCGAGTAATCCGGCGGGAAGTGCAGCAGCTCGACACTCTTGCGATTCTCCAGCGCCATGCCCAGCGGCAGGAACAGGTACCAATTGTAAGCAAACTTGCCATCGGCATTGAGCTTGCTCGCGCCCGTGTAAGCAAGGTCTCCGGCGTTCAGCAGGCGGGTCAGCGGCTTGTCGTAGCCGTCTGGCACGCCGGTGATCTTGGCATGTAACTGATCATTGTCGTTGGTCACGCTGACCTTGGCGCTCGGGTAGCCGTCGCGCTGGACGCTTTGGGACAGGTAATGCTCGACCGTCTGCTCCAGCGTCCAGTTACGGAAGCAGATGACATTACAGTTGTTGGGGTAGGCGAAGAGTCGGGTGACGCGGTCCTTGCTGCCGAGGCTGACATCGACGTCAGCGTGGGCGGTGAAGCTGAGCGCAAGGGCTGTGAGGGCAACGCTCAATGCTGCGGTTTTCTTCATGCTCATGTCCTTGATGGCGTGGGCATCCGTCTGCGCGGATGTGTTTCAATAATGAAACATCTGGACATGACAGGAAATACATTACAGTCGAAATTTACCGGGCCTGCTGAAGTGACAGTGCAGTCGCCATTTCAGCAAGCCTGGTCGCGGCAAACGTTTCAAAGCACGAACCGTTGCACCATGGCGTTCAGATCGGTCGCCAGCATTGCCAGTGCATTGCTGGCCACGGTCGTCTGCTGCGCGCCGGAGGCAGATTGAGTCGACAGGTCGCGAATGCTGCTCAGGTTGCGGTCCACTTCGTGGGCGACTTGGGCCTGCTGTTCCGCTGCGCTGGCAATCAGGATATTGCGATCGCTGATGGTTGAGGTCGAGCTGATGATCACCGTCAACGCCTGGCTGGTAGCGGCCGCCTGTTCCAATGTCTGGCTGGCCTGAGCTGCGGTGATGCGCAGAGTTTCAGCAGTGTCCTGGGTGCTCTTCTGCACATCGTTGATCAGGCTTTCGATTTCGGTGGTCGAGGCACTGGTGCGCTGCGCGAGCGACCGGACTTCGTCTGCCACCACCGCAAACCCACGGCCAGCTTCGCCTGCACGTGCCGCCTCAATAGCAGCGTTCAGCGCCAAGAGGTTGGTCTGATTGGCAATGGCGCGAATCACTTCGAGGATCTTGCTGATGCTCAACGTACGTTCGGCCAGACCGTCGGCTTGATGAGAGGAGTCAAGTACGTTGTCAGTCAGTTCCTTGATCGAATCGATGGTTCCGGTCAGACGAGTCCGCCCTTCAGCCGCCGCTGCGTTCGAGGCCTTCGATTCGGTGGAGGTGTTGCTCGCGTTGTCGGCTACCTCGACTGCAGCTTGGCTCATCTGATTGACGGCCACTGCGGCCTGTTCGATTTCATCATTCTGCGCCTGCAGGTTTTTGGCACTGGCCTCGGCGATGGCGCCCATCTCTTGGACCGACTGGCTCAACTGGCTGGCCGCTGCGTAAATCTGATCGATCGTGCCATGCAGGTTGCCACGCATCTGCCCGAGCATTTTTAGCAGTTGCGCGGCTTCGTCCTTGCCTTCCGGGACAGGCTGGGGACTCAAATCGCCGTCGGCAATGGTGCTGGCAATCTGCAGCGATTGGCGCAACGGGCGGATGATGCTCACGCTCAAACGCCACGCCAGCAGCAGGGTCAAGACCAGCGCGAGCACAATGGCACTCACTGCGATGATGCGCGTCTGCTGGAATCGGCTCTCGGTGCCACCCACCGCCGCTGCGGCGCTTTGCTTGTTCAGTTCACGCAGCAGTTGCACCTGCATGTCCATCAAATCGCCCTGCAAGCTAAGTGTGGTATTGAGCAGCATCCGCGCATCATCGAGTTTGCGCTGCTCGATGAGACCAATCTCGTCATGCAGGCCCGGCATGAACGCCTTGTAGGCCTCTTGAAGTGCTTTGATGGAGTCGCGTTCCGTGCTGTCGGTCGAGTGAGCGAGGTAGTCGCTGAAACCCTTCTCCACCTCGTTTTTCAGTTGCTCGACGTTGATCTTGCTGTTGACCACCGCACCGGGATCGTCCGCGTTGGCGATCAGTCGGGCGCTTTCACCGCGCAGTTTGATCAGATCGATGGCGATCGCATCAGCCATGGCGATGCTTGGCAGCGCCTCACTCTCCACCGCCGCGCCCTGGTCGCGAATACTCTGCATCTGCAATAGACAGAACACGCCCAATGCGATGAGTAGCAACGCGGTGACACCGAAACACAGCACCAGCCGCTGAGCAATCCGAAAGCGCCGCAAAAATGCTGGCTTGGATGAAGGACGAAACAACCCACGCAATGACCTTTTCACAACACGAATCTCATCGACGAAGACACCAGAGGCTTCGTTATAGAGATGTTCCGTGATGTCTTTATGACATCGAATGAAAATATTTCAGATTTGTTGTAACTGTGTGGAGGATTGAGGATTGAGGACAGAGGCTGATGAACGTTATTTAGCGGTCGGGCGCTCCCACTTCCTCCATGAACTCCCGCAAAAACCGCTCGGCGCGTTCGTGACGCATCTGCGCCATGCGCCTCCCGGTATCGGTCTGAAAACCGTGGGCGAGGGTGAAGAGTTTGGTGGTGAAGTGGTCGGTGGCGTACCGTTTGTCGTTCAGTTCGCGGTTTTGGGCTTGGGGATCGGCGGGGTCATAGAGGTGGCTGCCCATGCGGCCTGAGACGTAAAACAGACGAGCGACGCCAATCATGCCGAGGGCGTCGAGGCGGTCGGCGTCCTGAAGGATTCTCGCTTCCAGGGTGGTTGGGGTGATGTTCGCCGAGTAGCTGTGAGCCTCGATGGCGTGCGAGACAGCGTCGATTCGCTCTTCATCCCACCCCAATTCCGACAGCAATTCGCCCGCTTTCGCAGCGGCCAGTCGGGAAGCGCTGGAGCGGAAGGGCGAGTTTTTCTCCACCGAGACGCAATCGTGCAGCAATGTCGCCGCGACCAGAATCTGGGGATCGCCCCCTTCCTTGTTGCGAATGGCGCAGACATTGGTCCAGACGCGGTGCAGGTGCGAAATGTCGTGAGAGCCATCGGCCCGTTCGGCGACAGTGTGGGGAAGCAGCTTGTCAGCCAGATCCTGAAACGGCGCGAAGGAGAGTGCAGTCATCGAGTGTCCTTGCTGAGGCAACGCGGGCGAATAGGGGCAGCATAGAGGATGGACCCGAAAAGGCGTCTGAAAGTCCGCCCTGCGTTGAGGGTCAAGGCCGCAACGGTAGCGCGGTTTTGTACCGCACCTGCTTGAGCGACAGGCTCGAACGGATCTTCTCAACCTCCGGCATGGGCGACAGGCGTTCGATGATGAAGTGTTCAAGCGCCTGCATGTCGGCCATGCCCGAACTTGCTGCGCTGGCGATCGAGCGCTATGGGATTGAGACTGAGAACGAGGCGCTTTGGAGCGTCTGAGTAAATCAAGCTGTAGGAGCGTGGATGAACTGGCCGCACCCGCACGATCGGCGGGGAACACGTCGGGAAATGGGTAAGCCTTATAACACCGCATTGCCAGGCTTGCGACCGCTACGCAGTTGATCGTCCGAATGCGGCCCAGAGACAAGCCACGCTCCTACAAGGTGATGCACTGCAGGCCTATTTGCCTTTCATCGCCGCCGTGAGTTTGTCGACGTTGTAGCGAAACATTTTCACGTACGTCGTTGCGGGCCCGTTCGGTGGGGACAACGACTCCACGTACAGTTCGCCCCCCGGATGCGCACCGCTGGCGTTGGCGATTTGTTGCACCAAGCGCGGATCGCTGGAGTTCTCGAAGAAGTAGGCGCTGACATGCTCCTGTTTGATCTGGTTGATCAGCTTGCCCACGTCTGCGGCTGAGGCTTCGGTCTCTGTGGAAAAGCCCAGCGGCGACAGGAATGTCACGCCATACGCATCACCGAAATAGCCGAACGCGTCGTGGGACGTCAGCACCTTGCGCTGTGCGACAGGGATGGCGTTGATCTGCGCGCGGGCGTAAGCGTCCATGTCCTGCAACTGAGCGATGTACTTCTCACCGTTGGCTTTGTAATCGGCGGCGTTATCCGGGTCGGCTTTCTGCAGGGCCTTGATGATGTTTCTGACGTAGACGACGCCGTTGACCGCGCTGTTCCAGGCATGCGGGTCGGTGATCTTCTCGCCATCGTCTTCCATGCTGCGGGTCATGATGCCGTTGGACAGCACGACGGGCTGACCCTTGTAACCCGAGGCCGTGATCAGCCTGTCCAGCCAGCCTTCCAGGTGCAGGCCGCTGACGAACACTACGTCGGCTTTTTTCAAAGCCTGAGCGTCGCTGGGCGTGGGTTCATACACGTGCGGGTCGCCGTTGGGGCCGATGAGCGAGGTCACGTGGACGTGATCGCCGCCAACGTTATGCACCATGTCGGCGATAACGGTGAATGATGCAACGGTTTCCAGGGTTTTTGCCTGGGCGAAGTTGGCCAGGCCCGACAACGCCAGAGCGGCGGTCAGAAGCGTCAAACGTTTCATGGTGTTTTCCTTGAGATGAGCGAACGATCAGCCGGACAGGTGAACCCTCGGGAACAGGCGGCGCAGAAAGCCGCTGCGTCCAAAGAACAGCGAGAACAGGTAAAACGCGCTGGCCGTCAGAACGATGGCCGGGCCAGAAGCGACGCTGGCGTGGTAGGAAACGATCAGGCCGATGAAGCCTGAGAGTGTTGCGACCCCCGTAGAAATCACGATCATCCCGGTCAGAGAGCTCGACCAGAAACGTGCGACGGTGGCGGGCAGCATCATCATCCCCACCGCCATCAGCGTGCCAAGGGCCTGGAACCCGGCGACCAGATTAAGCACGACCATCAATAGAAACAGCACGTGGTACAGCGACCCGCGGCCCCCGACTGCGCGCAGAAAACCGGGGTCAAAACATTCCAGAATCAAAGGCCGGTAGATCAATGCCAAAAGAATCAGGGTGAACGATGCGATGGCGCCGACCATGAAAATGGCCTGATCATCGATGGCCAGAATCGTGCCGAACAGCACGTGCAACAGGTCGACGTTGGAGCCGTGCAGCGAGACGATCAGCACCCCGGCCGCTAACGACGTCAGGTAAAAGCTCGCGAAGCTGGCATCCTCTTTCAGCGTGGTAAAGCGGCTTACCAATCCGGAAAGCAGGGCGACGGCCAGCCCGGCAATCAAGCCGCCGAAGCCCATCGCCGGGAGCGACAACCCTGCGAACAGGAAGCCCACTGCCGCGCCCGGCAAAACGGCGTGACTCATCGCATCGCCCACCAGGCTCATACGGCGCAGCATCAGCAGGACGCCCACCGGGCCAGAGCCGATCCCCAGTGCCAGGCACGCGACCAGGGCGCGACGCATGAAGCCGAAATCGACAAAAGGCTGAATCAGTAGGGTGTAGAGCGTCACAGCGTTGCCTCCTCGTCGACGTCGCACGGCTGCGCGTCGGGGCT
>Ga0247734_1002004_pt1 | contig 14245 bp, 8 predicted proteins | sample UWRJL103311B2_FD_180933 | JGI IMG/M metagenome (GOLD analysis project Ga0247734, IMG submission 180933) | Plant litter microbial communities from Arlington Agricultural Research Station in Wisconsin, United States - UWRJ-L103-311B-2 | ecosystem: Environmental > Terrestrial > Plant litter >... | reverse complement strand
CAACTTGAACCGTGACTGTTGATCTGCCGGCAAGCGGATTCGCCAGGATTATTTTAACAGGTTTATACAGGGAAGCTTGCGCAAGATCCACATCCTTCAAAGAAAATGCTATACCAAGTGCCCCGTTCGGCCCATAATTTGCAAAGCCGTCAATGTTAAGTGATTTTTCGTCTGAAAGGTATTGAGCCTGCATAATGCTGGAAGCGGTCCCGGAATAATCAGCGATCCAGGGTAAATTGTTTACAATACACCGCATATTTGACAGATAAGGTTGCTGCTCTGTTCTGGGTGTGATGGCAACTCTGTCAGGATCAGTTTGGCAGGATGTCAACATAATACCTGCGAGGAAACTAAGGCACACAGCAGTGCCAATGAACTTGTAAGTTTTCATAAGTCATAAAGTTAAAATAGAAATAAAAATCAATTAAAATACTAAACGATAATCTGTATACGTAATGGTTTATTTTGAAATTGAAAATCGATCAGGCGGAATTGATGTCTGGTAATTATTTATCCAGGCGACTAATTGACCGGGTTATTTTATCCGGGAATCTGACAGGTACTTGCCGGAATTTGTAACTGCATTTATTTGAATATTATATTTTCCGCTTACCCCGGTCTTTTTAACGCTGGTAACTTCAATCCGGTAAATGCCCTGATCATGGGCAATTATTTTAATGGCTTCCTTTCCCCAATCTTTTTCAGGTGAATCGATCTCACCTATCCGGATCTTTTCAGGTGAAAATAAGAGAACAATTACGTCTATCCCCAGCTGATTAATTTCTGCTTCAAGTACTTGCCCTTTTTGCAGACTAACAAGGTAGGAGTGTCTTGTCCCGGCGTAAAGCTCCCGCTGTATTGGTGTGCCCTTTTCAATTACAGATATGCTTGATTGGTCCGTGCAAGAGCTACTTTGTGCAGCCAGTCGGCTTGTTGCAGTCAATAATATTCCAATTAAATAGAATATGTATTTTATTTTGTAAGATACCATAGTGCTGTTTGATAATTGATTATCAGGTAATTAACAATGCAAAGTTAGGTAGCATATTTAAGGCGGTCAATCGGATAAATGTATGAGCGGAATATTACGTGCTTGTTTAAAATTCTCATTTTCAAATACTTATAATAATTTAATCTTTAATTTCTGCAATTTTCGCGTAAGATTACTTAGTGCAAAATTCACCTAGTACACTTTTTCTGTTACCTGAGTGCTAACAGTGGGATTAACAGGTTATAAGGGGCAGAAGTCTGCCTGTTTGAACACCGTTAAACCCTAAATATGTATATGAGACTTTGCGCTATTCCGGCCATTTTATGCCTGGCCATTGTATTTTTCTCCTGCAAAAAGGATCCCAAAAGTGTATCGGAACTGGCCCGGAAAGTATGGGTCGTTCAAACCGCCGAAGAGAATGGCACTCTCGTGTATACCGCCGGAGTGCCAGGTTCCATTCGAGATTACAGTAATTTTCAGCTTGATCTCTCCGATGTCACAATAGTCCGGCTGATAGAGACCGACAACAGCAACTCTACCGGCGAATGGACTGTGGAGGATAGTAAATTGCTGGTGCTGAAAAATCTTACGCCACAGTCGACAGGTACCGGCGGCACAATCAGCTATGTGATCAACTCTATTGATAATACTAAGCTGGATATCAGCAGGCAGGGAACTAACCTAAAAACAGGAAACACAACGAACAGATATGTGCTTATCCAAAAGTAACTCCTCAATCTAAACAGTTAATCTTAGAATCATGAAAAATCTATATTTAATACTTCTATTCTGTGCACTGTTACTTTCGGGAGTATCCTTTGCGCAGGATTCACCTGATGATGCACCGCGTACGCGAATCACAGCCTGGAAACAACAGCCTATTGCTACTGACGAGCTTTTTGTGAATGGGGACGGCGACGACTTTAAAAAGTATCTTTTTCGTAAAGACAAACCCAATGGCAGATTAAGGTATACAGTGAATGTAACCCGCTTCTACTCTGACCTGATGAAATTTAATTCCCAGGGTTTTCTTACCAATGCCAATGAACTGATTGAAAGAGGTTTGCTTCCAGGTAAAGTGAAGTTTACAATGCTTGTTTACGACGTAGATCATAATTCTCAAATCGATGAAAACGAGGATGGTATTCCCGAGCCGGAAGTAGATCATGTCTGGATTAACGGAACAAAGATCATAACAGACAGTGGTGATGCCTGGACACTGGGTTCCGGCAATGAACAATTCAGCCCTGCCTCCATTGATATTCCTGTTCAACTACTCAAATTTCCTCAGAAAGCCGGAACTGGAGGAGGGGCGCCGATCCCAGCTGAAAATATCATTGAGATCGATATAGATGTTACACTAACTACCCACTGGGCGGTAAGATGTGACTGGATTTCTGTTTCAGTTCCATCAGTACAACCCGTTGTGCTGGTTCACGGTCTTAAAGGAGGTGCAGATACCTGGAAAATTTTTGCCAGCTACCTGAAAACGGATAATATACCTTACGAAATTGTGACCAATCAGAATTTTGGCTGTGGCTCCATTTCTGCCAACAGTGCGTATCTGGAAGAGCAGATTACAAAAGTGCGGAAATCCCATGGTGTTGACAAAGTCAATTTAGTGGTCCATAGTAAGGGAGGATTGGATTCCCGTCAGTACTTAAGACGAAATGGTGGATCGCAGGTTGAAAATCTCATACAATTAGGCACCCCAAATCACGGTTCAGGAATTGCTCATTTATATCCTGAGGCGTATGCAGGTTGTTATGCACAGGTTCAACTGGATCCTGATTGGTTAGCCGACAATTTTAATTATTTCAAAAAAATAACACCATTATACAACGGAGAAAAGACATCAGGAACTAAAATTTCCCTTTTGATAGGCATTGAAGAAAATTTCTGGCAATTTAACGAATATGGAGATGGCTGGGTCTCTGCTAAAAGAGCAACCCTGCCATGGCGCGCTAAATATGACGGGGATTTAACTGAACCCGAAAATATTGCAAATGATGGTGAGTACAATACAAGTCATTCCGGTCTTCATGATAGTCACAAAATATATGCTGATATAATTAACGGTATTATTTCGCCTGAATTCAATATTAAGTCAAAGCAACGCATCGGCACAGTCGAGCCAAAAACAGCCAGAACTTTTGCAACCGACTCATTGACGCTTGTTTATGTGGAAAAGCAGACACTCGCTGCATCAAATGCCACAACCTGGCAAGCATACATTCCAGCATCTAAAAGTGGACTGTTTCAAATTCTATTTGAAGATAAAACCGGCGTGTATACACTTGAAAGTCCATCTGGAAAAGTATACAGCATAATAAGTCCGGAATATAGTACCCAGGATGTCTTTGAGAACAGTCTGCTTACCTATTTCATCCCCAATATTGAAAAAGGAATTTGGAAATTCAAAATCAAGAATGGAAGCAAAGGTGGTTTTGTTTCTGCACGCGTGTCTATACTATCCAACAAGATTTTGACCGTACAAGCAGACGCGGCCAGTCTCGTAATTAATCAACCCATTGCCTTACAAGCCACTTTTACCCAGGCTGGATCGCCTGTTATTGGTTCAATCATGTATGCATTTACCACACAAGGATCTGTAAAGGATTCTGTGCAGCTATTTGATGATGCTAAACATGGAGACGGAAAAGCCGGGGACGGTATTTACGGCAACCAGATAAAGGCAAGAATCGAAGCCGGAGCAGTTTCTTTAGTAATTAGAGCACAACAAGGAACCGAATTGGTATTCAAAGAAACCACGATCACAATTAGCCCTGTTTCCGGAGAATTCGCAAAAAAATTCTCTGAGAGCGTGGTAGATTCTGATCTTGATGGTTATTACGATGTACTTAAAGTGGATGTCGGGTTTAATGTTAAACAGGCCGGACATTACCAGGTTTCCGCAGTCCTCACCGATTCAAAAGATAAGGTTTTTACATCAGCATCCTGGGATAGTATGTCAGGTGGAAAATTATCCACCGGCAGTCACACCGCCACACTGAATTTCAGCGGAATTGATATTGGAAAAAATGGAGTGGACGGCCCTTATAAACTTGACGGACTTGTGCTGACAGATCTTACCTATGATGTTCCGGTAGCTTATCTCGCCAAACCTTTCACTACCCGTTACTATGATGTTAATAAATTTCCCAGGCCGGTAGTGGAGCTTACAGGTAAAAACAAGGAGGTCCCTGTTGACGAAGACAAAGACGGACGCATTGATTATCTTGATATTACAATAGAAGTGAATGTAAATTATGCAGATTATTATTCAATGAATGCCGAGTTGATAGACTCTTTGCAAAACAGCCTTAACTGGGCCCAGGGTACGAAATACCTGAGTAAGGGAATCAACCAGATTGTTCTGCGCTTTGACGGCCAGGAAATCAATGAAAAACTTAAGAGCGGACGCTTTATTCTTAACAACCTCTTCTTCCTGAGTGATAATAATTCCACGAGTTACGGATCGGTAACTTTTTATAATGTGCTCAAAACCAGATATTATTCTTTCAATGATTTCACCGGTAATTCAATCACCGGAACTGTTAAAGATGAAACAAACGGTACGGCTGCTGCAAATGCGATGGTGATCCTGCGCGGGCCGAAACTGGCTACGGTTCAAACTGACGCTGCCGGTAAATTTGCCGTGGCCGGGCTTCCTGATGGTTCTTATTACATTCAGGCTACAAAAGAGGGATTTTGCTCGTCGGACAGCATTAGTCTGGTATTGCCATCGCAAAAAGCAACTTTTGATCTGACTATTTTTAATCTGTCAAAACCTGTAATTACTTCTGATCAGGCATTGAAACTGACATCAAGCAGTGCTGCCGGCAATCAATGGTACAAAGATGGTAAACTAATCCCGGGTGCTACTTCTCAGACTTATCAGGTTACCGAACCAGGTCGGTATAGTGTTTCAGTATCCCGGAAAAAGTGTTCTACGGTGTCCGGTACGTTGGATGTAGTTATTACAGCTGTTGAAAACCCGTCAGTATCGGCTGGCCTGCAACTTTTCCCCAACCCAGGCACGGACTTCGTTACGCTTTCCTATTTTTCCAAAAAGTCAACGAGAACTGTTAAAATAGACATTTACGATATCAGGGGCGTCCGCATGGGTACACAGGCCATGTCAGAAAAGTCAAACGAAATAATGAAATCAGTTTTGGATATTAGGGCGTATCCGGCTGGCCGATACATAATTCAGTTACAAGATGCGGACACCATCATAGCCTACGCGTTTATTAAGCAATAAATTCAGAATATAAGCCATTTTAAGAATAACCGGTCTGTTTGGCAATACCAACAGATCGGTTATTTTCAACCGATAATTATTCAAACTAAATATAAAGTTAAAATCTTATTATGAAAAAATTTTACTGATCATTCGGCCTATCTCAGCAAAGTCGTCGTGATTACTTACCGCACGCTTTTCTTTATTGTTTAACAGCTGCTCACTGGAAGGATAAATTAAAAGGAAATTATTTTCTCTGATATGCTGATTTAGGAAATCGGTAATAAAGCTCATTTGGTTAAAATAGGAAATCATTCCACGTTTTGCCATAAATACAATCAGACCTTCATCTTTTAATAGTTGAGTAGCGGCCATCTCGCCTTCTTTCCAATCCCTTATGCTGTGCAGGGAAATTTCAATACTTGACTTATTGATCACTCTTTGCAAAATATCAATGATGGAATCGTCGGCGTAGAAACTCATTGTTGCTCCTGAGTTTTTGGCAATATTCCATACACGCAGAAGCGCACTAAAAAATCCTGCTTCCTGCTGCGCTTTTTCAGGGATCAAAACCAGGTACCGCTTGACAGTTGAAATAGGTTGGGATGCATGATAGACCAAGGTATTAACATTATTATTCTGAAGGTATCCATTGTGTAAATTATGGACGAAGGAGGGCGTAAATCCTTTTTCCGGCTGCAAACCAATGATAAGGTCGGTGATCCGCTGTTCCTTGATGACATTACTGATCCCGGTTGCAACGTCATGATCATATCTTGTTAGCGGCAGGATTTTTACGTCAGCAGATGCACCGGTTTCAACAGCAATATGCAGCGTCTCTTTTGCATTTCTGACAGAAGACTCATTCTTTTCATCATTAATAATATTTAATGCAATTAACTTATCCTCATTGCGATGGGCCTTGATCAGCAAACTAAGATTGACCAATTTCTCAACGGTCTCTTCATAATTCACTGCCAGAAGTATATTTTCCGTTTCGGTGTTGACACCGGATGCTGTGTCCTCTTTTTCTACTTCGGCAACCCGTTGCGCACTTGACATCGATACGAAGGAAGATACAGTACAGGAAACCAGAATTAACAGGATACTGCCATTCAAGACATGTTCGCTGAGCAGCCTGATGGGCTCGCCGGCCGCTGTTTCGGAAACGATAATGTTATACGCCACCATGACCGAGGCGAGAGTTGCCGCTGCGGATGCCGAGCTTAATCCAAAGATAAGCATGCCTTCATCTTTGGATAACCGAAAGGTTTTTTGAGTCGCGACGGCTGCCAGGTATTTACCTCCAATCGAAGCAACGATCATTATGGCGGCTACCACTAAGGTTTCAGTGCTTTTTACGAATACCTTGAAGTCGATCAGCATTCCTACACTAATCAGAAAGAAAGGAATAAAAATCGCATTTCCCACAAATTCAACCCGGTTCATCATCGCCGAAGTGTGCGGAATCAGTTTATTTAATGCCAGTCCGGCGAAAAATGCACCAATAATAGCTTCAATACCTGCAAGTTCCGCCAATACAGCAGCCAGGTAAATTATTACGAGTACAAATATGTATTGGGAAATCTTATCGTTAACCTTTTTGAAAAACCATCTGCTGATAATAGGAAATACAAAAAGGACCGTTAGTCCGAATGCGATCATCGATAAGCTCAGGCGTGTCCAGAATGCGCCGTTGACTTCGCCCTGCGTCATACCAACCACAACGGCTAATACCAATAGAGACAGAACATCCGTAAGCATTGTGCCGCCCACTGTGATATTAACAGACAAATTCTTCGCTATTCCCAGTTTGCTGACGAGCGGATAGGCGATAAGCGTATGAGAGGAAAATAAACTCGCAAAAAGTACTGAGGTCAGCATAGAGAAATGCAGGATGTAAAACCCGCCCAAAAAGCCAAGTACAAACGGAATGGCAAAAGTGTATAATGTAAATGTCATACTCTTCCACTTGTTCTTTTTAAAATCACCTAGATCGATTTCAAGGCCAGCCAAAAACATGATATATAAGAGTCCGGTAGTACCTGTAACAACGACACTGCTATCCCTGGCGAGCAGGTTTAACCCGTTAGGGCCAACCACCGCTCCGGCAATCAAAAGACCGAGAAGATGCGGCACTTTTATTTTGTTTAGTAAAAGCGGCGCGCTTAAAATAATGATGAGTTCAAGCAGAAATTTTAATACCGGATCTTCAATCGGTAAACTGCCAATATGGATGTTCAGTAATGGCATAAATCAGCGATTTGTTGATCGGGTGAGTTCTACCGCAAATTTTGCAGTACAGGATTGATCGACTTTGGTAGACTGTGTGCCTTTCATCAATTCAGCAGAAACAGCACTCAGATCAATATTGAGGGTTAGCTTTTTAGTTGCCGACGAATCACTCATAAACTGTAAGTTGATACCTGTACTGTCGAACCGGGCATTATAAATACGTAACAAATTATTATTTTTATCCATGACCCGGGTAAGCAAGCCTGTTGAGTCGCTTACAAATTCCCACAAGTTGGCACGCTGGTCGCCAATTACATATTCACTGCAATTGGATTCACGGCATACGGATTTAGCATTCCATAGTCCGGCTATTGTCTCAGGCCAGCGCTGGATAATGACTGTGTCTTTTTTAGTTAAAAGACTGTCCCGCATTCTTATCAGTAAATAATAGTCAGCTTCCTTCATTGCAAATTCTTTCTCTCTTTCTGCTACGGCTTGTTCACGTTGGGCAAGCTGCTGCTCTTTTTGATCATTATGACAGCCAGCTAGCAAAACGCAGAAAAATAATATAACAAAGCGGAGTTTATGTATAAGCATATTTTGAGGTTTTGTTACCATTGCAATTGAAGCGCTACTCTATTACTTAGATTTTGTTAAGCCTAAGTTAGAGATTTACTTTTCAAAACCAATGTCAAAAGGGCTTTGACTACTGCGACAGAATATATTCCTGGCTGGTCAAATTATATAAAGCTGAACTTTATATGTACCTCTATTAGGGAATTAGCCCACAACTAGTGGAAGAAAAAAAACACGACTTCATCTCTATGTGAGACGAAGTCGTGTTTTTTGCTGAACGCCATCGACGATATGTGAAAAGATGCGAAGAAATGATATATTACCCCTGATCTGCACTTTTACGCCAGATGCAAAAGCCGGGCCGAGCTCGCTTACCCTGATAGTTCCCTAATTTTCAGTATTCTTTTTGTCGGTGAAATGCACGATTGTAGCCTGCGTGGCCGCGTCGGTTTTAGCGAGTTTTGTACTGATCTCGAGTGCCCCATCCTTAGCCTTGCTGCCATAAATAGCCAGAGCGTTTTCACCTTTCATCACATTTATAGAGGCGATTTTATAAGAGGGGACGTTTTTTTCAAAATCCTCCTTTTTCATCTCCTGACCGTCGACTACGTACAGCGGGCTTTTTTTGCCGTCCTCGACATTAACTTTTGTCGATGTGTTTTCTTCCAGCATAAAATTGATCGGCACTGTCAATTTTACATTCACTTTATGCCCGTTTTGCTCACCTGGTGTCCAGGCAGGGAAGCTTTTGATCACCCTGGCTGCTTCCTCATCACAGCCATAACCGATACCTTTGGTAACCAACACATTCTGAACGGTACCTGTTTCGTTCACTATAAAAGAAATGAATACTTTACCCTGTATTCCTGCCTTTGCTGCGGCTGCCGGATACCTGATATTTTTACCCAAAAACTGAAACATAGCCGTTTCTCCTCCCGGATATTTAGGCGCGTTCTCTACCTCAGTGAAAACCTTTTCGGGCATAGTTTGTTCTCCTGTTTTCTCCGTTTCCGGCTGTTTGTCTTCTTTCTGCTCACATCCGGCTACCAACATTGCAGTGGCACCAATTAGAGTAGCTGCTGCCAGGTAGGTACTTAGCAACCATTTCGGGCTTCGGTTTTTGTAGATCATCTGGATTCTGGATTTAAGTTGTGATGGTTTGAAAAAGTGGTTTGTTAGTGAAGCAACCGGCGCATTCAATGCGTAGCTGATTAGAAAACGGGCGTAATTCTCGCGGTTGGAAGCTTTTGAATCTGCCAGAAATTCGTGTACCTCCTGTAAGTCCCTTTTGTATAAAAGCAAAATCGGATTGAACCAGAAAAATACTTTCATGATCTCTACAAAAAGAATGTCTACACTGTGCCACTGCCGGGTATGGACCATTTCATGACACAAGATGTCATCGAAATGACTTTCGTAATCGTTTCTGTTAATGACAATCCATTTAAGAAAAGAGAAAGAACCAATGTGATTAGAGTTTATCATCACTACCGTGCAGTCTTCCAGCTCAATTACTTCACCGGATCTCAGGAATCGGCGTAGTTGAAAAACATGTTGCAGCAGGTAAAAGCCCGCGACAGCCAGACCGGTTCCGTATATTAACCAAAGTGCATCGACCCAGGTAAAGACCGGTTGCTCTTCCTGAACAAAAGAAATTGTAGCCGCCATTGCTTTTACTTCATAAATGACAGGAAGTGAGGGCGCATCGGACGGATAGATCACAAATGGTAATGCAAATGCAACAATCAGGGAGCTGAGGAGGTAAATCCGGTTCCATTGAAAAAATGTGTGATTCCGCAACATTAAACGGTAACAGGCAAAAAGCAGGATCCAATACAGGTTCACTTTGCCAATGTATAAGAGCATTTCCATAACTAATAGTTTTATTGTTCGTATTTATGCCGATCAATCAGCGGAAAATTTTCGTGTGTTTTTCAGGATATAAATTAAAGTATTAAGCTCTGTTATTACTGATAATCAAATGTAGGACTATTTATTTAGTTTTAAAACTATTTTGTTAGTTATTTAAATATTGCCAAAGCTGAACTAATATACCAGTGCAAACGGCTGCCAGAAATTGATTGGAAGCAGACTGTTAATTAAGAAAAATTAACGATTACCTTCCCATGATACTGAATCACCACTTTGAATAGCATATTTACGCTATTTAAAGTGGTGATTCAGTATCATGTATATTTCCAGTTCATTGTCAATGTTAATGACTACATAGGATTTCTACCTATTAAACTGTTTCTATTTCATTAACTCCGGCGTGATCATTTCATCTGTACTGTGTCTTGGCAATTTATAAACGTCACCTTTCTCGTTGGTAAAATAAAGGTTTGATTCTGATGGTTTCCGTCCATGTCCATCAGCCCAGATTCCGTAAAAATCTGCTCTGGCATTAACAGGTCTGCGTACATAGGAATGATTCATGCTGCTGTTTTGGGTCAGTTGTTTTTCTTTTACCCAGGTGTTGCCGCCATCTTTGCTTATCCACATAGCGACCTCCCCACCCGGATTATATGCCTGCGGACCGTCCACCGTCGGACCAATAACTCTGAGTACATTATCCGATTCCACATAAACAGATCCCATGTCATAATTACTATCCGATGTGGTTATTACGTGACTTTCCCATTTATTTTCTCTCCACCTGTACAATGTCCATTCCCGGGGATTATTCCCGGGACCAGCCTCAAAACCTTTACTTGGAATCACCAGGATTACAGGTTTTCCTTTTTGATCAAAAGTGATATCCAATAAATAGCAGTTCAGCTTTTCACCGGCATAATCATGAACAACAGCAATATTTTTCGATTCAGTAAGAGGAAGCTGAGCCTTTACTCCGTTTATATTCTGCCATGTTTGTCCAAAGTCTGACGTTTCCAGATATTGCAGGTTAGTCCGGTAATTTAATCCTTTTCCTTTCGGATGATAATCAAAAGCTACCCCGACTTTCCCATTAGATTCAGCGCTTACCTGATAATGCCCGTCTTCGATATGTGCCAAAACTTTCCATTCATTCCAGTGCGTTCCATCCTTGCTGGTATTAAAACCAATTACCCGATGACCTGCCGGATTGTATTTTGTAAACAATGCAATGAAGCCTTTGCCTTTAACCGGATAAACCTGGAAATAGGAAAAGTTATTGAAAGGCTGTTCTTTCCCATTTACCAGTTCTGTTGCTTGTACAGTTTCAAATGACTGGATATCATAAGGCTTTTTGCTTTTATGAATGTATGATGGTCTGGAAACGCCATGTGAAGTAGAGAAAATCCAGATATATCCCTGATCATCAATAGAAATAACCGGATTGTCATGGGCATCTATTGTTTTTTTATCCAGCAAGGTAACCGGGTTAGCCAGCTTTTTGGTCTTGTGGTCAAAATAAGAAACATTATGAAGCAAAGTAGAATTGTTATCATCCGTTCCGCCAAAGCAGAAGAAAGTTTTATCAACTTCTTTTGAATAAATCGCAAAGGGCCGGTGATTAGCCGGATACACCGCCAGTCCGCCGCTATATTTATAAACATATTCATCATTGGAAGGCTGGTTCATATACCAGATTCCTTTAAATCCATTTGCTTTTTTCAGGATGAGCTCTGCTTCTGCATATTTGAGATCCGGGTGAACCTGCTGTGCTTCTGTTGATAAAACCGGTATCACTATTGATGCAACTACAAAAACGATTTTTATTAAAGTATTTTTCATTATTAAATGGTTGAAATGAAAATTTTAAAACTATCCTGCTTTTCAATTAATATCCCGGGTTCTGCTTTATTTTGTCAGGATTGATCTGTATCTGCGTAAGAGGAATTGGTAACAACAGCCTGAATGGTTGTACGTTAAAGCCTTTGGCATTCATGACTGTAATCGCACGATCTGTTCTCAGCAGGTCAAACCAGCGGTGATTTTCAAATGCCAGTTCCACCCGCCTCTCATTTTCCACTGCCAAACGAAAATCAGCCTGAGTAGCTATTGCTTGGCTTTTTTTCTCTGCAAGACCAGCCCTTTTACTGATTCGGTTTAATAAGGTAAAAGCTTCTCCATCAGCAGCATACCCAATTTCATTTAGTGCTTCTGCCCGCATAAGCAATACGTCGGCATAGCGTAACACCGGCCAGTTATTATCGGCATCATTGGCAGCAAAAGGTGCAGGATCAAGATATTTTTTGATAAAAGGCGCATCAACAAATTTTCCGGCGCTCGTATATCCTTGTGCCATAGAGACTTCTTTCCGAAGATCGCCAACTTCGTAAGCCTTATTCATATCTGCGGTTGGAAGATTATGTCCGCTGCCTGCCCCGATTGTGGTAACTGCGACACCTGCAAGCCGGGGTGCAAAACGGTTGTTAAAAGGACTTCCCAAGCCGTAACCGCCTTTTTTGTATTGTACTTCAAACAGTGATTCTTTGTTGTTTTTATTATTGATTTTAAAAATATCTGCATAGGAGGGAAGCAGATCATACGTTTGTGCATCTATGATTTCCTTTGTTTTCGCAGCAGCTTCATTCCATTTCTTTTGAGTAAGAAATACTTTTGCCAGCAGTCCTTTTGCGGCTCCGGAAGTGGCCCGGCCAATATTGTTGCCCGTATAACTGACCGGTAATTTTTGTTCTGCTTCCTGTAAATCTTTGATGATCTGATCATAGACTTCGTTTACCGGATTCCGGGAAAATGTATATCCTACCGAAACATCAGTTGTTTCTTTCAGTATTAAAGGAACATCACCAAATATGCGGACCATATTAAAGTACATCAGAGCCCGCAAAAATTTCACCTCTCCAACATAGCGGTCTTTCAGTTGCTGATCCATGGTAACACCCTCACTTCTGTCAATTACCGTATTGCAGGATAATATTCCCCGGTAATGGTCATTCCATGTAGTATTTACAATTCCATTATTACTCAGGGTTGTAAACGCATCAAGTTGAGAAATATCAATCCCGCTTTGCGCATCCAGTATTTCTGTGTTGTCGGATATTCCTTCGCCAATGGCATACAAACCCTGGCTATACAGGCCATCAAACTGTAAGGATGCATACGCTGCGTTGACTGCATTCAGCATATCTTCTGCATTACGGTAAAAGTTTAAGTCGTTGGTTTCGGATATAGGTGTAAGGTTCAAAAAGCCATCTTTACAGGAACCAAGAGCAAAAAAGCTTAATAAAAGTAGAAAACGATATGATTTCATAAGAATGTCGGGTAAAATTTAAAAACCAATGTTCAGTCCAACGGTATATACTTTGGCGATCGGATATCCGCCATAATCCACTCCCGGCTCCAATGGACTGGCACCCTGCACGCTTACTTCCGGATTATAGCCGGTGTATTTTGACCAGGTTACAGGGTTCTGGAGATTTACATATACACGCATTGTGCGAATCTTCACTTTTTCAAGCAATGCTGAGGGTAGATTGTATCCCAAAGCAATGTTTCTGATCCGCAGAAATGATCCGTCTTCAATATGAACTGATGAAATATTGGCACTGGCATTGCTGCTGCTGTATCTGTTCAGGTCGCGGTTAACTCTTGGTGTTTTGCCATCTCCCGGTTCCTGCGGCGATTTCCATCCATTATTCATTTCTTTGAGGCCATTGGCTGTTCCTGCATAATTTGCATAGAAACGCCTTCCCAAATTCATAATTTCGTTACCCTGAACTCCCTGTAAAAGCGCAGTCAGGTCAAATCCTTTGAAAGAAAATGTATTGGTTATACCATAAATAAAATCAGGCTGAGGATTTCCAAGAATAGTGCGGTCGCTGCTGGTGAGTTTACCATCTTTGTTTACATCTTCGAAACGAAACTGACCGGGCTTTGAGTCGGCAAAAGCAGGGCTGCTGTTAATTTCGTCCTGGGTTTGAAATATTCCTTCCACTTTGTAACCGTAAAAATTACCCATTGGCTTGCCTGTTTCGGTGATGTGGCTGCCCGTAACCTGATAATTTCCATACAACGGCTCACCGCTTGACCCAAGAGCAAGTACTTTATTCCGGTTAAAGGATATGTTGAAATCAGTGCTCCATTTTAGTTTTTTGTCAAGATTTCTTGTAGTAAGTCCAAGTTCTAAACCCTTGTTTTCTATTTTACCAATATTCTGACGCGCAGTTGTATAACCGGTCAGAGATGGAGTCGGAACATTAAGCAACAGATCGGAAGTGATTTTTTTATAAAAATCGGCTACCAGAAATAACCGG
>Ga0247734_1002003_pt1 | contig 14246 bp, 9 predicted proteins | sample UWRJL103311B2_FD_180933 | JGI IMG/M metagenome (GOLD analysis project Ga0247734, IMG submission 180933) | Plant litter microbial communities from Arlington Agricultural Research Station in Wisconsin, United States - UWRJ-L103-311B-2 | ecosystem: Environmental > Terrestrial > Plant litter >... | reverse complement strand
TCGGAATACGTACTGCTTGCCATGCGTCTTCCCAAAGATGCCGAACCAGAGCCAGAGGAGAAGGAAAGGATCGCAGAGAACAGTGACAGAATGGGAGGTCCAATTCTTTGGGCGACGCCAAATCAACCGACGCCACCACCGCCAAGTCAAATGAGGCCAGTCAAGAAAGTTCTCACGGAGGGAGAACAATATCAAAATTTCATTACCACAGTCAGCGAAAAGCCTGTATATTAAAGCAGGTATCGTGCTCATAATAGGTTGGAGTAAAGGAAGGATATAGTACTATAGGGATTTGTTAAGGATAGGGAGGCGAGGCGTTATAACAGGCTCAAATCACGAATGCTTATGCGACGCGGGGGAAAACTCTACAGAGTGTGTATTTTAGAAGGCAGATTTAATCAAACGCTTCATGGCAGGGATTTCTCGGCATTTTAGGATATATATGTGATTTGGAGTCTCTAATTCCTAGGCTTGAATGGATCAGTAGCAGGTAAAGTAAAAATTACTTGCCAGTGCTGATTTTACCTTTGGTGTATATGTCTGAGTATCTAAGAACTCCACTAATAGTTCTGCAGTGACGTCTATACAAATCTTTTACTACTTTATGGATCGCTAATCTCAAATTGAGGCCTGAGACGTCACGCAACACTTCGCTCTACTACTAAAATTAGCATTTATCTAGTATGTGCAGTGGTTTGTGAATCTGCTACTGGTATTGGGACTTCTCACGAATTAACTACCATCAAAAACACAAGAGCTTTCAACCCAAAAAGAAATCCCAGCCACTATTTTTGTGCCCTGGAATAATCACCTAGCCAATTAATGCCTCGTGCGATCTAGTCCATCCAAATGACTTATCTCCCTGGGTGCGTGGCGGGTGAACCCTACTTCTGCTGCTGCTGGGCTTCCTCCAAAGCCTTCCTCAAAGCTTCATCAAAGTACTTCTGTCCGTACTTGCCCTCGTGGAAGCCCGCGTAGTACTTGGTACGCAAGAAAGCCTCTCTACCAGCCTTAATAGTAGCTGCCTGCGCGATCCCATCGACCACGCCGGGTGTGTTGGTCTTTTTGCCCATCAAAGGCTGGGGATTTGATACAGCGGTGGAAGTCTTGTCCATCGATTGTAACTCGGTACTGATCTTCTCCGAGAGCTCTTGGGCAGTAACGACGGTCATATTGGCCAAATAACCTGATCGAGTGGGAATAGCGACAATAGCTGGGATGGTAGAATTGGCTGGGGCTGTTGGGACTGTAAGGAGAGCGGATTGAGAGCGGAAGCACTTGGCAGAGTTTCTTGTACACTGAGCGATGACACCTGGTCTTCCGTTAGCTATTGCTACCTTGGTAAGCTTGTATGGGCATATTACTGCATCCTGAGATGAGGATTCGGGAAACCATTTCTGTTATATAGATGGTTGAATGCTTTAGGTGTGTTGTTTAGTTTTCGGATTATCAAGCAATTGGTGTGATTAGCTTTGTGTATTCTCGGGATTCTGATTTGGTGCTCTGTATCGTCTGTTCAAGATTGGAGGCAGTGTATATAAAAGAGAAAATAAATGTGTGGGGCTCTAGTCTAATTTAATAACTAGGCTGCACTGAAGGTTCTTAATAGCAGTCTAATGGTGAATGCTTTAGTTAGGATTTATATTCAGACTGATTTGTTACTCCATCTTCAATAAAAAATCTCAATCTTAGTCAAGATTTTGTGGGATATCTGAATTGTTGTCGCTATGATATATAATATATTACAAGATATAATATATTGCAAGTCCTTTTATCCTCTTTAGAAGTTCTTTTTCTTCAAGGTATACAGCGCAATGCATCAAAGATTCTAGTCACGTGATTATACCCCTATCTTAGCGACCCTTTAGCGTCTTTCTTGTGCTACTGTAAGGAACAGACGCCAGTAGCAAGGATCCTTCTAGTGGTGTATTTATCAGTGATTCAAATCGTCGCCTTTCTTTTCGTAGATGCTTAAATTTGGACATATATTTTTTTCTTTCGCTTTTTCGCTAACTGTGAATGCTCGTGCCCAAGCATTCTCCAGTAGAAATAGTCACTGAGTCATTAAGATGATAAGTTCAATCTCAGTAGAATAGTGAGATCTGTAAAAAAAAACAATACCGAAAAATATACTATCGACAGCTGGCTGGCTGCAAGTAGCGCGTGGGTATCTGGAGGCAGACCTTAAGAAGTGAGAATAATAGTAAATATGATAATGTAACTTACCCAAAAGATTACTATGGTTGTAGGAATAATTCTTCCAGGGTAATAATGAAAGCAAGCAGTATGAAACTAGATAGTCTCTTCATTAGTCAGGATAATGAGTAGCACCTCAGAATATTGGCAGAGTGAGTATTAATTGAATCACGGCGTTGGAGAAAGCCATGTATCAGAGATCATTCTTATCATAAAACCAATAAGTTGTACCGATTCCTGTCCAGCACAAGATGGACAATCCTTAAACATAATCAAATTTGCCTTAATGCCAGTAGCCGCCCTAAAGTTTCTTTCAACAACAGATCTTAAACAACACTTTTTAGAAAGGAATTGTCACGTAATGAGCTTTTTTACTTTACGATCGGCGGGGGCGGATGTTATATAAGCATTAAGCGAGGGAGGTGGAGTTAAAGTGGTTTCGCGACTCGAAGTTCAGAACGCGTTGAGCAGGGTGCCGTGTTTAAGGACGTGATTTTTAGCAACCGGAGCAACCATACCATTCTGTAGGCTGCCTGGATATCTACGCAAGTCTACGACAACGCCTCGCACCCAACGATGTTATAGGAATTTTCATCTTCGAGAATCTCGATGAAGACTAGACTCTTCAACCAAAGCCCTTGTGCCCGCAGCCATGGTGCCACAAGCATCGCATTCACGAAAACTGCCAACATCTCTCCCTACCCCGAAACCGCCGACTCCTCCTAAAGAAACACACATCAGCGAGCTCAGGCACAATTCTCTCAATCGGGGCTTACCAAAAGACACCGTGGCAAAGACTATCTCCAAATCAACGCCTGATTCTTCTATTGAATCCTCCAATACTTCAGCAGTATCTCGCAAGAAGGTGAACTGGCCGGACAACGACGAGAGGAACTCTAGTCCGGTCGTGGAGCCTTTGCCAGCTTCTGGGGAGCGAAAACCCATAAAATCAATACTAAAGCCATACAATGGAGTTTATGTTAGCAGTTTTAACTTAGCACCCTCAAAACTCTCTCCTGCACACGCATACCCAAATCTCGCAGCAATGCTCGACTCAATAACCCACCAGCTGGAAGGGGATGATCGGAATTCAAAAATGGATGCATACACAGCACTATCTGGATCTATAAAAGCATCGGATAATGTGCCCGAGATACGAGCGTTGAAAGAGAGGATGGGATCACTGGTCAAATGCATGAGGCGTGATTTGACTGCAAAGACTAGCACAGGCTCTTGGGATACCTCGTTGATCATCAACGACCTGATTCTTCTCTCGAGTTTCTTACACAAAACTGCCATCGCCGAGGTTTTGCCAGCAGATTTCTGTGGACATGTTGTTGATCATGCCATCAAAACTTTCCAAGACCCCGGGATGTCCAAAGACGTTGTCAAACACCTCATGTTTGTTCTGGCATGGCAACGCTTTTCTCCCAAGGTCATGAACGCAGATAGAGTTGGCAAATTAATCACTGCTTTACATGAAGTTGAAGAATTTGTAAAAGGGAAAAGTATAATCACAGGACGAATCGACATTTACAGAAGGCTCATACAAACTTCAAAGTCTCACATGCTTGCAAATTACATCTGGGTGGAAGACCTTTTCAACGGTATGCTAAGCACTGTGCGAGAAATACAGGAATCGGCGGTTATCTTTGGTCTCGAATCGGCCTTCATATTTGGTACCGAGCCTAAGGTTTCTCGTGCGGTTATGGAGCTTTTTCAACGGGAAATTGGCGAAGACCCAACTGTGATCAAATTTGCGGATTACTATGCGGAACGTTTGAAGGAAATCATCCAGCAGAAAGGTGAAAGCAGTGCTAGCGTCCCAAGGATATGGAGTGTGCCTGTACTATTTCTTCGATTCCGACCCAGGCAATTTGAACAATGGGCTTTTATGAATACTTGGCTGAAGGTTATTCAAGAATGCTTTAATTCTAGCGACTATCGAACAAAACTCGAAGCCAACATGGCCTGGAGTCGTTTAGTATTCGCTGTTGGCCCCGATGAAAGGACTTCCTCAGGCTTGGTGAGCATGCTTTCTCGCCCACTATGCGACCAATTGAAACGCAGGAGCAAATCAATCAACACAAGTAAGGTTCGAAAGTCGACACTCAGCGGCATTTACTTTCTATTGTACTACTCTCTTAAACCAGCTTCGACACAAGCGCAGCTAGACTTGTACTGGAATGCATATGTTAAAGAAATCGTGGGAAGATCACTTACGCCGAAGGACATCTCAGAAAGCCCAGAGTTAGCCAGGCAGGACCTACTCGATGCTTGTAGCATTCTGAAGTCAATCTTTGACTGTACAACACCTCGACCTTGGAAGGAGACTCGAGCCCTAGATTTAGGCTTCGCTGAAAATACAGCTATGAAAGCGAGCGAGCTTCCAGCACTTGACTCAAAATGGCTTCGTAAAAGCTCATCGAAGGTGTTTTCTGTCCTAGGGCCTCTTCTTTCAAGCCTGTTCTGGGATTTGAGTGAAGATGGAGAGAAAGCTACTACTCTTTTCAGAGCTTACATCACTTCGATAGCTTCGCCTTCCGCCAAAGAAATCAAGGTGCCTAACGAGACCATGGCATGTGTTGCTGAAATCTTTAACTTTTTATTTCGTATTTGGCAAGCCGGACCGACCGCTATGTCTAGTTTATCCCCTACGAATGGCCTAGGTGTGAAGGACTTCTTGGGAAGCTTTGGTAATGTTATTCAAATTGCAATTTACGGTCTCGGTCCACTGCCTTTCACTGAGAAGCTACTGTCTATTGGAAACCAAGATACCTTTATTGTAATCGCGACTCCATCACATCGACCCAAAACCTCACGAGGGGAAATACAGTGCCCTCTTCACCACTTGTTTGTCCTATTGACAACTACTTGCCCTGGCCTTGCTTATGATGCCAACTTTTCCCAGATGGTTCGCCAGATTCTCACTCCCTTTTTTGAGGCTCGTCAATCAAGTAAGGCTCAAATGGATTTCATCATAGATCTTTTGCCACTACTTCCGAGCCACAACACAGAGCCGTGCAAGATGATATGGCAAGTATTAGCTGAAATTGCAACGCGTGCAATAGACACGCGAGATGGCACTGCATCCAATGGAAACAACGATCAGCCTTTGGGCGCAGAATACCGAAATGCTCTTAAGATTCTCAAACATGGAGTCGGAATCTCTCCAATTAAGCCAATAGCAGAATGGAGAAGCTTATTCGAGGTATTCGTTACTTCGTCAACAATTGACGCTGGTGACAGTGGTCGCGCAATAGCTGTTATTGAGCCTTTGGCAGAGGCATTTTTTCCGAAGGAGGGAAATGGCCTCATCGCTGGATATGCCTACTGTAGCATGCTAGTTATGAAGGCATCATATCCTAAGGACCGGCAAGCACTTGATGCCGCTCGGAGAAAGCTTTGGGGAGTCGCGAACAATCATAAAATCTCCGGCTGTGATCCTTATTCTCAATTGTACGGGTATTTGCGGCTATGCCTTACAGGTTCATATAGCACATTTACTAAGGGCCAAGGATTTGAGTGTGCAGATATGCTGACTGCAACAACTTCACTATTATGTCGTTGTCCCGATTCTGTATTCATCAACGTGCTCGAAAAACTTCAAGAAGGTATTGGATGTTGGGTTCTAGACAATGACGCAAAGCTCACAGAAGGCCATTCATGGTTCACAACTGTAAGCTCTCATCCAATACGTCAAAGCTTCACTAACGATTATTTGTGCAGGTCGCAACTCTTTGGGGACAGATTTGTTCGCGTTTACCTCTAGTAAAACATGCATATAGTCTAACCAGGTTACTCACTGTACTAGAAATATTGATATCTTCCGGCCTAGAAAGCAAGCACAAGATAATTGTCAGCACAACCGTCACACTGTGGAACTCTACATTCGGCACTTGTGAGGATAATCTGGAGTATCCGACAAGAGTAGCAGACGCTTTACTTAGACTTCGTCCTATCGCTGATCTTGATCTGCCGTCTTTTCCACATACTCTAGAAACTGAAGTATCTGCTGAGCACCGCCAACCTCCCACTTTCCCTGAAACCCAAGCAGATGAAATGGACTTCGTTAGCTCCTCAATTCTTGATCTTGCTTTGCCGGCGAATATGTCGAATGGCTCTCCACGTCACCGATCATTCTCACTAGGTCCAGTGAAAACAATTCGATCAGCCGCAAGCATTCGGCCTCGTGATCAAACCCCAGAGTCTTCTAGAAAAAAATCAAAGAAGCGAGTCTTGACTCCTAAATTACGTCACAACGATTCTCAAATTCAATTTGAAACTATTCAATCGTCTCCAATTGCAGACGCGGTCCTCGATTCACAGCTCTTGACTGATCGACAAAAGGAAGTAAAGGAACGACAGAAAGCTGAGGCGGCCTCAATGTTCCCTGACATACGTTCAACCCCTATCTCAAAGGCTGGTTCTGTACAAAGACGACTGTCTTCGGCATCATCAAGCGGGGGGTTATCATTGCACCGGTCTGCTTCCAAACTCCGTCTGTTGTCACCCTCTATTGTCGAGCGGCAGACCACTCCTGAACCTCCAGGGGATTTCGATGCTTTCCTTCATTCTTCTCCTACGCCGACACGCTCACTACAGGCAAGTGTGGATGTCAACGGTCCGCCTTCTTCACCTCCAGAGAGCCCCAAGAGTCGTGTTGCTGATAGTAATATTTCATCCTCGCCTCCAGAACAAACTTCGGAGTCAATGTTTGATTCGACTACAACTGAACAACCGGCAGCTCAGATCAACCCATTCGATCGAACGGTCTCTACGTTTAATTTCAGCGCAAGCGATAAGGACTTCAGTATGTTGAATATACCGACCGGCCCACGTAACCTAGTGCATGCTCAGGCCGTTTTAGATCTACCGTCATCAGGAACCGGAACAGATACAGTGGAATCAATATCATTGGCAATTCATCAAGATGAGAAAGTCCTATCTTCAAATGTTCCAAGCACGCCAGAACGCTTGGAGAACCTTCCAGCAGTAGAGAAACAAACACCAAAAACTCTAGTCTTTCATGATGCACTTGAAAGTCCTTTGACTTCTTCCTCTGATAAGCAAACAGTTGACGAAAACTTTGAGGATGCAGTGACCTCACCTAAAGTGCAAATAGAGCAGAACAAGTCATCCCCATTTAGCGAGTTTGACCAGTCAGGTGTGATGAAGCTAATGGCAGGGTACGACCTAGGGTCGGGTCGAGCTAGGAACGATTCTCCAACTGAAAATGATGATGAAGTCATAGCGAATGGGAATCTAGGACTATCAGTTGAGAACAGGCTGAAATCTTTTCACAACAACGCTGAAGTTCAGACCAATGGTCAATTCGATGCAGCTAGGCGAGATGTTGAAGCTTTATCTAAAGTACCCGTCTCATCGTCGTTAGCCTCAGTTATTCCGGAGACGCCTGGAACGAGGGTTCCTAAAGACTGGATCATTGCGGAGGATGAGAGATACGATCCAGAAGATACGATTGTGGTGGATGTCCCCGACGATATTGACGAGTTCCCAAAGTCAGGCAGGAAGAGAAAGTTTAGTCTGAGCCCCCGGAAGCGATATTCAGTCTTTGTAGAGATTCCTTCCCGGAAAAAGTTGAAGCTCGAAGATGATCATGATAATGGGAATATTGTGCCTGATAGCCAATTCACCAGCATACAGGGTAAGCTTTTCTATATTTCAATTGTATTGTTCAATGAAACTGATCGTGTCAAAGAATCTCAATCTAAAAAATCGACGCCAACGAAAAAACGAAAGGGCCGACGACGACCAAATTCTGTTACACCGTCTCAGGTTGCAGCTAGCCAACAATCAGAGATGTCAGATAGCTTTTCATTTGCTGATGAATCGATGGATCTGGATGCATCAATGCAAAGTCAGGAGGACCAAGAATCGGTTGCAGGCGCATCCAGGCTAAATGGAAACGATTTAAAGACAGCCAACGGTGCTGGTGTAGATGAGGAGATGAAGGATATGGTGGTAGGAAGAGCAAGTGGTTCTCCTGATGTAGAGGTGGTTGACGAACCAAGTCCTCCGATTCAGCCTCAGCGCGAGGAAATTTTATGTGCAGAGGACATGGAAGTAGTTGCAGAGACAACACGAAATTCCCCTATGCGTGGAACAGACAATATCTCAAGTGTAAAAGCAGCTGAGAATCTTGAAAATCTGGTTCCGGAGACAGCCCCGGAAGCTGGAACGGAATTGTCAAGGCATCTGGTTCCGACGAAAGTCGCCCATATCGATGTCTCAATACAGACCGAGCGTGTGGTGGAGGCCATCACTTCTACAAGCATGGCGAAGACATACCTTCAAAGTATCTTTAATTTTTTCAGCGGGGCAGCGTTAACGAAGGAGCAAGCGGCAGCGTACGAAGACCAGCTTGATGATGCTAAGGAACAGTTATTTGGGGCAAAGAGAAGAGGAAGAGAGTTGTCTTGATTTTGCATTGCGCATGGAGTTTTGGGCATCGGCATGGGATGACACGGACTGAGCAAGCGAGCATATGTAAAAGGGAAGGAGAGTCATCTTTCCAGGAGTACCATAGGAATTGCTACTGTTTTCAAAGATATCAAGATGCGCATATTTTGGCCAAAAGAGCTGTATAACAACTTTGCTCTTCCATATCCCATATCTGTTTTCTACCAAAGTGGCACAAAACCGTACGGTCATAAGACATGCGCAGTAGATAGATCATCCGTATGCAACTCTTTATTTGGGTATGCATCTTCTATCTGTAGAAGATTAGTTTTCAGCCTTGACTCTTGTATATATTCACGCTAGTAGAGGTGCTTTTAATCGGCAATAGTTGCTTCTTCTGGGTTGGCTTATGGCCCAACACCCCTGCTGTTTCAGGTGCACAATTCCACCTGTTTTCCCCAGATAGCCAGACAGCCCACCAACATAGAACCCCTCCCTTTCGCCCTCCGTCACCCTTTCGCCCTCTTGTCACCTTTTCAACACAACACAAGTCTGTATCTCATTCTTTATAAAAACAAATCCCCATTCTTTGCTCCTGTTGCTTTCGTTTGCGTATACATTTGTCAAGCCTCGGTACCTTAGGTGTATCTAAACTCTATTCTTCTAATCTCCCTCCAACCCCTCTCGAAGCCAACAACATGAAGAAGCCACAAATTGCTTTAAATCCGATCTCCCCGGGCCTCGCACCCCAAGCCCAGGTCAACATCACCCACTCATCTAATCGTGTCTCCGCGGTTCTCCCCACCGGTGAAAGTGTCGAGATCCTCCTCTACGGAGCTACGGTCATAAGCTGGAAGGATGCAACTGGCTCCGAGAAGCTTTGGCTCAGTTCCGCCGCCATTCTTGATGGCTCCAAACCCGTACGCGGAGGTATTCCCCTCGTCTTTCCTGTCTTCGGAACAGCACCAGAACACGAAGGGACCAATAAATTGCCGCAGCATGGGTTTGCGAGGAGTTCGAGATGGGAATTTTTAGGCAAGAGCACGAGTGAAAGCTCAGAGGCTAAGGATGGGGGTGATAGTAGTGTCAAGTTGGATTTTGGACTGAGTCCGAATAATTTGAGTGAGGAGGCGAAGAAGGCATGGCCATTTGAATTTGGATTGATTTTCAGTGTTACGTTAGGGAGAGAGGGACTTACTACAAGTATTGTGGTGCAGAATGTTGGCGAGAGTGCATGGGAGTTCCAGACGCTTTTCCATAGCTATCTTAAGGTCCAGGTATGTCCCACTATCTTTGAATAGTTCCCCTGATATTGTGAAAGTGCTAATAGTGAGCGTACAGGATATCTCCGCTGTCGCAGTATCAGGCCTCGAATCAGCGTCCTACATAGACAAGCTCACTTCTCCAATCTCTACAAACACAGCACCGAACTCTGGCGATCTATCCATCACCGCTAAAACTGACCGAGTATACACCCCAACCGGTGGCCCATCAACCACTATCGTCGTATCCGAGGGAGGAGAAAAGAAATTCAGCATTGCACGAGATAACCTCAATGAGGTTGTAGTATGGAACCCATGGACAGATGCTAAGATAATGGGAGATTTCAAGCCAGTGGACGGATATAAACAGATGATCTGTGTAGAGCCAGGAACGGTTAAGGGATGGCAAAAATTAGAGGCTGGAGAGACTTGGGAGGGTGGCCAGATAATCACTGCCTATTACTAGATTTGGCAGTTGGTCAGACGTGCTTATGATCTAAATTCATGAGATTTCATGACTATAGGGATACTCGAACGGAGAAATTGGATGGATGGCTCTGTAACTGGTCGAAATTGCATGCTAGATATACTCCGAAGCGATGTCAAATTCTTAGATGATACAAGTGAAGTGCCTGAAGCCTCTCTATTCATATTCGTAGATATATTTTGCGAAACACTGAGATATATATGTATATATGTTTCTATTGTCTTTGCAAAGCTCGCTTCGGGCTTTAGGGTTACCACGTGTTACTGTATTTCTCTGCCAATACCTCCATGCGATACCTGGCGCTTTCATTTACCCTGCATCTATTGGGAGACGGATAGGCAAATTAGGTTCTATTCGCCTATAACTCTGACACCGGTTTATATTCTGGAGAATTCTCAAAACGCATGGCTTCGTATATTTTCCCACATCGATTTCTCTGATAGAACTACTTGAAAATGCGCACGATGAACATACTCCAATGTAATTGTTGCTATGCTCCATATTGAAAAATCTTGATAATCTATTTAGAAGTGGGCTGAAAAGTTTCAGAGGTCCAAAGACTTCAATGAATCCTACTAAAAAAGTATTGTAAACTATGGCAATCTGGGAATGAACCACGAGGGTAATCTTATGATGTAATGAGGTTTATAGACTCTTGACTAGTCTAGACATAGTTTTGTACAATCCAAAGAAAAAGTAAATCCTGCGTCATAGACGTTTGACAGCCTCAGTATTTCGTCTGCTAGGCTAGATAGAACATGTGTCGAGGAAACAACCTCAAGAGTTGTGACTTAGGAAAGTGTGATAACTTTTGCTATGACCCACCGCTGTTGTCACGCATGTCCTAATTTCATCCTAAGCTGATTGGATTCTGTATTACTATAACCTTCACAAACCTGCACGCTAAGTCAGAACATTGATAACAAGTTAGCAACTTGACATATCCATTAGCCTTGTAGCTGGCTTTAATGAATCGTTTAGTGAGAACCTTTCTTATACCAATTGTATTTGAGAAAGAAGCTAGTCAAATTGTACTGTCGTTAAGGGCCAGGTTCAAGGTGGTGCATCAGCCTGCCAAACATGCATCACCGAGAACCTAAGAATGTCCAGACTCCATATTTCATGGGTTGGCCAGCCTTATTGTTATGTAGCGGGTCAAATTACATTTACTATTTATTTATTCTGTGAGCTATTCAACTCTTAATACGCCAACAATATCCACCCACGTTGTAAACAATTTATGAGATGATTGATGTTGACGATTTCAAGCCCTCTCAAGAGAGGATTGAATTATTACAAAAAACTATCAACTCACAGAATCTATTCAACACTCTCAGACTGTTTCCTTTTCGTGGAAAAGGCCGTGTTGTCGACTATTGCATTTCTTTTACGTCTATTAGTAATTTCAAACGCTGATCTAGATTCACTTGACCGAGAGATAGAAAAGGCAGGTTGCTGAGGAATGACTTAATTATTCCAGTCACGCAACGTAATCTGAGAGAAGCTCTTTTCTACGACCACTAGAATGAATCGACTGGGCTATAAGGGCCGACATCTCTCATGATCTTGTAGTTGAGATTCTTAGATCGAGGCTTAGACTCTAGAGAATCAAAGACTGGAAGTCAGAGTAAAAATAGATCATTATAATAGCAACAATTAACTATAGGTGTAAACTCAATGCCAAGATCATAAGGTCCAAAATGGACTAATTTAATCCTTATTTGCTCATTATTATTAAGGCGAGGTTTGTGACTTTATTTATACACTGTCGTCGCGGAATATGCTTTGCAACAAAATCGCTGTTGGATAATATTCGAAGCATGGACAAACAACTACACCGCCACCTCACTTAACCTTACCAACTACTTCATATATGTTCTTAAATATCAGCGACTACGACTAGGCCTGGCAGCTTAGTCAAGGGTTGGTACGAATAATTTCCCCTCTAGTAATGTAATCATGAACTTTAGCGAAATTGCTAGCGGCGAGTCACAAAATCTCCCACACCCTTAGATGTAACGTGGCGCAGATGCATTAAAATCATGGGTTTCTGAAATTGGCCTACAACCAGGCGCGGGAAGATCGTTGGACCTGGGTGTTTTATTTATATATCTTTCGGCTATCTTGGACGGCGTTTTGGGATCTCAAGATGATAAGAAATGATACCATGTCCAGGCTTTTGCTTAGGAGTCGCTTAATTTGGGAACTTTGCATCTTTCGCTACTGCGATGCTGGTTTGCCTCGAATTGCTGGACCCGGGGACTTGTTATATGTAATGTCGTGCGATATGCTTGGTTGAAGAGCATATGCTCTTGGAAACATGTATGGGACCGTAGATTTTCATTCAAGTGAGAAATGGCGGAGAGCGCAGTCCATTTGGGCTCGGGCTCATTGAATACTCAACTCGATAATCGATAGTCTGGTTGATATTGAGACTGGTATCTTGCGCTATAGCATCTTCTCTTAGTCCAGTCGTACTTTCTGCATCACTGGGATCTCGGCCTCGTCCAAACATCAAGGCGCGGATAGCCCGTTTGTTTTTCCGAACATAGTCGCTAGGAAAGCGATGACCGAAGGAAGAAAGTGCGTACTGGTCGCTGTTTTTTACACCGTGTCGTGCAGTAATAGCGAATGCGTTGACCTCCGGTTGAAGTTCAACGATAAGTCGGCCAAGCGATGGAATAGTAGTGCAAATGACGCTAAAATGCATCATGAACTGGTCCAGAATACTAGAGTTCAGACTCGCCCCTCGCTGAAATTAGATGATGTATAATCTGAATATTTGTACTAGCTTACATGTGGGGTCATTTGAGTGGATGTACATGTCGAAATATCTCAATTGCAGACCAGTTGCTACGCATACGCTGTCATGAGTCAGTTGGAGATCTCCGTTTCCAATGGAAAGGAGCTTTACATGATTCTTGAAGAGAATAGAGCAACGACTCTGGATCGCCTCATCTTATCGTACACATTCCAAAAGACAATACATGGAAGTATCATGAGTAGCACATCTGTGGCAATATTTATAGATGCAATGGCGTTGCGTAGAGCAGGCTAATATTGTTAGCTGAGAACGATTGTATAGGATTGTGTCTCTTACCAGATTAACGCATTCACCGGATGTGTTCCATGGCTCTGGTAAAGAGCACCCAAATGCCAAACCGAAGATGGAAGCAATTCCCCATCCGATTATTACCACCAGAAGACCCCAACCAGCAAGCAACCCATGCCCTTCAGAAAGCAAACTTTGTATAAGGATGGATAGAGATATCTTTGAGGCCGTTATTGTGGCAATCAGTAAAATTTGGGCCGCATATTGATACTGGGATGTCTTAGATTTTGAGTTGATTTGGTTTTCAATGGGAACCTACTTTCAGGAATAGCACAAAGTCATTATCCGAGACAACGCTCTTTTTTCTCCCAAGGCCATGATTGACAGCCAGTTGAATGAAACAACTCTGCAGAAAAGCAAGAAACTAAATGGTTAACTTGTTAGCTGGGTGCAGTTACATATCTTTACTCTAGCGGAGTGTGCTGGTGATGTCTTACACCTGCAATCATAAGGAACAGGTCGTCTGCCTTAATGAACTTCAAGACATACCACCTCGTGAAGACTCGCGTCGCAACAAGAATTATCATCAAGGTGAGGAGAGTATATACGGCCACGCATACATATCCACCGTGGTCATTATCCGTTATTTGGAATAGTGGTGGGAGAGCTCCAGCTCCAGGAGCCAAGACGCCCATGGCTGACGGGCACCCGAAGTGCGATCAAAATATATGCCTCTTGTATATCAACTGCAGTGGCATGCAATACATCAACCTACCACGCATATGTCGTACCCCAGACAGTTACCGACAAGCAACGGTAACTCCAA
>Ga0247734_1002002_pt1 | contig 14250 bp, 16 predicted proteins | sample UWRJL103311B2_FD_180933 | JGI IMG/M metagenome (GOLD analysis project Ga0247734, IMG submission 180933) | Plant litter microbial communities from Arlington Agricultural Research Station in Wisconsin, United States - UWRJ-L103-311B-2 | ecosystem: Environmental > Terrestrial > Plant litter >... | reverse complement strand
TGCTTCACAACGGGAAGCGTGGTGTTCAGAGTCATCTTGACGTATTCCTGGGCTTCCGTCGTGAGATCCAGATTCTCCCAGAATTCTTCGTTTAAATCATCCACGTCTTCAGTGCGCATATTTCCTACACAATGTGTTTGAGGCTCAGATGAAGAGATATTAGAACTTGTCCCAGAGATTATGGTGGTGTTGCTTGGACCTGTGATGTCAGAGACTGTGACGCATCCACCTATGAAAGATAATTATGTTAGCAATGTCATTACGGGCAGAGTTTGGAGAACTAACCGAAGTATCCAAAACGAAGCGAAAGATTATGAGTCTGGTTGGTGTGAAACTCAGCAATGTATAGCTTGTCGACACCAATATTTGTTGAAATACAACCGACCAAGATCAGAACTACACTATATTAGATGGACAATACATTCAAAATTGAAATTTCCTTACCGCCTAGGCAAATGCTCGTAATATATGATAAAGTCATAAGGAATATAAATAAACAACTCCAGTTGCTATTAGATTCGCGACCTGACATTGTTACATTAACGAAAACGAGATATGAAAAGAGTCGTGTCCTGTTAGGCTAACCTGGTGATTGAAAGTGACCTGTGGTAGGATACGAAGGATGATTCACTGAATCATGCCCATGGTATTCTTGAGAGTGCAATGGTTGTGCACTTGGATATAAGTGTTGGTATTGTTGCATACTCCCATCCAATATTGCCGGAGAACGGATCGGATGGGATTGCGAAGGATGCCCTGACTTATGTGTGCCTGTCTTCTTCTTTGGCTTTGCTCCAGGTCTTCCGTGAGCCATCGAATTGTGAGGGTTGGTCATAGCTGTCTTTGAAATTTCTTTCTTGATATGAAGAGTTATCGTTGTACTCGTAGGGTGAAACAGTCATAAAGATAGAGCTTTAGTCTTGAAAAGAAAGTATGTCGTTTCGGCGAATGATCAGTCTTTTAAAGATCTATCTGAAGTGCACTTGATACTTTAAGAAACGAGCCAACTTCAACTTCCTGGCCACACGATCGTTCACGGCCCGATACCAAAAATACTGAAACTCACCGGCAACCGAATTTGTGAATTTTGCTATGCATCTAGGATATATTAGGGTTGTATTTAAACTGTAGCTGAGGTGGTGCAACACCAACCAATGTACATGTAGTGGCTGTGACCACCTACTTGGACGACTGCTTACAATAGAAGTCTGGGGCCAAACCTTACGCCAAGTTCAAGTTGACAGTAATTTTCACGCAAGGCTACGACTTGCATTTGCATGTGATGCCATGGGTTTATCCAACCGAATCGGCAGGAAATTTGTAGCTTTAATGTGAAATATCAGTGAATTAGCCAACCTTTTGAAAACTTAGCGCAGGATTTTTCGAGCAACTAGCTACAGTATTCTTGGTAATCTTTATCCATACGATGATATTTACATATATGATAAGAAACACCGGCGTACGGTTGATAAAGAAAAGGGGTATTAATACCATAATCTGGCTTAAATGGTAAGGCTACAAAGCCATCAATCTATCATTCTGCATATTACATGTCAGATATGAGAGATAAGGATGCACTGCCCTAATAAACCCATAGCCTACATAAAAGGATCAAATGGTGGCAATTGTGTGACAGTGATATGCCACCACCTTCCTCTTTCTCTTCAAATAAGCAGAATTAAAGGATTCAGCACCATCATTCCAATATTTCACTTGGGGGCGAATTTTACAGGTTCTCACATAAACAAGGCAGATTCACATCTTACTTGTATTTTTAGCATCAAAAAGATCCTGCTTGAGCATCAATACTGTGGTATAGCCGCTGACATTTTGAAGCAAGGCAAAATGAATTCTTATTCAATAGCCTGAACTGCCAGCCATGCTTTGCTTGAGATAATCCATAGACTTTTTAAACCCATAGTCCCCTCTGCATCATCTGGTACCTAGCACTCTCTACTCTATATATATAAACATTCGCCTCCCACATAGCTCTCCAAACTTACATATAGCTAGCACAACAATATCCTTCTCACTACTACTTTCCAAACAAGCTAAAACCAAGTCGCTCCATTTAATTTCAGAGACTCGCATTTACAAATCCAGTGTCCTCTTACAAATCACAATATTGGAATGCCAGCCACGCTAGTGTGTCTTTCGAAGGCACCAAACACTGTGAAGCATAATGAAATGAAGGTTATTGACATTGTTGCAGTCCATGGTTTTAGTGACCAAAATACAAGTGTCTGGAAGACTCCAGATGGCACCGACTGGCTGCGTGATTATGTTCCGAAAGATATTCCTACGTCTCGTGTATTTAATTTCAAATATGATCCGCGGACCCTCTTTTCGGGATCGAAAGAAGAATTCGAGGACGTTGCTGGAACTCTTATAGACCAAATATTGGTCGTAAGGAAGCAAGCTCCTTCTACACGTCCACTAGCATTCATTTGTCATGGGATCGGTGGCTTGGTTGTCGAAGCAGTAAGTCATAATATCCTTAGCATGGTTAGCCTTCCTCTGGTGTTAATGTTTGTTGCCAGGCTCTAAACAAAACTCAAGCCAAGGATTCCAAGCACCCTGGTTTCCTAGATTGCGTTAAGGCAATCATATTTCTTGGTACACCGCAACGAGATTCCATGGAACTACAGTGGCCTGCTTTACTGGTAAACTGCATTAGGGACAGCATGTTTCCAGGAGTTGCTAATTCTGAGACTATACAATTACAAATTCACGGATGGACAGCAAGGAATGCGAAGTTTCTCCGCCGAGTCGTAGTGAAATTCAAAGTATATGCACCTAAAATCAAAATATCTTCCTATTACGAGCAAGTGCCGACGCTGCCACTTCAAGAATGTGTAAGTCTGTCTTAACATTAAATTATTTTATGTACGTTGCTGAATTTAGAGCAGAGCGTGAATAAGAATCATGCAACACTTGAATGTCAAAGTGAGAAGGTCATAGAAATGCCTGGGCGCAACCATCTCTCCCTTGCTAGCTTCACAGGCAGGGATGAGGATGACAACTACAAAAGTGTCATTCAAACTATCATAGAAATTGGCGAACCTGCTTCTACGACGGAAAACCCCATCTCCACCAGCTCCTTGAAGACAAAAAATTCAAAAAGTCAAAAAGTCAAGCTAGGTAATAAGCCACATATAACCTTTAGCAAGTTTCTAATTTCTATATTCAGCAGATCACCCAGATGAGTCTAAAAACCCACTAGCTCCGCAATCATACAGGAGAATAGACGAAGTTGTAACAAAGCCTGAAATAAATACGCCTCAAATAACACATGGACGCTCCTTGGCGGGTGGGTTTCAAACATCAGTGCCTCATGTAACAGCTCCCAACAAACAATCATTTAAACGCATAAACAAAGAAAGACGTTTAGAACCATTGAACGACAAGACCTTCTTGTCGGTTCCCACCTGTAGCAATTCCACTTCCTTGGGGTATGCAAAAGGGGCTGATCGACCCCTCCAACGATTGGTTTCTATTGAAAAAGATATTCCGAAGGGAAGGGACCAAGAGCCCCGGGACAAAGAGATAGCCACTACGCAACCAAAGCAGCAAATGCCAACAAAAACTGGGAATCTTGTCTCACAACCAAGCTCAGGACATTTACGTCCTACAACGAGCTCGAGTATCAAGTCTTTGGCAGAAACGCCATTTAGAAAGACCATTAAGAACTCACAACTACAGAATACCATGAACGTACCACAACAAAAGCCAAATCAGCCAGTAAACACAGGCTCTCAGCAAAAGCTTGGCTCCTTACGGAATATTTTCTCCTCTTCCAACCCAGCCAAATACCCCCAACCGACTAAACTGCAGAGCTCGGAGCCAGCTCGACAATCTAACCCTTCCTTACCCCCGGCCCCAGGACCATCATATCATTCGTTGCCAAACTATAGTCAGCCTGGTGGCAGAAGTAAAGGTCAGAATCCTCAAGCTTGGAGCCAGCATCAGCAACATCAATACGAACAACAGCCAATGAATTATACCGGGAACCATAAAAACCAAGATAATCGCAGTACGAACGGAAGTAGAACTGCATATGGCGATACTAGCTATGACGGAGCTGATCGGGACAACCAGGTCTATCTTACTTACAACCAGACTCAATCAGGAAATTCCCACACCTCTCTATTGTATATAGCGGCCAAAGAGAACTCTAGTAGTGGAGATGAGTCTTCTAGTGGAAACGAGAGCAGCAGTGAAGAGGAGAGCACGGGCAGCGAAAACGATGAGAATGATACAGAGAACGACGATGAGGATGATAGTAATGACGATGATGACGATGATAATACAGAGGATGGGAATGAGAATAGCAATAGTGATAACGAGGACGACGATGACGAGGACGACGATGACGAGGACGACGATGACGAGGACGACGATGGCGACGACGAATAAGTATATTATCAATGCGGGCATCAATAATACATATAATTCTGATTAGTTCTCTTGTCGAGCGATAATAATGGCAAGCAACCATATATTTACCACTTTTTCTAACGTTCCCACACGAAAATCTAAGTAGTGCTCCTTGAAGAACGATTCCCTTCTTCCAGCACCAAGGTAGTTCTACTAATGTCCCTTGCAGTTTGATCTCTTAGGAATATGTCCTGCTATTGCTGAATTGGAGCTTTGATTACAGTCATTAGCAAGCTATTATTCTCAGAATGGTCTGGCCAATGTTACCAGTTTATAATTTTCTTTGACCTCAATCTAAAACCCACTCGCTTGTCCAGGAGCCTTACGTAAACGTTTGATAATTACAGGTGTAAGATTCATTATAAATTAAGGACAAAAGATCATAGAACGTAAACATATTCTAGTCTGCGAATAAAAAAAGTGTGCACCAATATGTATTGAACCTAAAATAGCGCAACATAAGTACTGGCGGAGATAAAGTCGTTCAACCTCACAAGTAAGGCAATCATGCCAACAGTTGCTAAAGCTCGCTTAGCAACGCTTCACCCCACTTTCCATTTTTAGAGATAGCTAGTTTTAAATTTTGGAGGAAGAGGACAAGTTTCACCTCTACCTTTTTGAGCTAATGTGAAGTGAAGGATAATAAGCGAGAAGTGGCGATCGGTGACTAGTGTAGAGCATTATATAAGGACAACGATCTGAGGTCTTACACCCTGATCCTTCCTATAGGGATCTTGAAGTTGTCAGTACAAACACTAGCCCCAAGTCATTTGGATTCCTTCCCGATCAACCAAATGAGAGATTACAGCACGTCTCCCCATCTTGAGGTCGCTGCGTGTATTATAAGCTGATTTAATCGCGGAGGAAGAGTATGGTTTTCTTTTTTTGTCGCCGGTTGGTTGTGGTGGCGGCTGGTGACGTTCCAGGAGCCGCAGTCAAATCCTCAATCTTAATCAGCAGCTGGGAGGTTCTACAACTTCCACTCTTGAGGATTTGATTTTGGGGTCGCTACTGTGAGTAATATTTGTTGATTGTTTGTCATCTTACGTTATGGTAGATTGTGGAAATAACTATGATCGAGGAAGTATGCACCGAGTGGAAGGTGAAAGTGACAAGAAACATCCAAAAACAGCACCGGGTACTGTAAGCACATCACCTGACCTAACTAAAACGACGACGACCTCGTTCAAAGATCTGTTCCGACACTCCAAGCTCAAGTGCAGCGATAGCTATTTCAACGGAATTAATTGATCTCCAGGTTTTCCGACTCATTGCGGAGCAGAGGAGTGTGCTCGTAATTGCAAGAGTTTGAGCACCAAGCTTTCGTGTATCCCAAGACAAGCCACACTAACCGGCTCGCGCTTCTCCTTCAGGCTTCAACCACCTCGCAAGCAATGCAAGAGGAGCACACACAATCACATTTGCCAAGTACCAAAAGCTTTAATCAAGCATATGCCAAACTCTGCTGAAAGCTACTTGACAGGTCTTGGCATAATGGTGGTGGCCTTCCAACCAACTCATCCCATATTCATCCTCCCCTCGATCCCACCAGATTCCCTCACTACGCAACGGCGAATGAGACCCCATTTAGTTTGTTGGCCTTGGGGATGGGTTCTTAGAGCCTCTCGATTGTGTTCTTGAGATTGGTTGATGCTGGTCAGAATTCCCCCCTGTCACTTGACTGCGCCAACGACTAGCCCAGCCTCCGATCCCCAAGGACGCCTCCCAACGGTCGTGTAGTACCTTCAGTTGGACTTTGTATAGTGAGCGCTTTTTGTCCCGCAAGGTATCCTTCTATATATTATTCTTGCGCCCAGTCTTCAGAATGGCTTCATTATCATTCAAATCCAACTTCCAATTCTTCCTTCAGAGCGTTTCTTCGGCGTTTTCCTTCAGTTTTTTTCCCTCATAGACGTCCTAGATTTCTTTCTTCTATAGATTTCCTTCATCCATTTCAAGATGCGTGTCTCCGCTATAGCCGTTACCGCTTCCTTATTAGCTGCCACACAAGCATGCTATGATGATTCTCATCTCTTCCGTCGCAGCGCAGAGGGTCCCAGCGGTAACGTAAACGCAACCAGCGGTGGAAATCATTTCAGTTATGACGGCTTTGAGGGACCACTGGGATGGCATCTCATTGACTCCGCGAACAACCTGTGTGCCAACGGCAAGCAGCAAACACCCATCAATCTCGACAGCAAGACTACCTCAGAAGATGGAAAGAAATACGAGATGAAGATCCCAAAGTCCAAGGGAAAGGACCATGTGAAGTTTGAAAACAAGGGTCATACCGTTGAGGTGAATGGCATCAATAACGGAACTCTGAAATTTGGAAACGGAACATACAATTTGGCCCAGGCTCATTTCCATACTCCTTCTGAGCATCGTATTAATGACGAGTTCTCACCCATGGAGTTGCACTTTGTGCACAAAACTACCGGTATTGTTTAATCTCGTCCTATCATGTTCTACATATATGCTTACTAGAAACTCTCCAGATGGGAAAATTGCCGTCGTAGGTTTCGTCATCGAGATCGGCCGTATTACCACTCCAGCTCTCAACACAATCCTGCGTCAAGCTGAGAAGATCAAGACCAACGGCCAGAAGACCGACATCCCCAATCTCGATTTCTCCTCCATCACTGAGTCGCTCTCCAAAAACCCAGTCTTCAGATACCAAGGATCTCTAACCACCCCTCCCTGCACCGAAGGTCTTGAGTGGATCGTCAGCAAGAAACCTCTCACTATTGACTGGATGACTTTCAACTCGCTCAAAAAGATTCTGAAGTTCAACTCGAGATTCACACAAGCCCGGCCTGGTCAGGAGAACTTGATTGCCCACGGTGCTTCGAAGATTGCGAAGAGCAACTAGATGGCTCGTGGAGATGGTGCATGGTAGCATCTTGTATAAAATAGGGGTGTATGGATATCTACTTTTGGGGAGGATCTCTTTTTTGTTTGACTGTCAATTAGCGATTTGGAGTTTTGGGATATTTTCTTTGATTTGTGATATAGAATGAAATACTAGAAAGTGTTTTGTATGTCTGTCTTTCAAAAACTTAGAGCCTTGAAGTATAGGAAACATGGTGATTTGAAGCAAGTAGCTCTCTTAGTTGCGTGTCTCCTTAACAGATAAATAGCAAAGGAGCAGATTGTGTACATATCTGATCTTCTACCTGGCCATGCCATCTTAATCCGCGACAATAGCTAAACCATGAATATTGAAATTCAAATGAGCATATAATGTCTAGTGGTAATGAAGCTGAAGGTAGATGCGTTGAAAGGAATTACAGAATTCAGAATTTTTGAAATAGCTTTAGTTGCAATTTCCATGTCACCGGCGGCAATAAGGTATATCAATTAACTTCCCTTACTATATCAGCTTTATATAGGGATACGTATTAGGGCATTATCCATAGCATAAGAGCTAATGCAGATGCCTCTCGACTGAAATATTTATATCCCCAATAGGCAAGATTCTAGTTTAACTTAGCCAGAACAATACTTGCCCAATAATTGTATTAGGCTTCTACATAATAGTATTAAAATGGCTCACCCTGTACGTAGAATTTACAATACCATTGATCACCACTAAATGTACCGAGTATTTACGCTATGGTGCCCGAGTAGGCTAATATGGCCCAAAACCGGGCCTGCCTTTTCCGTAATAGACATCCGAAAAAAAGCCATCAAAAGACAGGTCCAACTATCATCTAAACTCATTATAGCCTCATTCCGATGCTATAGTTCTATTCTTCTAATTTACCCAACATGAACACTCAACGTCACACCTCCATCAATTATCAGTCCAGTACCGTTAATATAACTCGCACTTTCACTACACAAGAAGACTACCACATCCCCCACCTCCTCCGGCTTTGCCGTTCGCCCCATTGGAGTATACTTCTCTATCATCCCCGCAGTATGTGGGAAAAGCTCCACATCCTTTTGATGCATTGGTGTTTCAGTCCAAGCCGGGCAAACTGCATTGATACGGATTCCTAGTGGAGCATTTTCAAGTGCTATTTATAATGTTACCTCTGCGCGCGGAATTTCTTTCTATAAACTACCCTGGTTTTAAATGGCTTTTGAGGAGAAGAAAAGAGGGAGGTTACTCACCAGCTGTCTTCATGACCCCCATCACAGCATGTTTAGATGCGGTGTACGCTCCTTTATTTGGCTCCGAACAATATCCATTACCACTCGAGAGACAAACGATAGATCCTCGTCCTACGCTACGAGGGCCGTTGCGACCAACCACTGTGCGAGGCTCTTGGGTTGCCATTTGGGCTGCCAAAGCTCCAAGAACAAGGACTGTACCTTTCACGGAGATGGAGAACTGAGCACATCTTAGTATATTCAGGAATTGGGCGTTTTTAAGAATAAATCTTGGGAGCTCTTGAAAGTAGACAATGATTCTGGATAGATGAATATGAAAGGGATGATTCTGTTGCTGGGAAGAAAGGATAACTGTTTCGAAACTTGACAGAACGTACCAAGAGATCGTACTCATCCATGTCGGCATTGATTATATTATTGAGTGTTTGACGACCAATCTATTCAGGTTAGTTAGTATTAGTATTGTATCTCGGTTTCAACAATATATTCATAGCTAGCAGAGAGAAGTCTGTGAAATATAAGAAGCTTACCCCGGCACAATGAACTCCATAGTCGATTTGGCCGAATTGTGATACGCACTGTGCGATTGCCTCTTTCACCTCCTCTTGCTTTCGAACGTCACATTTTACTGCGACCGCTCGGAAAAGGGGGTTTTTGGCGTATGTTTTACACGATTCGAGAGTAGCTTCGGCGGAGGAGAGGTTGATATCAGCCAGAAGTCTACATTTGAGAAAGCAATAATTAGTTGTTGGTCATACTTTAATTATGAATATTCTTTCAATTATAAGAAGTTTAACCTCGTCAGGCTCAATTGACAGAACTTTCGGAATTTCAAAGGGCTCAACAGTTTGACCTAACCGAACGAAACACCATGTTCTAACATAATTTTAAACAGTACAAAAATTTGAAAACAAGAATCTCAATGACTATACTTACATGCCAGGTACGCCGGCAGCCGCAAAGGCAAAAGCAGAATCTCGACCTATACCCGAACCAGCCTGATAAACTTTTAGCTTTTGGAATTACTGCACGGGGAGTGGTGCAACTTACGCCTGTAATGAAAGCAATACCTGGAAGGATATGGAGTGACATTGTTTTGTGTTAATTTTAAGAAGAGGATGGACGGGGGAGGACATGGTTAAATAGCCAGCTTCTCAATGGGAGCTGCATGTCAAGCATCTAGGTCCTCGTTTAATTGTTTTAAATATGATGAATTAGCTCGCTTTAGGCAGTTAGCTTAGTGAGATTTTAGTGACGGGCTCGGTATGACAAGCGTGCCTTATATATAGTTATGGGGAAGGGGGACTGAGGGGGGTGTCCGAATTCAACCGCGGTTAGCAAACAGCGCATTTATTTGGTAATCGCAAATTTAGAATCAGCAGGAGCTAGCTGGAATACATATTATTAGTTTCAAATTTCAAAATAATCATATCACAGTTGAGAGGCGCTGATTTTATATGTGTGTGGCAAATTTACATTAACCTGTTATGTCAAAACCACCCTCCACCATTTTGTCTATGTTCACTATTTCTTCTAAATATCGTGTCATGCTGGAGCCTCTCCCGACCGCATGCTCCAGGATTTTGTTACCGTGATTTTCTCTCTTCCTTCACGATCTATTAATACGGCCCTCTCCATGTTGTTCGGTTCTCTAACATCGCCCATCGCGAACACCTCTCTGTGGATCCTACATTCTTCATTCGACAATCTTTCGAACTCGTCATCATTACGCCTTCTTTTTGACCTTACAAACCCAGAACTTGAATTAAGATTGCTCTGCTGCTTGCTGGTATTGTCGTGATTACTATTTTTTGAGTGGAGCCTACGTTGAATACTGTCTGGAACGAATTCTAAGAACAGCGGTCTCATGACCGGCATGGAGGCACTTGCGACGGCGATGAGGAGTTCTACGCAAGTCCATACACCGAGTGTCGAGATACTCCCTATATTCTATTATAAAATGCCCTGTATTCGTGCAGTTGTGACCTGGGAAAGAAACTTACATGTGGAGTCCGATAGATCAACTTCAAATAACGTAGTAAATCGAATAATACTAGCAACCATAACCAAGCTGCCACTCAAGAACATCAGTGTCAAAGCAATTCTCGCCTTCAGTCCGACTTGAAGCTTCCATATTTTGGATTGGGGAAGGCCCAAGATTATGAGATCCGTTATGATATTTGGCACCCAAATGCCGATATAGAAGAGCTTTGTGTTGATGCATTTGGCCGTTGGTAGCTCCTCGAAAGTCCAAAACGCAGAAACTGGACTGCAAGTAAATATACTGATCCAAAATATGGCAATAGCCCATGCAATCACGACAGCGCCGACAATATTTGTGATGATACGGAAGCCTCTTCCTGGAAATATAGTGCGATACAAAAGCAGGAACGATATCTTGATACTGCCCAACGAGACAACATAAAGACACTCTACGGCAATCAAGCCCTATGATAGAGTTAGAACCTGCAAAAGTTGACAGGAGAATGATACAGACCCTCATAATTCTTCGAGGACCAGCAAGTCCTGGATCCGTCTCTGCAACTTTTGCAATATGTTTTCCCATTCCCTGAGTCGAACCTATCATTAAGTAGGTCCCGTTAGCTCATGTTTCAGACATCAGCACCTTATCGACGAACCGTATATGATCATCGAGCTGATTCCCCAGCCACAGATCATTCCAAGTAACAGTGTGTAATCCGACCAGTCAAGCTTGGTTCGCTTGATTCTTCGGGAAGCAATTCTCCCCGCGAAAAACAGCCCCGAGATGGCGATGCCGCATATGCCAGCTGCGAGAGCATTTTTTGAGATATCAGCATCGAGGTCTGTGTTTTTGGGCGTTGACGCCATCGTGCTACCAAAAGCAGAGATGATATTTGGAAATGGTTATCTGGCGTATGGACCGGAGTTTTGAAGCGTTTGGACCACCAATATCATCAGGGCCACCAAAGTTGAATATTTTGAGGGGATCAGAACGGATATCTTTTGGGTTGAGATGTTGATGGAAGTAAGCCTCCGGAGGTTATTCATTAAGAGTTGGCTGCGGCACAGAAGCATGCATCAGCACGGGTAAGTAAAGGCCCTTGAAAAGCTGGGGTGCAACCAACTGCAGCCTGTGATCTCACATCCTAGTATAATCTACGTGAGATCAAGTGAGCGAGTTAAAATGTAAGGTTACCTTGCAAATAGTGCCCGAATGTTGTGATACACATCCTGGGGGAGAATCATGCTAAGCTTAGGGTTTTATATCTGAAGTTCTTCTTTTCTAAAATATTAAAACGCTGCTTACACTTTTTTCTTATTCTTGATAGGACTGGCTTTTTCCTCCAGCGGTATTTTAGTGCCTTTATAAACCTAAGATACATTTGTTTGGATAAACTAGTAGCTTTAAGCCGCTTTTATAAGGCATGCCCCTTAAATAAATGCGTGTCTACATTAACGTTATTGTAGCCTATCTAGTCTTAGCTATTTTCTATTACGCTTTTTATATTACGCTTTCTTCTTAACCACTTTATTAGTGCCGATCAAATAAATAATCCTTACGCCTGCCTTCGTAGGAGATCTCGCTTATGCTTACCCTAGGCGTTAAGAGCTAGCCTAAGTGCATGCGTCTACTTCCCTAAGTTTCCCATCTATATTTATATCAGAGGCTGAAGATTTTCTAGCGATTGCATGGGTGCAGCATAGTTCCCTTGCTGGCGTGGGACCCTTGGCATCGAACGAGGGGATGTTACCGATCTTACATCATAAGTGTAACACAGCTTACGCAAGATCTTCCCTTATTTGGTAATTGGCGTTCCTGTGCCTCTCCTCTGCACCAAAGGCATCACCAACCAGTTGAAGTCAATAAAGTGCCGCTGGCGTGACTTCGGTACTTCTTTGCAATCCAGCCCTGACTTGCATGAGATGGTTAAAAAAGACTTGGGGGCTATCGAGAACGATGCTTGGTGGTTACGACATCCAGGGAAAGGGTTTTACCGTAATACAATCGTTAATTACCGTAAATTTCTTATAGTTGCTTAAATTATAGGCATATTTACAGAAGAGTATATCCAACCCAATTTTATGTCTGCTTTTTGGCTAGCTCTGTTTAATTCGCTTTACCTGCCACCGCATTAGCACCGTGTTGGAATGGTCAGGCCATACCAGATTCCTATCATATGAGTCCTCGGTTGTTTTGCAACTGTCCTCTCAACTTCTAGAAACACATTATTCAGTCATCCTGTTTGGAGTGTCAAATATCAGAGGCTTTGTCTGACTTCTAATTTGCAAACCTTCAACACAACATTAGCATTTGATCGAATGCATATCCCCCACTAAGTGCTCTTTCAAACATGGCTGCTCCAGTTTTAACACCAGTTCCTACCGAACCGTTCGATTATATCGTGGTTGGGGGTGGAACCGCGGGACTTGTTGTCGCTGTTAGATTGACAGAGAACCCAGATGTTCGAGTCTTAGTTCTTGAAGCTGGTGAAAATCAGCTTGCTAATCCAATGATAAACATTCCAGCTATGTGGACAGCTATACTAGGTTCTGATATGGACTATGCCTTCCTCACTACTCCCCAAGTACGTACCGCGACTTTATATACCAGATATTATTCCTTCGCTGACATATCCGCGATAGGAGCATCTTAAAGGACGCACCCTAAGACATCCTCAGGGCAAGGCACTTGGGGGTTCAAGTGCTCTCAATGCTGAAATCTTTGTCGCCCCTTCTAAATCTGAAATTGATGCCTGGGGAAAACTTGGGAACCCGGGCTGGAGTTGGGAAGCGCTCTCGCCATACTATCGCAAATTCCATACCTTAAATTTGCCTTCCGAGGTCAATCTTAAACATCTTGACCTTGGCTGGAGCGATGAAAAGATCCGAGGTGTTTCTGGACCAATTCAAGCTTCATTCCCCATTGGAACTGAGGACCCTTTGACAAAGGCGTGGATCGATACATTCAAAGGTATCAATAGTACAATCAATATCGACCCGTTTAGTGGCCAGGCGTATGGTGGTTATTCAAATGCATCAACCATCGACCCAACAACTAAAACACGAAGTTATTCCGCATCAGCGTACTATATGCCTGCAAGTGGACGCCCTAATCTCACAGTTCTAACGGGTGCGACTGTTAACCGTGTTTTGTTTGAGAAGACCAGTAACGATCAGGTTTCGGCCACGGGTGTAAATTTCTCAGCTGGCGGGGAAATCCAGGAGGTGAAGGCAACCAAAGAAGTCATCCTAGCTGCTGGTGCCTTCCAATCGCCAAAGATTCTAGAGCTCTCGGGAATCGGGAATGGAGAACTACTGAAGTCTCTAGGGATCCAAGTGCTCGTGAACAATCCAAACGTTGGCGAAAATCTACAGGACCATGCAATCACGGCAATGAGTTTCGAAGTCACAGACGGCACACAAACTGCGGACTCCCTTTTGCGCCAGGAGCCAGACGCGGTACAGTTTGTTACTGAACTTTATATGAAAGCCCAAGCTGGGCCTTTGAGCTATGGTTCAGTTGCATCACATGCATTCATGCCCATCACTGATGTCCTGTCAGGCCAAGACAGCATGAGTGAGTTGGCTACTCTTTTTGAAGAGTACGCGGCGAAGAATGGCGCGAACCCAGTTTTTGACTTCGTCCGAGAAGTCAGCTTAAGCCCAGAGCAAGCTTCAGCGTGTATTCTCATGTTTGCAGCTCAAGTCAAT
>Ga0247734_1002000_pt1 | contig 14253 bp, 12 predicted proteins | sample UWRJL103311B2_FD_180933 | JGI IMG/M metagenome (GOLD analysis project Ga0247734, IMG submission 180933) | Plant litter microbial communities from Arlington Agricultural Research Station in Wisconsin, United States - UWRJ-L103-311B-2 | ecosystem: Environmental > Terrestrial > Plant litter >... | reverse complement strand
CGAATCGAAGGAAGTCACCGACAACTTCCGGGTGATCGCCTATGACCTGCCCTATCATGGCAAGTCGCTTCCACCGGTCGGCCCGAAATGGTGGACCGAACAGTACAAGCTTCGCGGCTCCTTCCTGCGCTCGGTTCCGGTCACGCTGGCAAAGGCGCTTGGTCTTGACCGGCCGGTATTCATGGGCTGCTCGGTCGGCGGCCTGCTCGCGCTCGATCTGGCACGCTATCATCCCGATGAGTTTCGCGCCGTCATCTCGGTCGAAGGCGTGTTGAAAACCGACCTCCCAATCGACAACCCGCTCATCACCACGATGTGGGATCCCAAGGTCAGCAACGACTATAAGGCCCGCATGATGGACAGTCTGATGAGCCCGACATCGCCTGAAGCCTACCGCAAGGAGACGTCGCTCATGTATGCGGCCGGTTGGCCGCAAACCTTCATGGGCGACATCAACTATTATATCGAAGACTTCGATATGCGCACCGAGGCGAAGAATATCGATACCAGCAAGATCGCCGTGCATATCCTCAACGGCGAATATGACTATACCGGCTCGATCGAACATGGCCGTACGGCACATGAAGCTATCGCCGGGTCGTCTTGGATGGCGATGGACGATATCGGTCATTTCGGCATGTCGGAGAATCCGACCAAGTTCCTGGAATATATTCTCCCCGTGCTCGACCGCGTGCGAGAGGAAAGCGCACCTGCTAAGGAAAAGGCGACGGCATAGGCTTTGCTGTCCGACCACGCCCAGCTGGACGGGCTAATCCCGTCCAGCTGGCTCCCTGCCCCGCTCCGATACCGAGCGATGGCCAACTGGTGCTGGCACGGTGATGCGAAAAAACGGCATATTCTAGGTCACCGCCAGCCGCGACCCGATGCGAAAGTGAACATGCAGCAGCATGTCCCGCCTCCGCCTGCGTCGAGGCAGCAGTGTCAGGATCTGGGTCATCGACACATATCCGATACCGTCGTACCAATGCAGGTCAGCCGGTATTTCCAGATGTGAACCTCAAATGCGATCCATCAAATCAGCCGAGCGAACTCTAGCGCTCTTCGAACTGTTCTCCAGACGGCAGCGTCCGCTGACCGTCGGACGTATCGCTGACGAACTATCAATGCCTCAGCCCAGCGCCAGCATGCTGCTCGCAAACCTGCGCGAACTGGGATATTTTACGTATGATGCGGTCGCTCGCACCTACGCACCGACTATCCGCGTCGCGCTTTTGGGAAGCTGGATCAACCGCCAGTTCGACAGCGCAGGTTCGCTGACGGCGACGCTTGCCGACCTCCAGAAGGAGATCATGGAGACGGTCTTCATCGGCATCCAGAATGGCGCGTTCGCACAATATGTCTCGGCGATGCACTATCATGATCCCCGTGCCATGCGCGCTGAGTCAGGGCAGCATCGACTCCTGACCGGGTCCGCTGTGGGGCGGGTGCTGCTATCGCTTAAACCGGACGCTGAAATCCTGCGTTGGCTGCACCGATGCAACGCTGAGGCAACGGATGCGCGCCTGCAAATCCCAGCTTCAACATTCATGTCGATAATAGAAGAGATAAGGGCGCAAGGATATGCCCAGACTCGAGGCGACATGACGCCAACGTTCGGTGGCATTGCCGTCGCCGTGCCCGGTCCGATCGGTCTCATGCCAATGGCAATTGGTGCGGGTGTCCCGCTTGAGAGGATGGAGTTGAAGCGCGACAGGATCGCAGCCGCTCTAAAGCGGGTCAGCGAGGTTCTGGCGGCAATCGCCGATCCGGAGCCTATGCCCGACCCGGCGAGCGGAAACGCCCCTGAGGTTTGAGGCGATACTGAGAGAAGATATTCGCCATTCTGGACCACTTGCGTTGCCTCGCCGAATTTACCGGCTCTAGCGACACCATAGCAACCGGCAGCCGCGAAACTTACCATGCCAAGTCATGCTACTCGCTATGACTTTTCCTTGAAAGCTTGGCCATCGTCGGGCTCTGCAGCCTTCGCGAACCATGCAGAGGGAGGCCCGCGCAGGGGCAATAGACTGGCCGGTACCGCATGGGTCCGGCAGACGCTCCCCCAAAGCGCCGTTCAACTATGCCATCAGCGGCATAGCGGCCGCCTCTCAGCTGACCTGTCGACCCTGCTCTTCCAACCCATCACACCTATGATGCGACGGCCATCTCCACTCGCCTACGCTGCGATCAATAACAGCATCGCGACATGCGAAAAACAGCGATAAATCGAGGGAGAGGATCATTGGTCAGTCACCGATCAATTCTATTTTTAAGCACGGCAGCACTCTGTTTGGCGGGGCAGGCCCAGGCACAAACGAGCGTGGAACCACCACCATCAACGACCAAGCCCGTCGCGAATGGCAAGGTGCAGAGCACAGCCGACACCATGTTCAGCGACATTGTCGTCACAGCCACAAAGAAGACCGATGCTGCCAATGTGCAGACAGTCGCAATCGCGGTTACCGCTTTCAATGCCGACCAGATGAAGGCACTCAACTTCAAGGACATATCCTCTATCGGCACGCTGATACCGAATGCCGTCCTCGACGGCGTCGGCACATTCAAAGGCCTTGCATCCTTTTCGATCCGCGGACAGCCTCAGCAGGACTCGATCCCCACGGTTGATCCGTCGGTCGGAACATTTGTCGATGGCATGTATCTGGGCGTGAACGCTGGCGTCATATTCGACACGTTCGACCTTGAAAGCATCCAGGTCCTGCGAGGTCCGCAAGGAATCCTGTTTGGCCGCAATGTGGTAGGCGGCGCGGTCGTCGTAACGACCAAGCCGCCGAGTAAGAGATTCTCGGCCGACTTCAATGTCGACGTCAATTCGGGACTGCGCGGCACAGGTGCGGAATATACAACCAGCGGCGTCGTGACGGGACCCCTGAGCGATAATCTGCAGCTCAAGGTCGCCGGCTATTACAGCAAGGATCAGGGCTGGTTCCGCAATTCGTTCAACGGCAAGGACTATGGCAAGTCCCGCACCTGGCTTGCACGCGCAGCGCTCGCCTATCAGCCCACCGACACGTTGGATATGACGCTGCGCTATGAGCATGGCGACATCACCGGCGAGGGCGTTCCCGCACAGTCGCAGGTCAATGAATCGACCGGCCGGGTTGGTGAGGGCATCCCTTATGGCAGCTACCGGATTCATCTCAACAATCTCGGGTCGCAGATGACCAGGTGGGATCAGGCCATTCATGAGACCAATCTCGATGTCGGTTTTGGCGATGGCAGGATCACCAACATCGTTGCCTGGCGCAAACTGAGGAACAATGTCTGTTTCGACTTTGACGCGTCACGGCAGGACCTTTTCAATTTCGGGTGTGTGCAGTCGCCCGCCGGGAGCGCGGCGGTGATCGCGCCCGGCGGTGGGCTACACCAGGAACAGTTCTCGGAAGAGTTGCGCTATGCGGGCCGGTTCAATGACATCGTCGATCTGACCACGGGCCTCTATTATTTCGACTCCGACCTGACCTACAGCGAGCTCCGCTCGATCAACAGCGGCGCCACGCGTCAGAGCGGCGGCGGCATCCAGAACCAGAGCGTCTTCGGGCTGTTCCTTAACCTCGACGCCGACGTCACCGACAAGCTGACGATTACCTTGGGCGGACGCTATACGCACGAATTCAAGAAGATCGAACTCGCGCGTCTGGCATCGCCGAAGCCCGGCGCCACGCCTGCCGGCTATTGCGTCTACAGCGCAGGCAACTGTCCGATCGACTTCAGGGATGATCACAGCTGGAACAGCGTCGATTTCAAGATTGGCGCGGAGTACAAGTTCAGCAGTTCTGCCCGCGCCTACGCCTTCTGGAACACAGGCAGCCGGGCCGGCGGTTATAACATCCGAGTCAGCAGCCTGACCGAGGTACCGGGTCCGGTGAATCCGGAACGGGTCGACAATTACGAGATCGGCCTCAAGACCGAACCGACCCGGAACGTCAAATTGAATGTCGGAGCCTTCTACTCGAAGGATAGGGATCTGCAGCGAACGGTGCTGGGTGCGCTCATCGTCAACGGAATCGGCACCTTGACCCAGATAAGAGCGAATACGGCCGACTCGACGATCTGGGGGATTGAGGCCGATGCCTCGGCACGGATCGGCTCGCGCTTGTTCCTGTCCGGAAGCTTCGGCTATGTAAACGCAAGCTATGATCGGGTGATCTATGACCTCAGCGGCGACGGCAAGGTCGATCAGAAGGATCTCGATCTCAAGATTCCCAGGACACCCAAGATCACCTACGCGGCGACCGCGGGCTACGATCTGCCGCTTGGCGCCAGCCGTTCGCTGGGGTTGACGCTGACATACAGCTATATCGGCAGTCAGTTCGCGTCGGATAGCAATCTGGGTTATCTGCCAGCCCGGAAGAACCTGGACTTCAATCTCACCTACAAGCCGGGATCCGATGCTTGGAGCATAAGTGTTTACGGACGTAATATCACCAACAACACGCACTATCTAAGCGATTTGCAGCTTCCGGCCAATGTCGGCTCAACATATACGACGTTGGCAAAAGGACGCCAGATCGGGTTGCGGGGCGCTGTCAAGCTCCCCTGATGTTGAACCATCGACCGCGTCCCCAAGGAGACGTCGTCGATGGTCAATCGCCGTGAGAATGCCCTGAGACATTCGACGCATGGAGGCCGTCGATGACGTCGGCGGTCATGAAGGGAAGCCAACCCAAGGAACGCAGGCTCTCGCGGCAGCAGCTGGTTATAACCCAGCCCAAGACAACAATGCCGGGATGACACTGGTCAAATCAGCGGAGCGGACTCTGCGTCTTTTTGAGATTTTCTCGTCGGAGCGAAGGCCGCTTACCGTAACCGAAATCGCAGCGGCTCTCGCGATACCCCAGCCCAGCGCCTCGATGCTTGTAAAGTCCTTCCTTGCCATGGGCTATCTCGAGGCGAGTGGGGAAGGTCGCCGCTACTATCCTACGCTTAGAGTCATGCTGCTCGGCGTCTGGATGAACCGTGCGCACCCCGCGGTGTCGCGCTTGCCGCAACTGATAGAAGAGGTGAGCAGCGCAACCGGCGAATCCGTCGTGCTGGCAATCAAGAACCGGATATACTCGCAATATGTGTTGTCCAATGTCGGCAGCAGTCGAAATCCCTTGGGAGTCGAGGACGGGCTAATGTACCCGCTCGCCTGTTGCTCGACGGGATGGTGCCTGCTCTCGGGCCTACCTGACGAAGAAGTGGCAAGGATCGTCACAAGGACGAAGATAGAGGCGCCAAGGCGCTATTGGCAGTCGAGAGCGCATGAAGCCAAGGAGAAGGTCCGGCAGTTTCGCGCCTGTGGTTTTGTGGTTTCAGACGGCCAGACCGAGCCTGGCCAAAGCGCAATTGCGATTGCCCTCGGCAGTCAAAGCGGCGTGTCGATGATGGCGGTCGCGGTAGGAGGGCCTGCGGAGCGAATCTCGCGCAAGCAAGATGCGATCCTCGCCCAGCTCGATCATTTGTCGAACGCATATCGCGACATGAGCGACCGGCTATTCGACCCGGAAGCCGCTTAGCGTCCAATCGATCAGCTTGTCATTGTCATGCCGCCCGTCATCGAGGCGCATCTAAGTCCTGAGGGGTGCGACACCAATGGCCCAGCTCCCGGCGCGGGCATGGTCTCATGTGGCTGTTCACGCAGGCTGCCCGTCCGCCTTGACCGCGCGGGCAGCAATATAGAGTGCGACGCCGCCGAGCAGACCGACAAGCGAGAACACGCTTAGCGCAAGTCCCAGCGGCGCGCCGCCGGACCCGGGAAACCTGTCGCTCATGGTGCCTATCAGGACAGGACCCAAGCCCATTCCCAGCACATTCGAAATGAACAGGGCCAGTGACGAGGCGAAGGCGCGCTGGTCCGGCGCAACCGAGCTCTGGATCAGCGCCAGCGATGGCGCGAACGTCCAGAGGGTAAAGAAACTGCCGAGCGCGAGGAAAGGAACCGAAACCCACATGGGTCCGCCGGCGAAAGCCACGATATAGGGCGGCACGCTGGCAAAGGCGCCGATCATGGGAATGCGGGCGCGCCATGCAGGGTCGCGCCGTCCCAGCGTTGCGGTCAGCCAGCCCCCGGCCAGAATTCCCGTGAAGCCCCCTCCCACGATTATAACGATTTCGGCCAGTACGATTTCGGACCTCGCGACGTCGTAAGCCCGCCCAAGCAACGTTGGCGACCAGCTCCACACGGCATAGGTCATCGCCACCGCCGTGGCGTTGCCGACCAGTGTGGGCCAAAAAATCCGAACGCGCGACAGCGCGGCGAGCGCCGGGAAAAAAGACAGCTTCTGAGCCGGGGGCGCGTGCGCACTGGCGTAGCGGCCGCGCGGTGGCTCCTTCAACGTCAATAGCAGTATCACGACCAAGACCAGGCCAGGTATACCGGCAACAATAAAGGCTGTCCGCCAGCTATGGAGGTCGGCGACCACGCCGCCGACAAGCAGGCCGGATACGGCACCGATGCTGGTGGCCGCGCTATAGATGCCCATCGCCTTGGGTAACCCCTGAGGGTCGAAGAAATCCGCCAGCAAGGAGTGCGACGTGGGGACGCCGCCGGCTTCCCCAATTCCCACGCCCACACGCGCCATGAACAACATCAGGAAGCTGCCGGCCACGCCGCACAATATGGTCATCGCACTCCAGAGCCCGAGCGATACGCAGAGCACGACGACACGATTGGCCCGATCGGCAATCCGGCCGATGGGTATTCCGAGCGTAGCGTAGAAGAAGGCAAACGCGAAGCCCGTCAAAAGCCCGAGCTGGGTATCACTCAAACCAAATTCTGCTCGCACATCATCTTGCAGGATGGCCAGTATCTGCCGATCCATGAAGCTGACGATATAGACGAGAGTTAGCAGTATGAGCGCGTAGCCTGGCTTGGTTGACCGTGGATCCTTGACGGCTGCGTTATTCATGGGCGCTCCTGCTCCGTCCCTCCCGATACCGCTTGAGGTACGAGAGGATTACGACATATCATCTCGGCCTTGTAACTGGTCGAGTAGCTCTGATGGCCGGCATTCATTAGGCACAGCGCGACTTTCCTGGCATCACATATAAGATGGATGCGGCGCTTTCAGTCGGACCGTGCACCCTGCTGTCTATTGCGACTTTGGGCGTGAGGCCGTTCGAGCGATCTTCTTTTGGCGCTCCTGTCCGGTCACAGGAAAACCCGCTGACATTCACTATCGCGTAGAGGGCGCCCCGGTGAACCGGTCACGCTCTATGCCGTCTCCTGGCCGTCGTCGGCACCCAGCCCCGATCCGGGTCTGGTCCAGTCGGTGACGATCGTTGGCGCGAGATCGCCCGAACGGGCGATCAAGCGGACGCCGCGCAGCCGCGCGGCGGCGTTTTGAAGTGAGCCTCTCCCGAAGAGCGGGAGTGAGCGGCGCTCCTTCCTAGTCCCTTCGCGGTCGCCGGCAACCCGCTGCGCTGCGCTTGCGGGTGCTCCACTGACGTTTCGCCCTTGCGGTGCCTGCGCCCGCCGGGGCGGGCCTTTCCAGTCGCGTTTCGCCGCCCACCCCCGCTTTCCGGGGAGCCTCATGTTTTTGGGCAGGCAGGAGGACAGGACATGGTTCGTACCACCAGCGTTCGCGCAAGGTCGGGGCGTCGCACCGAGGACGCCCAGCCCGAAAGGATTAATCTCTATGACGAGGTGACAGCGAAGATCGTCGCACAGCTTGAGGAGGGGCGCTTTCCATGGGTCCAGCCTTGGGCATCGTCTGGCACTGACATGGCGCAGGGCGCGCTGGCCCCCGGACTGCCGCGCAACGCGCTGACGGCCCGATGCTATTCGGGCGTCAATATCCTGATCCTGTGGGGCGCAGCCATCGAAAAGGGCTATCCTTCGCAGAGCTGGCTGACCTTCAAGCAGGCGAAAGATGCGGGCGGATGCGTTTCCAAGGGCGAGAAGGGCACGACCGTCGTCTATGCCGACCGCTTCACCCCCGAGGCGGAGAAGGAAAAGGCCCGTGAAACGGGCGCAGACGCCAAGTCGGTCGCCTTCCTCAAACGCTTTACGGTCTTTAACGTATCGCAATGTGAGGGGCTGCGGCCCGGCCTTGCCGCCGAACCAGCGCCCTTGCCCGACCGCGAGATCGTACCCCTTGCCGAGGCCGTGATCGCGGCGAGCGGCGTGGATTTCCGTATTGGCGGAGACAAGGCTTTCTACATGCCTTCACTCGACATGGTGCAGGTGCCGCCCCAGCCCGCATTCTATGAGCAGATCAACTATTACCGGACCTGCCTGCACGAACTGACCCATAATGCCGCGACCCGGATTATGCCGCACGGCGTCGGAATGGCGCGGTCAGCGGCATGATCACGCGCTTTCAGTTCGGCATAATCTTCCGTGCTCCAGCAACATGGAGCATCACGATTATGACCGACATACTTACTGAGGCGGGGACCGCGCGAGCGGTGCTGCTCGCAAATTTCGACGACTATCTCGTCAAGCAGCGCGGGCTGAGCGCGCGAACGATCTATCACACGCTGCGGTTCGCCAACCGGTTCCTTGATCATCGCTTTGGGGACGGCGCGATCAACCTCGCGGACCTTCGCCCTGCGGATGTCATCAGCTTTATCGAGCATGTTTTGGCGGCAGCACGCCGCGACAAGACGGTTGCGACGCATGTTCGCATCTTCCTCCAATATCTGTTCGGGTGTGGGGCGACGGCCAGCAATCTGGCGCTGAGCCTTCCCAAGATGGCCAAGCGTTGGGACGCGAGGCTGCCCCGGCATCTGTCGCCCGATGGGGTCGAGGCAGTGCTCGCTTCGGCGCGCAGTAATCCGCGATATGGCGCGCGCGACTATGCAATGTTGCTGATCATGGCGCGGCTCGGCCTGCGCGCGGTCGAAGTCATCGCGATCCAGCTCGACGACATCGACTGGCGCGCTGGCGAACTGACGGTGCGCGGCAAAGGCCAGTTGCACGACCGGATGCCGATCACGCCGGAGGTCGGCGACGCGCTGAGCACCTATCTGCGCGAGGAACGTGGCCCGGCGACCTGCCGCACCCTGTTCGTCACGCAGCGCGCACCCTATCGACCGTTCAAGGACGGGCAGATTGTCAACGCGATCCTCAAGGACGCATTGAAGGCGACTGGACAGAAGCCGGTGACGCCCTATGTGGGATCGCACCTGCTGCGTCATAGCCTTGCGACCCAGCTGGTGAAAGCGGGCGCATCGCTTGACGAGGTCGGCGACGTGCTGCGGCACCGTTCGCGCTCATCGACGATGATATATGCCCGGCTCGACATCGACGGGCTGCGATCCATCGCGATGCCCTGGCCGGTGGCGGGAGGCGTGCAATGAGCCTCATGCCCCAGCTTGATCGCTATCTTAGCGTTCGCCGCAGCCTCGGTTACGATCTGCGCACGAGTGAGCGCATCCTGCGCCGCTTCACCAGCTATGCCGATGCCGAAGGTGCGGCCCACATCGGCACGGCGCTGTTCCTGCGCTGGCACGCAACGCTGGCGGACGCGAACGGGTCGACCAGAGCGACGAGGCTGCGCGTCGTGCGCCTGTTCGCGCAATGGCTGAGCGGCTTCGATCTCGTGCACGAGGTGCCGCCGCGAGGGTTGCTGCCGGACTCTTCCAACCGGCCTCGTCCGCACATCTATACCACCGCCGAGATCGCGGAGATCGTTGAAGCCGCCCGTGAACTGCCTTCGATCTACGGCCTCCGGGGACTCACCTGCTCGACGCTGTTCGGGCTGATCGCGGTCACCGGCCTGCGGATCAGCGAAGCGTTGGCGCTGGACCGCGATGACCTTGATCAGGGCGTGCTGCGGGTCCGGCGTGGAAAGCTTGGCCGCGAGCGACTGCTGCCGCTCGATCCAGGCGTGGTGGCTCATATGGGTGGCTATCTTGCCGAGCGGGACCGGCTGATCGGACATGCGGCGAAACCGCTGTTCGTCACCGAAAAGGCGACGCGGCTGACAGACTGCTCTGCCCGCTACAACTTCGCGCAGGCCTGCCAGCGGATCGGGTTGCGATCCCACCAACAGTATCAGCGACATGGCCGGGGACCGCGCATCCACGACCTGCGTCACACCTTCGCGGTGCGCACGATGATCAACTGGTATCGCACCGGCAAAGACCCGGCGCGCGAGATGATCCGGCTGACGACCTATCTGGGCCATACCGATCCCTCCAACACATACTGGTATCTGGAAGCGGTCCCGGAACTGCTCGATCTGGCGATGGCGCGTGCGACCGATGGGGAGGTGGCACGATGAGCGCCGCCTTGCCCGCGCTGATCCAGCGCTTCTTCACCGACCGGCTGTGCACGCAGTTGGAGGCGAGCCGTCACACGGTGGCGGGCTACCGCGACACGTTCCGGCTGCTGCTCCGATATGCGAGCGCGCAGCTTGGCAAGCCGCCGGTCAAGCTGACCGTCGAGGACATTGATGTCGATCTGGTCGCCGACTTCCTCGTCCATACCGAGACGGCACGCGGCAACAGCGCGCGCAGCCGCAATACCCGGCTCGCCGCCATCCGGTCGTTCTTCCGCTTCGTCGCGATGACCGACCCGACCTGGCTGCTGCACTGCCAGCGCGTGCTCGCGATGCCTAACAAGCGCTACGTGAAGCGCACGGTGACGTTCCTCGATGCTGACGAGATGGCCGCGTTGGTGGCAGCGCCGGATCGCTCGACATGGGCGGGACGGCGCGACCACGCGTTGCTCCTGCTCGCGGTCCAGACCGGCCTTCGGGCATCCGAACTGGTCGGCCTCACGCGAGGCGATGTTGTGCTCGGGAGCGGCGCGCACATCCGCTGCTTGGGCAAGGGCCGAAAGGAGCGCGCCACACCGCTTCGCCGTGATACTGCCAAGCTGCTGGCGACGTGGATCGGCGCCGACAAGGAGGAAAGCAGGCCGCTATTCCCGTCGATCCGGGGCGAACGGCTGAGCCGCGATGCGCTCGAACATCTGGTCCGCAAGCACTGCCTGACGGCTGCGCGGACATGCCCGAGCATTGGCGCGAAGCGGGTCACGCCACATACGCTGCGCCACAGCAACGCAATGGACCTGCTGCATCACGGCGTTGATCCAGCGGTGATCGCACTCTGGCTTGGTCACGAGAACGTCGAGACCACCCAGATCTACATCCACGCCGACATGCGGATGAAGGAAAAGGCGCTCGCCCGCGTCGCTGCTCCGCCCACGCCGTCAGGCCGGTTCCGACCTGACGACCAACTCCTCGCGTTCCTGGAAGGGCTCTGATTATGCCGAACCGCCGCGCGGCCGAAGGCCAGAAAACTACCCTCAATTAGAGGCCGCGCGGCATAACCCGGGTCGCGGCATTATGGGTCTTATGCCGATATCGGCATAATTGCCACGCCACCGGCCATCCTTCGCGCCTCGACCGCAATCTCAAGAACGGCTTTGGCTCCAAGGATTATGCCCGCGAGGAACTGATCGCCGAAATGGGATCGGCCTTCCTCTGCGCCGCGCTCGGCATCATGCCGACCGTGCGTCATGCTGACTATATCGGCTCTTGGCTGGAGGTGCTGCGCGAGGATAATCGCGCCATCTTCCGCGCGGCAGGCGCAGCCAGCAAGGCGGCGGAATGGCTGCTCTCCCAGCATCGCGAGGCAAGCGAAGACCTCGACATCGAAATCGACATGACGGAGGGCGACGAGGGTGGGAACGAAGGCGGCGCTTTGGTCCCGGCGCAGACCTGCGCCGCGCTGGAACGGAGGGCGGCATGATCCTCCTGACCCCAGACCTACGCTATGCCCTGCGCGCCAATGCCATATGCAGCGCCGCCGCGCAGGCGCAGGACACGGTATGCTGAGCTGCCGGACATGTGCATCTGCCGATGCAGCGGCCCTGGCCTTCGCGCAGGCGCGATGAGGCCAGCCGCACCGGGGCGCCTGGCGGCGCCCCGGTTCACGCATTGGCGCGGATACGGAAAAGCGTATCCGCGCCAATGCACAAATCCGTAAAGGTACAGGCACAGAAGTCCGCAGGGCTGACGAGGCTGTCGGGAATCTAAAGGAAGCTCTCGCGGAAGCTCAATTTGCCTGTCCATGCTGTCGCGCCAGATTGCGAATCTGATCGGCGATCGACCCAGCGATCGCCTCCATGCCCTGCGCTTGGTCGAACGTGTCTATCTCAAGCTCTTTCAGCGCGAAATATTCGTGATGATAGGCGCCCTTGGCGCTGCCCGTCAGAACGGTGAACTTCACCAGTACATTCCCACCCGCCTGAACCGCGGTTCTGAGCAGGTGGTGATCCCAAGCGTCGAAATTGGGGTGAACGAGGCGATAGTTGGCACCGGTATCGTCAGGCCCAGCGCCGTCTGCATCGATGACGAACGCCACGCAGTCCTTCTTGAACTGCATGTTGCAGCGCTTGCATGACACCGAGAGGTTCCACGGCGCAAAGGTGAAGGGTATATATATGCTCTTGGGAAGGACATGCTCCCGGTCGATCATGAAATAGCCACCACCGTGCAGGATCGTGCGGCAGTAGCAGCACTGGTGGTTATGTCGTGTGAGATGATAGGTCTGTATACGCTGCTTGGCGCTCTTGATGGCGTCCTTATGGGCTGCAGGCACCTTGTCCCAAGGGCTATCCTCTAGCATGGCAGCTGCGATTGCAGCTTCCTCTTCGGCGCTGAACGCAAAATCGCTTAAGGGTGGCAAATAGGCGTCGGTCATCAGGATATGTCAGCCGCAGCTGAAAGCTTCTTGTCGAGATCGTCCACAAGCTGCGAAACAGCCTCCAGAAAAGCTTCTTGCTTGCTGTCGAAGCTGGCGCTCTTCATCCGATCGATGAGATCAAGGACGTCTGCCTTGGTCGCATTGCCCGCCTCGAACTTCGAGACGGCTCCCACCAGTTCCTCGCTCACGAAATGGCTGGCCGGCGTGACGACATCGAAGGCTTTCCAGAGCATTTCCTCGATGCTGCCACCGCCGGCCGCATCGTCGAGCTTGAGATATCTGGGGCGCCCGTCTTCAACCTGGAATACCGAAATTATTCCCGGATTCTGGGCGATTGCGCCGGTGACGATCAGCGGCGCATGGGTAGCAACGACGATGACAACATCATGATATCGCAATGTCGTGAGGACGGTATCGATATATTCTCGCTGCCAGTTGGGATGCAGGCTGTTTTCCGGCTCGTCGATGATAACGACAGCATTATCCCTGATGCTGGCAACCAGGAATATCATCGACGACATCAGCGACAATTCACCCGAACTTGCCTGATGCAGTTCGATTTCGCGGTCGTCGAAGCGGCGTTCAAGATGAATATCGATGCCGCGAAGGACACGATCCTTACGCAGGAAGCGCTCGAACGTCAGCAGAGCATGCATGTCATCGACGCGATATGGAAAGCGGGAACCGGACGATGACGCATCGACCCAGATCGTGCTCGAAAGTTCGCCGCGCTCGATGCGATCGACGAGATCGCGATAGATGTCGTTCTCAAAATAAATGTCGGAGCGCTTGCGATCGCCCCTGCGGCCAGGTCGCAGTCTGAAGCCGAACCGGGGCCAGTATTTGCAATATTCGAGCACCGTACCGATTTGGAAAAAACGGGAATCCGTTTCTGCCATCGTCGTCTGCACGCAGCGCTTAATGATCGAAATTGGAGAGTTGAACCCCTTGCCGGCCGAGATGCGCTCCACATCTCGCAGGCCAGTAAACCTGTCATAGGCAGTGTTGGAAATGACGGCGACCTTGCGATGATGCCGGTTTCGCTGGGCAAGGTTCAGTAAGTAGCGGCTCTTCCCCGCGCCATTCGGTCCGACAAGGATCGCAACCCGTTCACCCCTGCGCATGCCATCTTCAAGACCGAGTTCGGAATATAGCATTGCGCATCATCTCGCATTTCTGATGGGTTCGTTTCATCATGACATCGTGCCGATAATGCAACAGCCAGGTTCCACATATGGCCATCTCCCAAGCCGCAGACCAAGCCTGAGGATAGCCAGAATAGGTGCCTCATCCTCATCGGGTCGGAACGGATCATCACCCGCGTCAGACGTGAGGTAGCGGTCGGCAACACCTAACCAACGTCATTGGCTGATCGCGCCGATCCCTGTGACTGCCTCGTGGCATCGAGCAATCACCCTGCGGCCTGCGTTCGATGGACCTATCTGCCCGAAACCGGCTTCGCCTATCCAGGCTGGTCGCAACCCTGTCATCGGACCTATTTTCCGCCGCCGACGAGCCGGCTTTGCATCGCGAGGCAAAATAGCTCCGTAGCCAGGGTCCTGCGCATGCGCTCCGGCCTTTCAGGTGCGC
>Ga0247734_1001999_pt1 | contig 14265 bp, 15 predicted proteins | sample UWRJL103311B2_FD_180933 | JGI IMG/M metagenome (GOLD analysis project Ga0247734, IMG submission 180933) | Plant litter microbial communities from Arlington Agricultural Research Station in Wisconsin, United States - UWRJ-L103-311B-2 | ecosystem: Environmental > Terrestrial > Plant litter >... | reverse complement strand
CTCGTGAAATTTGTGCGCGCATTGATTGAAGAAGTCTCCGCAGAAGCAGGCGGCCGCCAGGCATATCGCATTCGTTTTTCTGGCTGTCGGAGCAAGCATAGGCAGAAATCGAGCTTCATATGCCGAAGGACCAGCCCGGAGCACCTCGGGGTCGATGACCAGCAGGTTACCTCTGGCATCATTCAAATGTTCAAATGGGTGGCCGCTGGGCAGACTGCGCTTCCGAATATGGCCTGGCGACGACGATCTACAACCGCTGGTACCGATGAAGCTGCCGGGGCACCTGGAACGCGCATGCTGGCGGCGTTGAACAAGATGGCTGGATCGCCGAAACCGGTCAGATCGACAGCCGCTGCATCAACGCCCACCGCAGCGCCATTGGTGCGAAAAGGGGGAGGGGGGCGCGAGCCAATGCCCTTTGCATCTCACGCGGTGGCAAACCACGCCTTTGTCGACGTCATCCGGCGACCACTCCGCCTTGCCCTGACGCCGGAAAACACCTCGAATGTCAAGGGCGGGCACCTGCTGATCGGCGAAACGGTAGGAATGAAGCGGGTGATCGCGGAGCGCGGTTACGATGCCAACTGCATCATGGCTGCCCTGCGTGAATAGGAACGATCCCAGGTCGACGGAACCGCAGCCCCTAATCCAATATGACGAACGCCGCTACAAGAACCGTGTGCGGGTCGGAACCATCTTCTGCCGCCTCAAGGACTTCTGCCGCATCGCCACCCGTTACGATAAGCGGGCTAGGAAACTGCTCTCAGACGTGAGCCTCGCGGCCGCAGTCGCCTTCTGCCTCTGAACGAGTTTCAACCCTAGATCACAGCCTGCTGTTCGCCGAACGGCCCATCCCAAATCGATAGCGATCGTATGCATCCCAGATTGGCGACCGCCCAGGTTGCTGCGACCATCCCCCCCGCGACCCTATCCCCATCGCTTTACCGGATGCCGTGGGCAACTAGGCCAACTTGCGTCGTACAGTCCAGATCGCCTGGCGTGATGGTAAGGCCGATCTGCCGCTATTCGAGGTCGAATTGACATAACCGCTCTGGTCCAGACAATGAGTTCCTCTGTTCCAATTGTTGCCATCTATCTAAAGAAGTAAACATGATTGCTTTGAACACCATGGTGAATCGCGATCGGGACGCAGGCGCCGCCTACCTCGCAATAAACTGCCGTCCGTTCGACGCAAAGCGGCGACGCTACTTAGGAAAGATTCGCTCTTCAGGCGGCTATTTGGGAGCCACAGCGAAAACTAAACGGCCTGTAAATCAGTTATGCTGACTGTCGAATACTCGATAGCAACGTGTTTGACCTCTGCCCGGCGAAAATCTCTGCGTCAAATACACGGTCGCATGATATTGGGTGCTATATCGTGAGCTGTTGCACGAAGTTCGGGGCAGATATTAACGTCACAAATGAATACGATTTACACGATCGGCCATCATTCCATAGCCTTCAAAACCCAGTCTGCTTCTCGCCCGCGACCGTTCTGGCTCTCATCTAGCGTGCCCTTTTTGCCAGCATGTCCCGGAACACGCCAACTCGCCATGTGTTGAAATCTTGGGTCGAAGGCGGGGTGACGTAGGGTTCGAAACTGTGTGCTGCCTCCCGATTATCGCGAATGCGTTCCATCGAAAATAGGTCCGGATCGTCTTGAAAGCCAGCTGCGACGCCAGGGAAGACCCGGCCCAGGCGCCCTGAGCTGCTAGCAAAGCATGTGCCCGTAAGGCCGCATTCCTCATGCACCAACCAGCAAGCTGTCGGGGCGACAAGCTCAGGGCGCATATCAATATCGAGATCCGGGCTAATCGTCTGATCAACAGACTTGATCGCTCGCTTCACCATCTGCGTAAACGCGCCCGGGAAAAGTGCATTGACGGCGATCCCAAGATCCTTGCCTTCCAACGCAAGGTTACGGGTAAGGCCCGTAAGCGCAGCCTTTGCCGTATCATAAGCGGCATGATTTCGGTTGCCGAACAGATTACCTCCGACCGACGCCACGTTCAGGATGTGCCCGCCGCCCTGGGCACGCATGTGCGGCCAGGCGCGCTGATTAATCTGGAAAGCGCCCTTAACGTGCACATTGAACGTCATGAGCAGCTCTTCGATAGGGCAGGTCTCGAAGGGACTAAGAAAAAGGCACCCGGCATTGTTGATGATGATGTCGATTCGCCCAAACTGCGCGACTGCATCATCGACGATCGAATGGGCCCCTTCAGTTTCAGCAACCGACGCCATATTCGACTTGGCCTGTCCGCCGCGCGATCTGATCAGTTCGGCCACATTTTCGGCTAAATACCCGTCATCATTCTTACCGATATCATTGACGATGACTGCCGCACCTCGTTCGGCAAGTGCAAGTGCAAATTCCTTGCCCAGGCCCGCTCCTGCGCCGGTGACTGCCGCCACCTTGCCGTCGAAACGCAATTCCGCCGCGACCGCCTGTTCGATGCTATCCAAGTATACTCTCCCTGAACAATCATGCTAAGCATGCACCCGGCCTCGCCCGATACCTGCTTTCAATCCCGGTATAAATTATATGTACGACCAACTAAGTCAAGACGCCATTTTTGCGAGTGAGAGTGCCATGAACCGGAACCGGGTCTTCGTCCGGATCTAACCGCCTCTCTTTTGCACGCGGCTGGCGATCTGCAGCTGAATGAGCAGACGATCCTGCTTTATACGCAGGCATCCGATGGGGTTGCGCACTATTTTGGCGGAATTTCTTGTTTGTACGATCGAGTAAGATTATCCGTTTCTCAGATGATTCTTGATTTGGAATTTGGACTGCATTGCCTGCAACGAAGCGGAGCATAATCGGGGCGTGCCGCTAGCAGCAGAGATTTGAAGCTGACCCGCTTTATGTTCCGATGGAAGGTTGCGGGTGTGGTGGCGGTAGTTCCTGATGGACCATCGGAGTCTCTGCCGCCGAATTAGATATCTATTGCCCGAATAGACAATAAATGGAGACGAAAATGAGCCTTGTTGAACCTTCGACTTTCGCATCAGCGGTTCAGGATGTGAATTTTGCGGACCCGGAATTTCTGGCTGATCCGTTCAATCCCATTCAGCGTCTGCAGAATGAAGCTCCAGTCTTCTACAGCGAAACGCAAAAAGGTTGGATCATCTCCCGGCACCATGACGTCCGCGCTGTTCTTGCCGACCGTCGCTTCCTCTCCGCGCGAGTCGTGCAGCTTTTCCGGGGTATGCCACCTGAAATCGAAAAACAGGTAGAAGCGTTCAAGCACTTCAATCAGCTCAACATCGTTCGCCTCGACGGGCGCGATCATACGCGCATTCGCGTTTTGATGCTTAAGGCATTTGATCGCGCGCTTGTTCGAAAATTCGAAAGTCATATCGTCGAAATTGTGGACGAAATTCTAGACGAGTGCGAACGGCTCGGCGAATTTAATTTCTTTAAGGTCGTGGGTGAGGTGTTGCCGTCAGGGGTTATCCAAAGACTGTTTGATCTGCCGCAGGAAACGCGTCCCATTCTTTTCAAGCTGGCGTCGGATTTCGTTTCGGCTTCAGGCGCTGCAACGATGACGCCAGAGTTGCTATTGCAGCTTGATCGCTCGATCCGTGAGATGAACGAGCTTTTCGTGGAGTTGGTTGCCGAACGCGAACTTAATCCCGGAGACGATTTGGTTTCTACCATGATCCACGCCCGGGACGGCCTGAGCCGGCTTAGTAACGATGAAATGCTGGCTCAATTTCATAGTGTTGTCTCTGCAGGTGCAGAAACGACGGCTAACAGTCTAGCGACGCAGCTTGTAGAGATCGCGCGGAATCCTGTGTTGCTGGAACGCTTGCGCACAGATCCGGACTGCGCCTTCAATATGACTACTGAACTGCTGCGCTATCCCGGCACGATCAAATGCATGACGCGGCTCGCAGGCGAAGACATTGATTTTCAGGGTCAATCTATCCGCAAAGGCGACCTTATCTGGGTCATGCATGTTGGTGCGAATATTGATCCTACCGTATTCCCAGACCCCTATACCATCGATATCGATCGGCCGAATTTGCGGGAGGCAATGTCGTTCGGCCCCGGATTCCATCATTGCATCGGCAATATGCTGGCGCGGTCCGAACTGACTACCTTCTTTATCCGTGCTTTTGACCGGTTCGACGTCGAGATCTTGCCGCAGCAGTTTGATATGGTTCCAAGCTATGTCTTCTATGGCTTCAAGGAATTGAAGGTGCGCTTTACTCCGCGCCCTAAATGAGGCGCGGAGTACGCAACGTTCCGCTCCCCACTATCATTGCCGCGCTGCCCATCGCGCTGATCAAGCCGGCCCATTTGTGCGGCACACGACTTTCCGTTGTCTATGTGGGTCGTGCAATCACAGGATTCTAAGAAGTGCACGGATTGTCTGCCGGCGTCGTGATGAACGTGCAGGCGGCGGGCGAGCGGTCACCTGTTGGGATGCGTCGTGTGGCTTCGACGGCCTTTGGGCTGGTGGGTCAACTTAGCCCCGATGACCCGAGGTTATACCGCGACCGGTTGTCCTGCTTCCTTGTTCCTGCTGGCGCGCAATCCGCGGTACCGATCCCAATGACCAGATGAGGGCCGATGAGGCAAGTGTCAGAGGAATAGCCGCAAGTAGCGGAGCGTTGTAGGAACCGGTCCAATCGAACGCGAAGCCGTAAGCGGTCGAACCAAGGCCCGCGCCCAGGCTAATCATCCCGTTCACAAGACCGAACAAAGTTCCGAAATCGGATCCTCGGAAGAAGCGAGAAGAAAGATAAGCCGCGATCTCAAACTCGGCTCCCGTACATAGCCCTAGGACGAAGGCGGCAGCAGCGGCAAGGACAGTGTTGTCGCCGCAAAAGAACAGGCACAAAAAGGCCACGGTCGGCAATGCCGAAACGATTGTACCGACCATCCTTCCATCGATCCGGTCGAGAAGCGATCCGCTGGTCAGACGCCCAAAAAATGCCGCTAAGCCGATGAGGCTGGCCAAACCTGCAGCGCTCGCGCGACCGATGCCGGCGTGCGAGAGGAGCGGGACAAGATGAACGCTGGCTCCGGTGACCGTGAATACCAGCAGAAAAGAGGCTAACGCCAACTTGATGAAGGGAGCTGAACCTATGGCTTCGCGCAGGCCAGCCTTGTCTCTGGCCGCCACATGGGATGAAGTCGCAGCGCCCTTGACGCGTTCCAGATCATGACGGCTGTAGAAAAGCGTCCAGATAATCGGGACGCAAATGGCTGCCCAGATGATCGCAAGCCCTACGTAGCCCATCCTCCAGCCATAATTCTCAATCAGTAGCCGCGCGATCAATGGTCCGAGGATTGCAGTTGTACTGCCTCCACAAAGGGTCAGCGCCAGCGCAATGCCTCGGGCTGCGTTGAACCGGCTGACGATGGCAGCCGTCCAAACGGTTGCCTTGACTAGGACAGCTCCAGCCGCAACGAAAAGCCAGAGCGCCCACCAAGATAGCTTTTCCGGCGTTGCAGCTGCCAGTGCAGCAACGGCCACACAGAAAAGCACGACACCCGGCAGCGCAATGCGGCGAGGGCCGTACAGGTCGATGAGATAACCAACTGGGCCTGCTAGCGTGACGCTTAAAAGTGCATAAATCGTCAGGGCCGATGTGATGAAGCCGCGGCTCCAGCCGAATTCTGCCTGTAGCGGCTCAACGAACAGGCCAAGTGTGTAAATCGTAATAGGGGCCAGGCTTGCACCCGCAGCGGTGGCGATCAGAAGCCGCCACCCCTCTCTCAACTCATGCCGCGCATTAAGCGGATTCTGAGCCGTGCCCGTCATGGTCGTTGGCTAGTAAGCGAAGGATCGCGGTCGGCATGGATACCGGCCCTGTTATGGCCCGTGGTTCGGCGGCAGGTATATTGCTGGATAATTTGTGCGTACTGCGAATTAGTAGTAGATACAGCTATGATTGTTCGCATTTTCCTAGTCGCCTGCTTCGTAGCCGAGAAATCGCGAAGCATTGCCGTGCAGCAGGCGATGACGATCCTCGGGTGGCAGCCCTAGTGCATCGATGTGAAAGAGCGGGTCTCTTTCTGCAATGGCAAACGGTAAATCAGTGCCGATGCATAGCTGGTCCTTCCCAAGCGCGTGCAATAGAAATCTCAAGGAATCCGAATCATAGACAAGCGTATCATAATAGAACCGGCGTGCCTGCGCAGATGGCGGCTCCGCAAAGGCGTTGTGAAGCGCCGAGGTATTTTTCCAGCCATGATCGAGGCGCGGCAGCAACAGGGGCAATGCCCCACCGCCATGACTGAATGCAAGGCGAAGTCGCGGAAATTTCGCCGGTATGTCGGCCGCAATAAGAGAAGTAGCAGCTAAGGCCGTTTCGCAGGGCGCGGTGATCAACCCCGTCAAAGCCGGCATTTCGGACGTGGGATAGACAATGATCGGTCTGACCGGATGGACGAAAATCGCTGCACCGACTCGTTCGGCGGCCTCAAAAAAAGAATGAAAACGGGCATCGCCAAGAGCAGCCCCGGCAATATTCGTTCCGATTTCAACTCCGCGGAAAACACCGCTCGCCATCAATGTTTCGAGCATTGAGATCGCGCGATCCGGGTTCTGGAGCGGAACCATCCCCAGCGCGAGGAACCGTTCGGGCGCGCGTTGTACCATAGCGGCGAGGCAGGCGTTCACATGATCGGCAATCGCGACTGCCTCCTCCTCTGGTCGCCAAAAGCTGAGCAATTCTGGCATCGGCGAAAGAAGCTGGCGGTCGACCCCCATGCGACCCATCACTTCCAGCCTGCGATCGATGTCCCAGCACTCGTTGGTTATGGTTCGGAACTGCCGACCATCTAGATACACGTCTGCGCGTCCACAATCGCATGACGGCCCTATCTCTATCGGCGAGGGCAGACCGCCCATGCTTTTGGGGAAGTTGGCAGGCACAACGTGCGTATGGATGTCAGTGACGGGCCAAGCCAATGACTGCAGCATGTCCATCTTAGCTAGCCGCGTCGGCCTTCAACAAATCGAGCGCGACGTCGATAATCATATCCTCCTGTCCGCCGACCATCTTGCGGCGACCAAGTTCGACAAGAATAGTACGAGTGTCGAGGCCATAGGTTTCGGCGGCCTTTTCCGCGTGACGCAGGAAGCTCGAGTAAACGCCAGCATACCCCAAGGCGAGCGTTTCCCTATCGACTCGTACCGGGCGGTCCTGCAAGGGGCGTACAAGGTCTTCGGCCGCGTCCATCAAAGCATTAACGTCGCAGCCGTGGTTCCAGCCCTTCCGATCGGCGGCGGCGATGAACACTTCGAGCGGCGCGTTGCCGGCCCCAGCACCCATGCCTGTCAGCGATGCATCGATGCGTACCGCCCCATTTTGCGCTGCGACAATCGAGTTGGCGACGCCAAGCGAAAGATTATGGTGGGCGTGCATGCCGCGTTGGGTTTCCGGCTTGAGGACCCGGTCATAGGCTTCGAGCCTGGCCTTGACGCCGTCCATGTCGAGCGCACCTCCACTGTCGGTGACGTAAATGCATTGAGCGCCGTAGCTTTCCATGAGGAGAGCCTGCTCGGCAAGCCTTTCCGGCTCGATCATGTGGCTCATCATCAGAAAACCCGCCACGTCCATACCAAGATCTCGCGCGATCCCGATATGCTGTTTTGACACGTCCGCCTCAGTGCAATGGGTCGCGACGCGGACGGAGCGGACGCCGATGTCATAAGCACGGCGTAGCTCCTCAACGGTTCCCACGCCCGGAAGGATGAGTGTTGTGAGGACCGATTTAGTCAGAACTGCGGCGACCGCCTCCAGCCATTCCCAGTCGGTATGAGCACCAAAGCCATAGTTGAAACTCGCTCCGCTTAAGCCATCGCCATGGGCGACCTCAATTGCATCGACTCCGGCATCGTCGAGCGCCTTAGCGATCGATGCGACATGGTCGACGCCATACATATGGCGGATCGCATGCATGCCGTCGCGCAGCGTTACATCCTGGATATAGAGCTTGTCGCCGGCTTCGACGTCGAATTGCGCACTCATGCGGCCACCTTCTTTCCTTGGATAATGCGCTGGGCGAGAAGCTCGCCGGTCGCCTTGGCAGCTGCGGTCATGATGTCGAGATTGCCCGAATAGCTCGGCAGATAATCGCCTGCACCCTCGACCTCGAGCAGGATCATGGTCTTTAGCCCGGTAAATTCGCCTCGACCTGGTATCTTAAGCTTATTGTTGTCGCCGAACCGCTCGAACTGTACCTCTTGCTTGAGCCGATAACCCGGCACGTAGGCTTGTACTTTTTTCACCATCGCCTCAACCGAGGCGCGAATGGTCTCCTCGTCAGCACCTTCGGAAAGGGTGAACACCGTATCGCGCATGATCATCGGAGGTTCGGCCGGGTTGAGGATGATTATCGCCTTACCCTGCGTCGCACCACCGACCTTCTCGATGGCGCCAGCCGTCGTCCGGGTGAACTCGTCGATATTGGCACGCGTACCAGGGCCTGCTGAACGCGACGATACCGACGCGACAATCTCTGCATAATGGACTTTGCTCACTTGGCTTACCGCCGCGACCATCGGGATCGTCGCCTGCCCACCACAGGTCACCATGTTGACGTTGCCAGCATCGAGATTCGCTTCGCCATTGACGGTCGGGATAGTGTAAGGACCGATCGCGGCCGGCGTGAGATCGACCACCTGCTTGCCATCGGCTTGCAGAGCCGCGTCATGGACCTTGTGCGCATAAGCGGAGGTTGCATCGAAGACGATACCGATCTGAGCATATTCCGGCATAGCTCGCAGACCTTCGATCCCATCGTGAGTGGTCGCGATGCCACGCTCGCGCGCCATTGCGAGGCCTTCCGATGCAGGATCAATCCCCACGACCACGGTCAACTCCATATTCTGCGGATATTTGATCATCTTGATCATCAAATCCGTACCTATGTTGCCCGATCCGATGATCGCGGCCTTTACCCGGGTCATGCTATTATCTCCTCTTTGATCGGCAGGGCCCCGCCGCAGTGTTTGTATGCCGCGATATCGCGCCGATCGAGAATTGACCTGGCCTTTCTCCTGACAGGTTCATCCACCATCATGCCGTCGATCGCGACCGCCCCATCCCCACTGGCAAGAACACGCAGTGCCCAAGCGATTTCGGTATCTGTAGGGTGAAAGCCCGCAAACACGGCGCCCAATTGCGCCGGATGGATCACCATCTTGCCGCCGAAGCCAAGCGAGCGGGCATACCGGGCATCATCCGCAGCGAGATCGGCGTCGCTAAAATCGGTCGTCACGCCATCAAGTGGTGCGGGCAATCGTCCAAGCCGAGACGCCAAAACAAGTTCCCCGCGCGCCAAGATCAGAGCGTCGCGGACGTGATCACAACCAAGATCGGCCACCAAATCAACCGATCCGAGTGCCAGGCGCATGGCCGAACCGCATGCGCCGAGTGCGCGCGCGTTGGCGACACCTTGGGTGGTCTCGATCAGCGCCATGACCGGTGCAAGCGTTCGTTGCGCAGTTGCCGCGACCAGGGCCGGATCCTCGGCCTTTGGCAGCATCACCGCAGCTGGCCGCAGCGCAGCGACGGCATCCAGGTCAGCGGCATGCCATGGGGTTCCCGCGCCATTGATCCGGATAATCACCGGCTTTTGCGTAAAACTCGTCGTTAGCGCGCGGCGCGCGAAGTCCTTGGCATCGGCCGGAACGGCATCTTCGAGATCAAGGATGATGGCATCGGCATCGCTTGCCGCAGCCTTTGCAAAGCGCTCAAGCTGATGGGCCGGAACGAAGATCGGCGCGACGCAGGTGGCGACCGGGTTCATGACCAGAAAGCCTCCGCTTGCATGGCGACCTGCCCGTCGGCGCGGGCGGTCCAGAATTCGCGACGCTTGTCAGCTTGCACGCCGGCGACCAGGCGCAGCTCGTCGAAATCGAAGATTGGCGAGGCGCCGCGAAAGCTAAATCGCTCAGGGGGCTCCCCGCCAGCAGTCTTAGCAGCGAAATGGAAGAGCCAAGTCGCCTGAAGCGGTCCCTGGACTACGAGGCCCGGATAGCCTTCCTCGTCCATGGCATAAGGCCGGTCGTAGTGAATCCGGTGCGAGTTAAACGTCAGAGCTGAATAGCGAAAGAGTAAGGCGGAGGGCGCTTCGACCGATTCGTGAATGATGCCTTCGGGAGGGGAAGCAACCGCGGTGGCGCGGCTCCCCTGCGGCTGATCATCACGATAGACGATCGTCTGCCGATCCTCGATCCGCAAGACATCATCTGCCTCGATGCGATGGTCGACCGTCACGAAACACAAAGGTCCGCTCCTGCCCGCTTTGTACGCAACATCCGTTACGCGCGACTGGCGACGTATCGTTTGGCCGACAATAAGATCACCAAAGAAGCGCAAGTCGCCGGCCGCCCACATCCGGCGGGGTAGTGGGACGGGCGGTAGGAACTGCCCGCGCGCGATATGTCCATCCGATCCCAGCGAAGATGTGGGCGCCGCGGGTTGGCAGAGACAAAAATGGATCAGTCGCGGCGCTGGTTCGCCCGCGCGCGGAGTGGAGCCGGGGAGGTCTAAGGTCTTGCAGAATCTGTCCGCGAGAACTGGCGTCAACAGATCTTCGGCGGTTTCTTTGCTGCCGATCCAGGCGCGCAATGACGCAATATCGACATTTGCCTCCCTCACGGGGTTTGACTCCGGTTCTCACCTAGCGCGGGGACGGCACCATAGTGACGCTCGTTGCCGCTGACGATCGGCGCGGGGGCGGGAAGGCTGACAGGTCCACTGGGTGTGTCGACGTTAATCCGCCGCAGGCTGGGATGGGCGGAGAGGCCAGCCATGTCATTGAGGCTAGCAAAGGCTATGTCGGCAGCTTGGAGCATCTCAGTCGCCCGCGTGGTATCGAGCGAAGAAAAGGCTTGGGTGACCAGCGCGTCGGTTGCTGCGCGGTTTTGCACACGCGCGATGTTGGTAGCGAAACGGGCGTCCACTCGGAGCTTGGCATCGCAAATGAATTGATCGGAAAATTTCCGCCATTCGCGATCACTCTGGATCGAAATGAGCAGTTGTGCTCCGTCGCCGCAGGTGAAGACGCCATAGGGAGCGATCGACGGATGGGCGAGACCAATGCGCCGGGGCGACCGTCCACCTTCTTCGTGCAGCAAAGGCACGGCGAGCCAGTCAGCCATCACATCAAACATCGAGACGCGAATATCGGCGCCCCGGCCGCTGATTCCCCGACCGATTAGGGCTTCAAGGATCGCAGCATGTGCTGTCGCGCCCGTCGCGATGTCAACGATCGAAATGCCGACTCGCGACGGTGCTTCAGGTCCGCCGGTGACCGAAGCCAGTCCTGATTCAGCTTGGATCAACAGATCATAGGCCTTGCGATTGGCCATCGGTCCGATTTCGCCATAACCGCTGATTGAACAGGCGATGAGGCGGGGGTAACGGGCGGACAATGTTTCGGGAGGGAAGCCAAGCCGCGCCAGTGCTCCCACCTTAAGGTTCTGTACCAGCACGTCGGCATTTTCCAGCAGCGCTTCGAGTTCGGCTTTTCCATCCGGGGTGGCAAGATCAAGGACAACCGATTCCTTGCCGCGGTTGAGCCAAACGAAATAGCTGCTCTGGCCCGCAGCGACATCGTCATAGCCGCGTGCGAAATCGCCTTCCGGACGCTCTATCTTAATCACTCGTGCGCCTGCGTCCGCCAAGCGCGAGGTGCAAAAGGGCGCCGCAACCGCTTGTTCGATCGCGACGACCGTCAATTCTCTGAGAGGCAGGGATGCCGTCATTAGTAGGATCTCGGCAAGCCGAGGATATGCTCGGAAAGATAGCTCAGGATCATGTTGGTTGAAATGGGGGCAACCTGGTAAAGGCGCGTTTCCCTGAATTTGCGTTCGACATCATACTCCTCGGCAAATCCGAAACCGCCATGCGTCTGGACCGCAGCCTCGCCCGCTGCCCAGGAAGCGTCGGCCGCGAGCATCTTGGCCATATTGGCCTGCTCACCGCATTGCTCACCGGTCTCAAACAACCTTGCCGCCTCGTGGACCATTAATTCGGCCGCACGCATCTGGGAATAGGCCCTCGCAATTGGAAATTGTATGCCCTGGTTCTGGCCAATAGGTCGGCCAAAGAGACGTCGTTCACTGGCATACCGGCGCGACCGTTCAATGAACCATTTGGCGTCTCCGATACATTCGGCGGCAATCAGGATGCGCTCAGCGTTCATACCGGACAAAATATATCGAAACCCCTTGCCTTCTTCGCCGATCAGATTGTCAACCGGGACTTCGACATTGTCGAAAAAGACTTCGGTCGTTGAATGGTTCATCATCGTCCGGATCGGACGGATGGTCAGACCACCGGCAGCCAAAGCCGCGTTCATGTCGAGAACGAAGATCGACAGTCCATCAATGCCACGCTGCACGTCATCGCGCGGTGTCGTTCGAGCTAGCAGCAGCATCAGGTCCGAATGCTCCGCGCGGCTGGTCCAGATCTTCTGGCCGTTGATGACGTATTTGTCGCCCTGACGAGCGGCAAACGTCTTTAGGGCTCCGGTGTCAGTACCACTCGACGGTTCAGTCACGCCAAAGGCCTGCAGCCGGAGAGCACCGCTGGCGATCTGCGGAAGATACTGCTGCTTTTGCTTTTCACTCCCATGGCGGAGCAAGGCGCCCATAATGTACATCTGTGCGTGGCACGCCGAACCGTTGCAGCCCGCTCGCTGCACTTCCTCGAGAATAGCAGCGGCAGCCGACAGAGGTAGTCCCGAGCCGCCATATTCCTCGGGGATCAGTGCAGCAAGATAACCTGCCTCGCCAAGCGCTTGCACAAAAGCCGTCGGGTAGGCCATCTCGCGGTCTAACCCGCGCCAATATTCGTCAGGAAATTGTTCACACAGTTTTGCAACTTCCTCTCGGATTTCCAGGAAGTCGGTGCCTTGAAGTGAAGAAATGGCCAAGCTAGTCTCCGTGACGATATTGTTTTATGCGAAGTTGATCGCGGCTTCGCCAAGTCCAGCGATCTTCACGCGGAAGCGGTCTCCGGACCTTGCGGGCTCGAGCGGAACCAGCGAACCGGACAGGATGATATCGCCAGCGGAGAGGGGAATGCCGTAGCCGCCCAATGTGTTTGCGAGCCAGGCAACGGCATTTAGCGGCGATCCGAGAGCAGCGGCGCCAGCGCCGGTGCTGATGATCTTCTCGTTCTTCCATACGACGACGCCGCACGTCTCAAAATCGAAATCCTGCGGTCGCGCCATCCCTTCGCCGATTACGAAAAGTCCGCACGATGCATTGTCCGCAACTGTGTCTTCGATTCGGATTTTCCAATCTTCGATTCGCGAATCGACGATTTCGAAGCAGGGGTGGATGCTCTCAGTGGCCGCGATTACAGCTGCTTCGTCGACGCCTGGGCCTTTTAAATCACTCTTCAATCGGAAAGCTATTTCGGCCTCCGCGCGGGGCTGGATCAGTTTTGCCGCTAAGAGAACAGTGGTGCCGTCAGCCGCCTGCATCGCATCGGTCAGAAATCCAAAATCCGGTTGATGAACGCCGAGCATGTCCATGACAACTCGGCTAGTCACGCCAATCTTCTTTCCGATCAACCGCTCGCCCTTTGCTTGGCGCCGACCGAGTATGTCGAGCGACACACGATAGGCATCGTCAATCGAAATTTCCGGGTCCGATATCGTCAAAGGCACGCGCGTCTGTCCACGCTCTAGTGCCGTAAAGAGAGACGCGCCGAACTCTTCGACTTTGGCTGCAGTTATCATGTCAACGGCTCCACAGCCCCAACCTTTCCAAGTCGCTTGTCTGTAGGGGCCCCCCAATAGTCGAGGGATTCGGGTGCATGGGGCAGGACGCGATGCTCACGAGGACCCAGCTCAGGGAATTCTTCCATTCCAAAACTGTACTCCACGGTGATACCGTCGGGATCTAGGACATAAAGAAATACGCTACCTGATGGAGGATGACGCCCAGGACCGCGCACAATAGGGACACCATTTTTCTCGAATCGCCAAATTGCGCGCCCAATATCGTCAATCTCGCTGACCATAAAATTGACATGATGCAACCCTGAAGCCGCTGAGTTGCTTAATCCAATCGAGTGATGAAGAGGATTTGGAAAGCACCGCATAAAATTTACGACATCTTTTATAGCGTCTGATGTCGGAAAGTTTAAAACATTATTATAGAACTCTACAGCCTCATGAAACCTTGTTGTTTTCAGAACTAGATGGCCTATCCGCTGGATAAGGGCCAGCGTCGGCACCCAAGGTTCGCTCTCCTGCGCAATCGAAGCAAAATACTC
>Ga0247734_1001998_pt1 | contig 14274 bp, 12 predicted proteins | sample UWRJL103311B2_FD_180933 | JGI IMG/M metagenome (GOLD analysis project Ga0247734, IMG submission 180933) | Plant litter microbial communities from Arlington Agricultural Research Station in Wisconsin, United States - UWRJ-L103-311B-2 | ecosystem: Environmental > Terrestrial > Plant litter >... | reverse complement strand
TATCGGTGGTGTCCACCTCTTCCCATTCCGAACAGAGAAGTTAAGCCCACCAGAGCCGATGGTACTGCGGTAACACGTGGGAGAGTAGGTCGGTGCCAAATCTTAAAGAAAGCCTTTCAGGAAACTGGGAGGCTTTTCTGGTATATACAGGTTTTTTTATCAGACTACCACGTGGATATTTGACATATAAGTATATTCATTGTCGAATAGAAAAGCATATATAGGATATATTACTGGTGGAAATGTTTCCAATACACCATGCGGTATTCCATACCTCACCTCTGTTGTAAATAGAGGATAGTGTTTAATGAGATCAAAATCTGGAAAATATGTTTTGGTCAGGTTTGCTACTGTGTTGTATATATATTGATCATTATTGATTAAAGCTGAGCTTGATGATAGTATGTGGGTTCTCACCGGCAGGAATTCGTGTTGCAAGCTGGATACATTTTTATGAATTGAAACCTCTTCGAAATACAGTGTAAAATAATTCGCTATAAGGGAAATTCTTATATTGAGCCTGATAGTTGTATGAATTTCATTTGAATCATTTTTGTATAAAACTATTGAAAGGGCATAATTTGGAAATTGCTTATGAAGCATATCCTCTATACCTAATGTCACAATCTCCTTATCAATATCAGTTATTAGGTTTTTAATGATTTCGGGCGGTTTTCCTTCCGTAAGAGAATTTATTTTTGCTTCTATAATATTCAGAAGGATTGAATAACCCGGATAATTTTCTTTCAAAGTTGAAAATCCAATTGGAAAATATTTGTGTGTAGCTTGAATTAAATTCGCTATTGTGGGATCGTGCTTATTCATTATACCTACAAGTTATGAATTTATCGGTATTTAGTAACAATTATACTTTGCATTTGAGATGGATAAAGATTTACCCTTCATTCATAATCCGGTTATAAGCATGTTTTTGTCCTATAGAATACCCGATTAAAAAATGTCTACATTAACAGGTAGGAATTTCGGTGCTTGTTCTTAAAATCTTCTTAACTTGTGGTGCATTTATTAATTAATCCATATATCAACAAATGTTACAGCGAATCTTATCTGCTCCGAAATTGTATCGAAATTTTGCAATTTGTATATTGTTATCACTTTTATCTGTTGATGTCTCTGCACAATCTCGCAAGGAATACCTTTTGGAGAACGACTGGAAGTTTACTAAAGGTGATCTTAAAGGAGCTGAGGCCTCCTCTTTTAATGATAAGAAATGGGAAACTGTTACCATACCCCATGATTGGGCCATAAAAGGACCATTCAATGGAAATAATGATCTTCAGGAGGTTCAGATTATACAAAATGGTGAAACAGGGAAAAGTCTGAAAGCTGGCCGTACTGGCGGATTGCCTTTCATAGGAACTGGCTGGTACCGGAAACAATTGCCTGCATCAGTATTTAAAGCAGGGCAGCATGCTGTGTTGCTGTTTGATGGCGCAATGAGCAATCCCAGGGTATTTGTCAATGGAGCCGAAGCTGGTCATTGGGCTTATGGTTACAACTCGTTTTCTATAGATGTTACTAAATTTTTGAAAGAAGGACAAAGTAATGTGCTTGCGGTCCGACTTGAAAATCTTCCTGAAGCCTCAAGATGGTATCCAGGTGCTGGCTTATACAGAAATGTACACCTGATCATTACTGATGATACTTACATTCCTGTATGGGGAACATATGTAACTACCCCGGAGATCAATGCTCAGTTTGCAAAGGTACTGGTTAAAACCAAAATTATTACTGCATCAGCTAATTCACCATTACGTTTGGTTACTGATGTGAAGGATGGCTCGGGAAAGGTGGTAAGTTCAATATCTTCTATATTGTCAGAAACAGATCTACAACAATTTGAACAACAATTGATAGTTAAGTCACCGTCATTATGGTCGCCCGAAACCCCGAACCTCTACACTGCCGAGTCTAAGCTTTATGTGGGTGAATCCCTCAAGGATACGTACACTACAAGATTTGGTATTCGATCTATCAAGTTCGAACCACAAAAAGGTTTTTCACTGAATGGCCAATACAGAAAATTCAAGGGTGTGTGTAACCACCATGACCTGGGGCCGCTGGGTACGGCGATTAATGTGGCTGCCCTCCGCAGGCAACTCACTATTTTAAAGGATATGGGTTGTGATGCGATACGTACTTCGCATAACATGCCTGCCCCTGAATTGGTTAAGTTGTGTGATGAGATGGGGTTCATGCTGATGGTGGAGTCATTCGATGAATGGAAAACTCCAAAAGTTAAAAATGGCTACAGCCGTTTATTCAATGAATGGGCCGAAAAGGATATTGTAAATATGGTGCAGCGCGACAGAAACAATCCTTCTGTAATTATGTGGAGTATCGGCAATGAAGTTCCTGACCAGGGGATGGTTAATGGAAATAAGCTTGTTACTTTCTTGCAGGATATTTGCCATAGGGAAGATCCGACCAGACCAGTGACTATGGGTATGGACCGTATCCAAAATGCACTGGACAATAATTTTGCATCGGCTATTGATGTCCCTGGTTTCAATTATAAACCCGCATGGTATGCAAAGGCAAATACGAGATTGCCGCAAGGCTTCATCCTGGGCACAGAAACTGCATCGACAGTAAGTTCAAGAGGTGTATATAAGTTTCCGGTTGAATTCTTTAAGAATAAAACCTATGATGATAACCAAAGCTCATCCTATGATTTTGAGTCCTGCACCTGGTCGCAGATCCCGGATGATGAATTTGTGAAACAGGATTCACTTGAGTATGTGCTGGGAGAATTTGTATGGACTGGGTTCGACTATCTCGGTGAACCAACCCCATATGATGAAAAATGGCCTTCGCACAGTTCGTATTTTGGTATCATTGATCTTGCGGGTATGCCAAAAGATAGATATTACCTGTATAGGAGCAGGTGGAATACGAATCAGCCAACCTTGCATGTTTTACCGCACTGGACTTTTCCGGGAAGGGAAGGACAGGTTACGCCGGTTTTTGTTTATACCAGCTACCCTTCAGCGGAGCTTTTTGTTAATGGAAAAAGCATGGGGAAACAAAGTAAGAATGGCAGTTCGAGCACCAGTATGTACCGTTTGATGTGGAAGGATGTGAAATATGAGGCCGGCACTATTAAGGTTGTAGCTTATGACGCTTCTGGTAATTCTGTTGCTGAGGACGTTGTGCATACGGCAGGTAAACCAGACCATATAGTGTTGCATGCTGACAGATCTACGTTAAGCGCAGATGGCAAAGACCTAAGTTATATCACTGTAAAGGTGGTTGATAAAGACGGTAATCTTTGCCCCGATGCATCCGATGTGCTGAATTTTAAAGTTTCTGGCGCTGGTAAATTCAAAGTGACTGCCAATGGAGATGCAGCAAGTCTCGAATCCTTCCAGCAGCCACACATGAAAGCTTTCAAGGGAATGCTTGTTGCAACGGTTCAGGCAAATGAAGCACCAGGTAAAATTACGATGGTGGTAAGTGGTAGAGGGTTGAAGAATCAAACCGTTACGCTGACGAGTAAATAAGATTGGTAGCCAGGTCTTGATTAAATTGTGGAAGGAATATTTTGAATGAAACTGCTGATTGTGCCAGATGGATAGTTTTGTTTATTGATCCATTGCATAAATTGGTCCATCCGGCTGATCATTTCGCTGCCTGAATTTTTACTTACATAACCTGGAAATCCAAACCGTTCTTTATCCCGAAGATCGGTAAACTCCCAGGGATGAAAATAGATATTCAGGTAGCCGTCCTTTTCGTAAGTTTTGCGGGCAAGGTGTATATAGTACCACAATGGCAAATTATGAAAGGATAACCAGAACAGTGGAAACCGTGAGATTGGGCTTACTGAAGCCGGTAATTGCAGCACACCACTTTGCATAAACCAGGTGCGGGAAATATGCCTGTTGTTGTACCTGCCGGGCAGCCATGTTGGATTGATGGAGCTATTGTAAATATACCCTGCTTTTTTGATTTCTGTTTCGTCAACCGGCATCATTCTGGCCATCCTGTACCCCGTTACCTTTACGCCTGACATTTCCTCGAGGGCAATTCTTGATGATAACAGGTGCTCATTCTTAAAATCTGAATGATAATATCCGTGTGAAGCCAGTTCATGGCCTTCTTCCACAATCCTTTTGACGAGGTGAGGCGTATTTTTAGCAAAGGTGACTGTGCTGAAAAATGTAGCTTTTAACCCATGCTTTTTTAATAACGCCAGAATCTGCAATGTACCTTCAGATGAAATTGCAATCTGGTCTTCAAATGATATGCTCTTTTTATATTCAAAAGGCATATCAAATTCTTCAATATCAAAACTTAGTAAGACCATATTATTGAGGCAGATTGGTGGAGCTGATAATGTAATTGGGCCTGTTTTTTGTTTGCATAAACATTTTACCTACATAGATACCGATAATTCCGAGGATGATTAGCTGGATACCCCCGAAAAATACAATAGTCATGATGATGGACGCCCAGCCTTCAACCTGGATGCCGGCATAAAATGCATAAAGAACATAGGGGATATATAACAGCGACAGAGAGGAGAACACAAAGCCCAGGTAAACCGCCGAATATAATGGCTTAATGCTGAAAGATGTAACGCCATGCAGGGCAAAGCGCATCATTTTTTTCAGGTTGTATTTGCTTGATCCGGCGAATCGCTTGCTTGGAATATAATCTATAGCCGTTTGGCGGTAGCCCATCCATTTGACCAGGCCCCTGATGAAAGGCTCGTTTTCTTCAAAATCCTTGAAGACCTCTATTACTTTTCTATCCATCAGCCTGAAATCGGCCGTGCCTTCTTCTATATCTATATTGGAAAGTGCATTGAGCAGCTTATAGAACCATAAGGAAGTTTTCCTTTTTTTATATGGCAATGAGGGATCCTCTTTCCGGCGGGTATAAACTACCTCGAAACCCTGTTCCCATTTCTCCAGCATTTCGATGATAAGTTCTGGCGGGTGTTGCAGGTCTGCATCAAGCGATATCACACAGTCGCCATTGGCTTTATCCAGGCCCGCTTTTAATGCAAGCTGGTGACCGAAGTTGCGCGAAAATTCAATGTAAAATATGTTCGGTTTTGCATTGGCCATCATTTTGAGAATGGCGAGTGTTTTGTCTTTGCTGCCATCGTCGACCAAAATGAATTCCACTTCGTATGCAGTCTGGCTGAATACAGATTCCAGCCTGTCAATAATGACGAGCAGGTTTTCGGCTTCGTTGTACGCCGGGATAACTACAGATACACGTTTGATCATTGCAGTTGAGCGGGCTTTAAGTTAAAATCTTCGAAAATCATTAGCCAGGTGAGGTATAACCAGATTAAAACACAGGGAAGTGCCTTCAGCGAGTAATGGAGGATATAGTTGACCCTGATGTACCTTGGATAGATGTCTGACGGTGCAAGGGTGGTAAGCAGGATTGAAAATATAAACAGCGCCAGAACAGCCGGTTTAACAGGTCGTTCCTGGATCATAAACCAAATTGCAACGCCGGTGAAGGCAATGATATAGGTTGGCGATTCTGATGAATTACTGAAGATAACGGTGAATATAAGCGTTGAACAAAGGTACATCAGCTGGAAGATGGGCGACTGATATTGTTTGGTCCTGAAATAGGGCAGGCAGAAGAACACCAGGCCGGCTAACAGGAAAGGCATATTTGGCAAGCCGGGGTTTTGCGTAAACCTTCTGGCAATGCCCATTACGGAAATGTCCTGCTGAGAAACCAGGCTTGCATTTTCCAGTTGTTTTGCACTTAAAGACGCGTACCATTCGTTGTACTGCTGCAGAATATACTCCGGACCAAAGAAGGTCATGGGGAATACAAAAAAGATGGCGGCCCACAAGACGCAGTAGGCGATAAATTTAGGTTTTCCCTTGATAAAGAAGAAAAAGGCAAGGCCTACAATACCATATAGTTTAATAAATGTACCTAACATAATGAGGCAGGCGGCCCAAAAATTCTGTCCCCGGTTTGTGAGTGTGTAGCTTAAAATAATAATTGCCGTTATAGACGGGTTAAGCTGAGCGGCAAACAGCGCAGTAAGGAGTTCGTGGGCAATAATCCAATAGATGGCGTTGACCTTTTTGGGTTTGAGTGGCAGTGTACCAATGGCATAATAAAGAAAGAGCACATTTATCAGTTCCCACAGAAACATCCCTATATATTCAGGAAGCAACGCAAAAGGGGCAATTACCAATGGAAAAAGCGGGCCATAATGGTTTACATCGCCGTATTCGGGATAGTGCGCATACATTGACAGGTGTTCCTGAGCGTGGAAAAACGTATAAATAAAGATCAGGTAGTTGTTGTGGTGTGTACCCTGATGGTATTGGCGGTAAGTAGTAAAAACGGGAAGCAGAACTAGAACAGCGAATATGAAAGTCCTGCTGTTAAAGAGTTTGTCAACCGTCATGTAGAAATTACTTTCTTTTTTTATCGGGAGAGGCATTGAATTATATCTGGCGTTATTTTATCGCGCTAAAATACATCAATAATTTCAACAATTAAGATTGGTGGTAAAATTTCTGTTTCAGTATTATTTCTGAACTACGGTGACTGTTACGCCTTTTTCTTCAAGTAACCTCACCAATTCCTGCGATATTCCACTGTCTGTAATGATATGGTCAACCTGGTCAAGGTTACATATCCTGCCCAGGCCCCGTTTGCCAAATTTTGAACTATCCGCCAGCACCACCGTAATTTGTGCTGCATCAATCATTTTCTGATTTAGACGTGCTTCCATCAAACTGGTTGTAGTTAATCCCATATCAAGGTCTATACCATCTACACCAAGGAACAGGGTGCTGCAGGAAATATCGGCCAGGATCTGTTCAGCGTAAGGACCCATTACAGAAGATGAGTTTTGGCGTAGCTGACCGCCCAGCTGTAACACTTCTACATTAAGATGATGGGACAATTCCAGGGCAACATTCAGCGCCGACGTGATCACTGTAAGGTGTCCTTCAGGTTGCATGGCCCTGGATAAGGCAAGCATGCTTGTTCCGGAGGCAATAATAATAGAATCGTTATAGCCGATCATTGTTGCTGCCCTTTTGGCAATGATATTTTTTTCTTCAGCATTTAACCGTTCTTTTTCTGCTACAGGTTTATCGTTGGTATATGGATTTACTTTTGACGCACCTCCATGGGTACGGAAAAGCAGTTGTTTATCTTCCAGTAGTTTTAAATCCTTTCGAATGGTTACATCTGATACTTTCATTTGTTTGCTGAGATCCTGCACATTCACGTGACCGGTATCCTCAAGGTGTTTGAGTATGATTCGATGTCTTTCGGTTATGCCTTTCATTTCGGGTTTCGATTAATGGATAGTTCAAAAGTAATAATTTGCCTCAAAATTATAAAGCTATTCTAACAGCAATGTCAAATACATTACGATGCGTACCTTTCATATGCTTTCGTCGTTTTCTTATTAATAGTCTAAATAGTTGTTTTTTAGTCTTTTTAGGAATAATAAGTTAAATATACAAAAGTAAATGCATTCTTATTTGTTTTGATATGTTATGTTTTGTAATTTAGATCATCCAAACGAAAGAACACGAAAATAAATCATAAGATAATGATTAGCTACGATAGAAGTACAATAATAAAGGGATTGTCTGATCCTGAAAAAATATGGGACGTAATTATAATAGGTGGTGGTGCAACCGGACTAGGCACTGCACTGGATTCTGCATCCAGGGGATATAGTACCCTGCTGCTGGAACAATTAGACTTTGCAAAAGGAACATCAAGCCGTAGCACCAAGCTGGTGCACGGTGGTGTGAGGTATCTTGCCCAGGGGGATGTTGGTTTAGTAATCGAAGCGTTACACGAGCGCGGGCTAATGCTTAAAAATGCAGCCCACCTGGTAAAAAACGAATCTTTTGTGATCCCCAACTACGAATGGTGGGGTGGCATATTTTATACGATAGGATTAACCCTGTATGATCTTTTGGCAGGGAAACTTGGTTTCGGAAGGGCTAAACATATCTCTAAGAAAGAAGTGATCCGCAGGTTACCTACTATCCAGCAAAAAGGTTTGTACGGAGGTGTGGTTTACCATGACGGACAATTTGACGATTCACGTTTAGCGGTGAATATTGCCCAAACATCACTGGAACAGGGGGCTACTGTATTGAATTATTTCAAGGTGACCAACCTGGTAAAAAATGATCAGTCGAGGGTTGCAGGTGTGGTAACTAAAGATATGGAAACCGGAATCAGTTATACCATAAAGGGTAAAACAGTAATTAATGCTACTGGCGTATTTGCTGATGAGATCCTTCAAATGGACAAACCTGGGAATAGGGCGATGTTAAGACCAAGTCAGGGAATCCACCTGGTGGTCGATATGTCATTTATGCCTGCTGAAGACGCCCTGATGATTCCAAAAACGTCTGACGGTCGGGTACTTTTTGCTGTGCCATGGCATGATAAACTGGTTATTGGCACTACCGATACACCCTTGACCCAACATAGTCTTGAACCCGTTGCACTAGAAGAAGAAATTGAATTTGTGATGCGTACCGCAGATCAGTACCTGACAAAAGCACCTACAAAAAAAGATGTGCTGAGCATGTTTGCCGGTCTGCGTCCATTAGCAGCTCCGCAAGACGGCTCTGCAAAAACAAAGGAGATTTCCAGAAGCCATAAGATTTTTGTTGCTGATTCTGGTCTGATCACGATCACCGGTGGGAAATGGACCACCTATCGCAGAATGGCAGAGGATACTGTAAACAAAGCGATTGAGGTAGGTAAACTGGTTAGTAAACCAGTGAAAACGAAAGATTTGCCGATACACGGTAGTACGGCAGATGTAGACCGTAAAAACCACTTGTATGTATATGGTACCGACCGCCAGGCATTACTTGCATTGGTAAACGAGAATAAATCCTGGGGTGAAAAGCTCGACCCGCGCGCGGAATATATTGCCGCTGAGGTAATTTGGGCCGTACGTCACGAAATGGCAAGAACAGTGGAAGATGTGCTGGCCAGAAGGGTTAGGATCTTATTTTTAGATGCCCGTATGGCAATTGATGTTGCGCCAAAAGTGGCGGCCTTGATGGCTACCGAGTTACAAAAAGATGCACAGTGGGAAACTGAGCAGGTAACAACGTTCAGGGCAATGGCCAAATCATATTTGCTGGAAGATTATACCCCGGCATAACCTTTAATAGAAAACATTTAAAACCGAATATATATAACATCATGGAAGATTTCATTTTAGCCTTAGATCAAGGTACTACAAGCTCTCGCGCTATTGTTTTTGATCACAAAGGACAGATCAGGTCTGTAGCGCAAAGAGAATTTAAACAGATATTTCCACAGTCTGGCTGGGTTGAGCATGATCCAAACGAAATCTGGGCCACACAAGCGAGTGTAGCCGCGGAGGCCACTGTTAAACTTGGGATCAACGGAACAAATATAAAAGCTATCGGGATAACGAACCAGCGTGAAACAACAATCGTTTGGGACCGTGAAACCGGTGAACCGGTATATAATGCAATTGTTTGGCAGGACCGTCGTACTGCTGCATTTTGCGATCAATTGAAAAAGGATGGGCATACTGATCTGATCCGTTCAAAAACAGGTTTGGTGATCGACTCTTACTTTTCAGGAACCAAAATCAGATGGATACTCGACAATGTTGAAGGGGTACGGGAAAGAGCTGAAAAAGGTGAACTTGCTTTTGGTACCGTAGACAGCTGGCTGGTATGGAAATTTACACGTGGACATGTGCATGTTACTGATGTTACCAACGCAAGCCGTACCATGTTGTTCAACATTAAAACCCAGGAATGGGATGATGAATTGCTTGAAATATTAGGAATTCCTAAAAGCATGCTGCCAGAGGTTAAACAGTCAAGTGAAATTTACGGTGAAACCACTACGACGATTTTTGCGTCGAAAATTCCTATTGCCGGTATTGCAGGCGATCAGTCGGCCGCCCTGTTTGGTCAGATGTGTATCGACAAAGCAATGGTAAAAAACACCTATGGAACCGGCTGTTTTATGCTGATGAACATAGGTGATGAATTTATTGAATCAAAAAATAACCTGCTGACTACTGTTGCCTGGAAAATTGATGGTAAAATACAATATGCTTTTGAAGGCAGTATTTTCATCGCAGGTGCTGTTGTACAGTGGTTACGTGACGGACTGGGTATTATCAAAACTTCTGCAGATGTAGAAAGACTGGCAATGAGTGTAAAAGATACGGATGGTGTTTATTTTGTTCCTGCCTTTGCTGGACTGGGTGCGCCATACTGGAAGCCAGATGTAAGGGGTACCATTATCGGCCTTAGCCGTGGAACCAATACAGGCCATATTGCCAGGGCTGCGCTGGAGTCTATCGGATACCAGACCAGAGATGTGCTGAAAGCGATGGAAGCCGATTCAGGAATGGAAATTAAAGAGTTGAGGGTGGACGGCGGTGCAACTGCAAATGATTTGCTGATGCAATTCCAGTCAGACCTCCTGAATTGTAACGTGATCAGGCCAACTGTTGCTGAAACTACTGCGCTTGGTGCTGCTTATCTGGCAGGTTTAGCCGTGGGTTTCTGGAAAGACATCAACGAGATCCAGCAGTTATGGCAAGCAGATAAAGAATTTACCCCTGCAGGAGATGAAGCGCAGATAGCAAAGTCAATTCAGGGATGGGAAAAAGCAATTCATGCTGCCCAATCGATGGAAGACAAACCGGTTGAAACTGAATTGAAATAATTATTCACCTTAATTAGAAGAATATGACTCCTTTTATGGCCGAATTTCTCGGCACAATGCTGATGATACTTTTAGGTGATGGTGTAGTGGCAAATGTTGTATTAAATGATACCAAAGGAAACAATAGTGGCTGGATGGTAATTACCACAGCATGGGGACTGGCAGTTTTTGTTGGTGTTACTGTTGCTGGTCCTTATAGCGGGGCGCATTTTAATCCTGCTATTACCATTGGTCTTGCCATTGCAGGCAAATTTGCCTGGGCTAGCGTTATACCTTACATTATAGCCCAGTTTTTGGGTGCGTTCGTGGGTGCATTTTTAGTTTGGATAATGTACTTTGATCATTTTAAACGAACCAACAATCCCGCTGCTATTCTTAGTGTTTTTTGTACAGGTCCGGCGGTACGTAACTATATTTCCAATGTTTCAAGTGAAATCATAGGTGCATTTGTACTCCTGTTTACCATATTTTATATTTCAGGTGCGGAAATCACGACAACTAAAACCCCTATAGGTTTGGGGACGGTTGGTGCAATACCTGTAGCGCTGCTGGTTTGGGTGATTGGTTTATCACTCGGTGGGACCACCGGCTACGCTATTAATCCGGTTCGGGATCTTGGGCCGAGGATTATGCATGCAATTTTGCCGATTAAAGGTAAGGGAACGAGCGACTGGGCGTATTCATGGATTCCAATTTTAGGACCTTTCATTGGAACTGCCATCGCTGCTTTTGCATACCTGGCGATCAAAGGATAATCGTTTCGTTTCGCAATAAAGTAAATTTAAAACTCATCATGCAGTTGCAATGGTCTCATCATTCAACTGCATGATCAGCGAATCATTCAGAAAACAGATATAACGTATGAAAACTTTTTTTAGAGCAGGCCTAATGGCCATGCTATGGCTATGCCTTTGCCTCCAGGGCAAGGCACAGGACACAACCGCTGCCAATACCGACACGACTACTGTGAAAAAACAGGTTCCTTTTGGGATCAACCTCCAGGTTAGAAGTTTATATGTATGGCGTGGGTTCAAGGTATCCAATGCACCTATTACAGATATTGACATGCATTATTACCTTACTAAAGACAAATCGTTTACCGTAGGATTATGGGGTGCTGGCGACTTTACAGGTAAATACAAGGAATTTGACTATTATATTGCTTATACCAAGCCGCGTTATGCTTTCTCTATCTGGGATGTAAATAATATCACAGATTTTCCAAACGCAAACCTGTTCAACTATAACCCAAGAAGTACCTCGCATTTTATTGACGTTAGGGCAATGTATAATTTTGGGGACAGGTTTCCGCTAACGGTAAACTGGGCAACCATCGTTCTGGGCCGTGATACCCATGTGAAAAGTGACGGGGATGTTTCCAACAGTTATTCCAATTATTCTGAGCTTGACTACAGGTTATGGAAAGACGGCGGTTCTGAACTGCATATTTTTGTGGGCGGAGGTTTCGCCTTCGGCAGACAGGCAAACTTTTACGGTTCTAAACCTAATATTGTGAACACCGGGATAACAATCAACAAAGACCTGGTAGTATTTAAGCATCACATGCCGGTATCAGCAACTGCAATGTTTAACCCAGAGAAAAAATACGGTGCCCTGCAATTGATTGTAAACGTATTTTAATAGGTTAGTAAAGATTCTTTGGTTAGAGTGAGGCAGCGGGACAGATCAGTTCGCCCGCTGCTTTTTCTATTTAAAGATCTTTCCCAATTACCGTCCAATCGTCATTTCCATGACCTTCGGCGATTTTTTTGTCCATCACACTGGCAATGGATGGAATAAGATTTAGGGTTTTGTTCCCTGCAGCTGCAGCGTCCAACATCAGCCAGGCATCTTTTCTGGCCATGCTCAATTCCCAGGAAGGGGAACTGAAATCACCCGTAATTACCTTTTTCATCCGGGCTGGTGCAGAAGCGCCGGGATTCCACAAGGTGAAAAACTCCAACACGTCGTTGGGTTCAATGTTCATTGAACGCGCTAAAGCAAGTGCATCAACAGCACCTGCTGTAATGGTCATCAGAAAAAGATTGCCCGTAAGTTTTAAACCTGCAGCTTTGCCTTCTTCCGGTCCTAGGTTAACGAGTTTACCTGTCATCGTTGACAGGTGGGCTTCCAGTTGGCTAATGAGTTCCTGGTTGCCAGAGGCCAGCATATAGCCGGTGGCTTCGAATGCATTTTGCGGGCCCATAAATACCGGGGCATGCAGATAATCAAATCCCTGTTCTTTTAAGCGTTTAGTCCGCTCAACTGCCCCTGCCGCCGAAGTTGTAGTGTGGTCTATCAGTATTGCCCCCTGTTTTAAACCAGGTGCTGCCAATGCAATCACTTCGTCTACAGTTTGGTCATCCTTTAATGTGAGGTGAACCATGTCCGCTCCATTAACGGCATCCGCGGGCGTAAAAAAAGCAGTAGCCCCATAAGTTTCGAGAGCTTCCGCCTTTGACGCTGTCCTGTTCCAAACCTGTACTGTATTTCCTTTGCTAATTAGTGATCTGACGAAATTTGAGCCGAGAAGGCCTGTTCCTAAAAATGCTATCATCTTTTTTTTTAAAAGATAACAACTTTGATAGCTTAATTGTTGTTTGAAATCCGCGAAATCTGATACATTTGAATAGGAGATATGCTGTCGCGAAAGCTGGTCAGCTAAAACCTGTTTGAGTAATCATTTTGTGGACAATACAAATTTTTAAGTATGAACCGTATTTTGTTTAAGCGCCTGGACCATATATTGATTACTATACCGGAAGGTATGCGGGAGTCTGCAGAAATATTCTACAAGAATATACTGGGGTTAGAGGCAATTCCCGGCGAACATCCTAAAGGTGCACTTTGGTTTGTAATGGGTAATATCCAGTTACACGTAAGACCAGAGGCCGCTGGAAAGATATCTGACCGGCATGCTGCTTTCGAAGTAGAAGACCTGGAAGCGGCCAAATCATTCTTAAAGAAAAAGAGTATTGCAATTTACTATTCGTCTGAGATTGACGGACGTCAGCGCTGTTTTTTCCGGGACCCTTTTGATAACCGGTTTGAACTATTGCAATATGCGGCGGTTTCCTGATGCACATCATGATTTCTTAGCTAAATCCTCCACGTCTAATAAAGGTGCATCGGCAATCAGGGCCTTAACAGATTCTGGTAAGTGTAATCTGCAACCGGAAGCGCTGATGCATTTATCTGTAAAGACGAATTTTCATTATTTTTCTGGTCAAGGCGAATGAACCGGGCTGCGCCTGGCATTTCATTGTTATGACATAAATGTGTAATAGATTACATTTATGCGTGGTATTCAACTCTATTAACTATATTGGCCGCTAGCCAAAGTAATAGTATTTTGAAATTTTATATTGATTAAACGACTTTAAACGTAAAAAAGCCCATCTTTCGATGAGCTTTTTAGTAGCGGGGAGCAGGATCGAACTGCCGACCTCAGGGTTATGAATCCTGCGCTCTAACCATCTGAGCTACCCCGCCATGGGGAGGTTCTTTTTTAAAGAGTTGCAAATATAGAATAAAATACTTTTC
>Ga0247734_1001997_pt1 | contig 14275 bp, 13 predicted proteins | sample UWRJL103311B2_FD_180933 | JGI IMG/M metagenome (GOLD analysis project Ga0247734, IMG submission 180933) | Plant litter microbial communities from Arlington Agricultural Research Station in Wisconsin, United States - UWRJ-L103-311B-2 | ecosystem: Environmental > Terrestrial > Plant litter >... | reverse complement strand
GTTGGTCAGCAGGTAGACGGTGCCCATGTCGCGCACCAGCCAGCGCCAGCGGTCCATGTTGGCTTGGATCAGCGCGCGGCGCTCCTTGGCGGCCATGGGCGTCGCGTTCAGTTCGGCCTTGAGCGCGGCGTAATCGGGGTTCGTGGGGGCGAGCTTGGCGACGACGCCGGGGACGTCGTGCTCGGAAAGCGCCTGCGCCATGACCTGCGAGGTCGGCATCACGTCCTGGTCGGGGTCGACCGCGAACCACTGGACGCGCGCGGGCATCGGCGTGCGACCATCGCGCAAGTCCTCGATCAGCCAGCCGAAGGTGCGGCTCGCCTGCGCGTCTAGCGCGTCGCCCTCGCCCTTGGCGATCGCCGCCTTGAGCGCGGCGGGCTGGTAATCGGCCGGGATCAGGCCTTCCTTGCCGATGTAGCCGATGGTGGTGAGCAGCGCCTGCGCATCGGCGAGCGTCCATGCCATGATCGGCTCGGTGACGGTGACTTCCTGCACCACCGGGGTGCCGTCCATGCCCGGCATCACCGGCACCGGCGCGGGAACGCCAGTCGGCGTCGCGGTGGGCAGCGGGGCGGGAGTGCGGGCGGAGCGCGCCGTACCGGGGGCCACGGGCACCGGGGCGGGAGTCTTGGCCGCGGGAGGAAGCAGATCCTCGGGCATTTCGGTCTTGATCTTCTGCGCCTGCGCCGTCTGCACGCCCAGGGACAGGATCGTCAGCGCCGAGACGACGCCCGGACCGAACCGCTTGAAACTCGCCATATTGCCTTGAAACCTGCCGGACTGGAGAACCCTGAAAGGGTCGTTGGGGGGACAACGCGCGAAAGCGCCCGAAGTCGCGTGCCGCACGCGTCTAATGTGCCCTTTTACCCCGCCCTCTTCAAGGATGCGACCTGTCGCTGCGATGAATTGCTTGCGCACAACCTTGCGCGGGGCGACAGGCTGCGGGCGATGCGCGACCCTGCTGCCCCCGTTTCGACCCCGCCCGCTTCGGTGCTGCTGCCCGTGCTGTCCGTCATCGCCGGCATCGCCGCGTTCAGCGTGATGGACGCGGCGATGAAGGCCGCCTCGCTGGCGATCGGAGTGGGCACCGCGCTGCTGCTGCGCAACGTGCTGGGCACCGCGCTGACGGTGCCGCTGTGGCTCGCCGCCGGGCGGCCGATGCCGAGCCGCAAGGTGGCGCGGCTGCACTTCCAGCGCTCGGCGATCACCGCGGCAATGGCGGCGCTGTTCTTCCACGGCCTCGTGCGCATCCCGATGGCCGAGGGCATGGCGATCTCATTCTTCGCGCCGATCATCGCGCTGTGGTTCGCCGCGATGCTGCTGGGCGAGCGCATCCGCCCCCGCGCGATCGTGGCGGCGCTGCTGGGCCTGGTCGGCATGGGTGTGATCGGCGCCGACCGCTTCGGCGCGGGCCAATATGGGCCCGAAGCAATCGAGGGCACCCTGGCGATCGTGCTGTCCGCCGTGTTCTACGCGCTCAACCTCGTGCTGCAGCGCAAACAGGCGACGCTGGCGGGGCCGGTGGAAATAGCGCTTTTCCAGAATCTCAACGTCGCGCTGATCTTCCTGGTCTTCGCGCCATTCTACTGGACCGCGCCCGATGCCGTGAGCCTGGGCTGGACGCTGGCCGGCGCGGTGCTCGCCACGATCGCGCTGCTGTTCCTGTCGTGGGGCTATGCGCGGGCCGAGGCGCAAGTGTTGGTGCCGGTCGAATACACCGGATTCCTGTGGGCGGCGCTGATGGGCTGGGCGGTCTTTGGCGAAACGCCGGGCGCAGGCGTGATCGCCGGGGCGGCGCTGATCGTGCTGGGGTGCTGGATCGGTACGTCAAAGCAATAAATCGACACCAAAGTCTATCCCCCCACCCTCTTGACGTTCCGCGCCCAAGCGCGCAAGCGCGGCGCGACGAATCCGCCTGTCGCACTGCAACACGGTTCAGGAGCGCCGCGAGGCAGTGAGGGGCAGGCTTCACACGAAGGGAAAAATGCCCACCATGACCCAGGTCGGACAGGACACGCTCGGTACCCGCAGCACCATGACCGTCGGCGGCAAGAATGTCGCTTACTACTCGCTGAAGAAGGCTTCCGAAAAGCTCGGCGACATTTCCCGCCTGCCCTTCTCGATGAAGGTGCTGCTTGAGAACCTGCTGCGTTTCGAGGACGGTGGCTTCACCGTCTCGACCGACCATGTTCGGGCAGTGGCAGACTGGCAGAAGAACCCCGTCACCGGCGAGGAAATCCAGTACCGCCCGGCGCGCGTGCTGCTGCAGGACTTCACCGGCGTGCCTTGCGTGGTCGACCTTGCCGCGATGCGCGACGCGATCGCCAAGCTCGGCGGCGACACCAGCAAGATCAACCCGCTGGTCCCCGTGAACCTGGTCATCGACCACTCGGTCATGGTCGACGAATTCGGCCACCCCAAGGCGGCCGAAGAGAACGTCGAGATCGAATACCAGCGCAACATGGAGCGCTACGACTTCCTCAAGTGGGGCTCGAAGTCGCTCGACAACTTCTACGCGGTCCCGCCGGGCACCGGCATCTGCCACCAGGTAAACCTGGAAAATATCGCCAAGACCGTCTGGTCCTCGACCGACCAGAACGGTGAGCTGGTGGCCTATCCCGACACCTGCGTCGGCACCGACAGCCACACCACCATGGTCAACGGCCTGGGCGTGCTGGGCTGGGGCGTGGGCGGCATCGAGGCCGAAGCCGCGATGCTCGGCCAGCCCGTCTCGATGCTCATCCCCGAAGTCGTCGGCTTCAAGCTGGTCGGCGAGCTTCAGGAAGGCGTCACCGCCACCGACCTCGTGCTGACCTGCACCGCGATGCTGCGCAAGCATGGCGTCGTCGGCCGCTTCGTCGAATACTACGGCCCCGGCCTCGCCTCGCTGTCGCTGGCCGACCGCGCGACGCTCGCCAACATGGCGCCCGAATACGGCGCCACCTGCGGCTTCTTCGGCATCGACGACAAGACGATCGACTACCTGCGCCTCACCGGCCGCGAGGAAGACCAGATCGCCCTCGTCGAAGCCTATGCCAAGGAGCAGGGCTTCTGGATCGAGCCCGGCGCCGCCGACCCGATCTTCACCTCGACGCTCGAGCTGGACATGGCGACCGTCGTGCCCTCGCTCGCCGGCCCCAAGCGCCCGCAGGACTGGGTCGCCCTCCCCGAGGTCGACGACGTGTTCAACGCCGACATGGCCGCGACCTACAAGAAGACCCCGACCCGCGTCCCCGTCGAAGGCAAGGACTTCGACATCGGTGACGGCGACGTCATGATCGCGGCGATCACGAGCTGCACCAACACCTCGAACCCGAGCGTGCTGGTCGCCGCCGGCCTCGTCGCCAAGAAGGCCGACGAGCTGGGCCTTAAGCCCAAGCCCTGGGTCAAGACCTCGCTCGCCCCCGGATCGCAGGTCGTCACCGACTACCTGAACAAGGCCGGCCTGCAAGTCCACCTCGACAACATCGGCTTCAACCTGGTCGGCTACGGCTGCACCACCTGCATCGGCAACTCCGGCCCGCTGGCCGAGCCGATCAGCAAGGCGATCAACGAGAACGGCATCGTCGCCGCGGCGGTGATCTCGGGCAACCGCAACTTCGAAGGCCGCGTGTCGCCCGACGTGCGCGCCAACTTCCTGGCCTCGCCGCCGCTGGTGGTCGCCTACGCGCTCAAGGGCACCGTGGTCGAAGACTTCACCACCACCCCGATCGGCGTGAGCAAGGACGGCGTCGACGTCTACCTCAAGGACATCTGGCCGACCAACCTCGAAGTGTCGGGCACCATGAACGCCTGCGTCGATCGCCAGATGTTCCAGGCCCGCTACGCCGACGTCTACAAGGGCGACAAGCACTGGCAGGCGATCAACGTCGTCGGTTCGGAAACCTACTCGTGGCGCGCGGGCTCGACGTACGTCGCCAACCCGCCCTACTTCGAGGGCATGGAGATGACCCCGGCGCCGGTGACGGACATCGTCGAGGCCAAGCCGCTGCTGATCCTGGGCGATTCGATCACCACCGACCACATCTCGCCGGCCGGCTCGATCAAGGCCGACAGCCCGGCGGGCCAGTGGCTGATGGAGCACCAGGTCGCCAAGGCGGACTTCAACTCCTACGGCTCGCGCCGTGGCCACCACGAAGTCATGATGCGCGGCACCTTCGCCAACATCCGCATCCGCAACGAGATGGTTCCGGGCATCGAAGGCGGCATGAGCCGTTACGGCACGGAAGCCGGCGCGGTCTACGACGTCGCCCAGAAGCACAAGGCCGACGGCACCCCGATGGTGGTCATCGCCGGCAAGGAATACGGCACCGGCTCCTCGCGTGACTGGGCCGCCAAGGGCACCAACCTGCTGGGCGTGCGCGCCGTCATCGTCGAGAGCTTCGAGCGTATCCACCGCTCGAACCTGGTGGGCATGGGCGTGCTGCCGCTGCAGTTCAAGGAAGGCGACAGCCGCCACAGCCTCGCGCTCAACGGCGACTGCAGCTTCACCATCAAGGGCGTCGCCACCCTGAAGCCGCGCCAGGACGTCGAAGTTGAAGTGACCCGCGCCGACGGCACGACCTTCACCTTCACCGCGCTGTGCCGCATCGATACCGCCAACGAAGTCGAATACTTCAACAACGGCGGCATCCTGCAGTACGTGCTGCGCAACCTCGCCGCGAGCTGATCCAGCCCGCGCGTGAAGCGCACAAGAATCGACCCCGTCCGGTGCGAACCGGGCGGGGTTTTTCTTTGGGTTCGGCTGGAAGGGGCCCACCCCTGCCCCCTCCCGCAAGCGGGAGGGGGCAGGGTCCACCCCCATCCCCACAACGCACAAAAAAGGGCGGCGCTCATCGCACCGCCCTCCACATCAGGCGCCGCGAACGGCGCCTGCCCCATGTGTGCCGTAAGTGTGTCTCGAAATCAGGCCGTCTGCGGACGCGCCAGCTTGCGCCGGGCGAAGACCGCCGCAGCCGCCGCGCCGAACAGGATCAGCATCGGCGGTGCCGGCACGTCGTGCCCGCCCGACGAGGTGGAGGTAGAAGTCGACCCACCCGACGTCGAGCTGGACGACGAGGTCGAGGAGCTGCTCGACGACGAGGTCGAAGACGAACCCGACGATCCCGACGACGTGGACGATCCCGAAGAGGTCGACGAACCCGAGGACGAGCCCGAAGACCCGCTCGACGAACCATGCCCGTGGCCATGATCGCCCTTGCCGCCCGACGAGCTGGACGACGAACTCGACGAAGAGGAACTCGACGAAGAAGACGAGGACGACGACGAGCTGCTGGTGCTGGTCGAGACGTTGCCCGAGGTGGTCGAGGTCGTCGACGTGATGCCGCCGGTGGTGGTGGACGTGACGCCGCCGGTGGTCGAGGTGATCCCGCCCGTGGTGGTCGAGCTGACGTTGCCGCTGGTGCTCGTCGAGGTTGCGCCGCCGGTGGTCGACGATACGTTGCCGCTGGTCGAGGTCACGCCGCTGGTGGTCGAGGTGATGACGACGTTACCGCCGCCGCCCCCGCCGCCGCCACCGAAGAACCCGCCGAAGAACCCGCCGCCGAAGCCGCCGATCGGGCCGCCGCCGATCACCACCGGGCCACCGCCGCCACCGCCCGAATAGGCCGGCGGCGCGGGCGGCATGTACGGTGCGGACATCGGCACCATCGCCATCTGCGGCTGTTCGCAGCAGGTCCGCTTGATGATCTTGCGCACGCGCCGCGTGGTGCGCGGCGTGTCCCGGCGGGCCAGCTTGCGCACGACGGGCTTGGGCGCCTGGGCAACCTTCGCCATCTTCACCTTGTGGTACTCGGTCTTGTCCGACTGCGTTTCCGCAACGTGGACCGCACCGCCACCGATGATCGCGCAGCCCGCCGCACAGGCAGACAATTTCGCAAGGGCCATCCGAACCGACATACTGGTTGCTCTCTTTGTTTCGCACCGGAAGCGCGAAGGCCCTCTCGTGGGCTCTCCCGTCCATCTGCCACAGAGAACGCAGAGTCCGGTTAACGCGGCAACGTCATTCATCCCCAATTCACCGTCCCGATGCGGGAAAACTGGTTAATTTATCATTCTAACTTCAGGGGTGTACCGAAACGGGACCATCGGATCGCCCGGTTGTAAAGCATACCGACGCTTTCGGCCTCCCGGCCCTCGCGCAAGCTCCTATCCGCGTTCAGGATTCCGAATCGAACAGCCCGTTCTGCGGACCCGCTCCGGGAGGGGCCGGCGGCGTCATGCCCAGGTGTTGCCAGGCGCGGTCGTTGAGGCAACGCCCCCGCGCGGTGCGTGCCACCATACCGAGCTGGATGAGGTACGGCTCGATCACTTCCTCGATCGTGTCGCGCGGTTCGGACAGGCCGGCGGCGAGCGTTTCCACCCCCACCGGGCCGCCCTTGTAGATGTCCGCGATCATCCGAAGATAGCGGCGGTCCTGCGAATCCAGGCCGATCGAATCGACCTCCAGCCGCGTCAGCGCATCGTCGGCGATCACGCGGGTGATGACGTCCGAACCCGCGACATGCGCGAAATCGCGCACCCGGCGCATCAGCCGCCCGGCCACGCGCGGGGTACCACGCGCCCGCCGGGCGATCTCGGTCGCGCCGCCATGGTCCATGCCGATGCCGAGCAGCCCGGCGCCGCGGGTGACGACCTTGACCAGCTCGTCGACGGTGTAGAACTGCAACCGCACCGGGATGCCGAAACGGTCGCGCAAGGGCGTCTGCAGCAGGCCCTGCCGCGTCGTCGCCCCGACCAGCGTGAACGGCGGCAGGTCGATCCGCACCGAGCGCGCCGAGGGCCCCTCGCCGATGATGAGATCGAGCGCGCGATCCTCCATCGCCGGGTAGAGCACTTCCTCGACCACCGGATTGAGGCGGTGGATCTCGTCGATGAACAGGACGTCGCCCTGCTCCAGATTGGTGAGCAGCGCGGCCAGATCGCCAGCCTTGGCGATCACCGGCCCCGACGTGGCGCGGAACCCCACCCCCAACTCGCGCGCGACGATCTGCGCCAGCGTCGTCTTGCCGAGGCCCGGCGGCCCGAAGAACAGCACATGATCCATCGCCTCGCGCCGCGACTTGGCGCTTTCGATGAACACCGAAAGGTTGTCCTTCGCCGCCGCCTGGCCGACGAACTCGGCCAGCGTCTTGGGCCGCAATGCAGCGTCGGCGTCCTCGATCTGGCGGGTGGGAGAGAGGATGGGGTTGTCGGTCATGGGGTGCCTTTAACCGGAAGGTGCCGATCGAACCACCTGATCCACGGGAAAGCGATGCCCCCGCACATGACACCACCTAGAATGAGAATGAAAGATACCCCGGCCATTTCGTAGTACGTGTCCCGGATCGCCGCGACCGCCATGATTGCCAGCGACGTCAGCAAACCCGCTGCGCCTCCGACCGCCATGCAGCTCATGAACATCGGGTCGATTCGAGTACGGACACACAAGGCAACCGGGATACCCACGACTACGCATAGTGGAAGCGCGAGGCCGCCAAACCCCAGCGCGAAGGGCCAAGATATAACCGCGCAGACAACCGCCATGCTAATCGGACTCGCCGGCACACCCAGCACAACCGCCAATATGCGCGGCGGCGCGAGGGCGATGTCCTGATCGACGAAGCTCATCCTGACCCATCTTTCGGCCGCCATCCCTCTCGCTCAGCCCTTTCCAGATCGCGGCGAACAAGATGGCGCAGATAGTCGTCCGCATCGACAAAGCGGCCATCCGCGACCTGAGGTTCGATCCAACGCTGAAGCGCCGGCGGCATATCGATGGTAAGCTGCATCATCCCCATCACCCCGCCGCCCGCTTGAGCGCCACGCGCACGAGGTCGTTGAGCCCGGTGTCCTCGCCCAGATCCTCCACCGCGCGGGCGACGGCGGCGGCGGCGACGGCGGGTTTGAAGCCGAGGTTCTCGAGCGCCGAGACCGCATCCGCACTGGCCGAGCCGGGCGGCACCACGGAGGCGAAGCCCGGCGCGCCCGGCGCTGTGGGCAGGCCGCCGGCCTTGTCCTTCAATTCGTTGACGATGCGGCTGGCGAGCTTGGGCCCGACGCCGTTGGCGCGCGCCACCATCGCCGCGTCGCCACCGGCGCAGGCGCGCTGCAGTTCCTCGGTCGTCAGCGCCGAAAGGATCGCCAGCGCCACTTTCGAGCCGACGCCCTGGATCGCGGTGAGCAGGCGGAACCAGCCGCGCTCGGCGCCGCTGGCGAAGCCGATCAGGCGCTGGTCGGTCTCCGAAACCTGCATCTCGGTGTGGACCACCACGCGGTCGCCCCGGATGCCCAAGTGGCTCAGCGTGCGCGCCGAGCACTGCACGAGATAGCCGACGCCGCCGACGTCGATGATCGCCCAGTCCGGGCCGGTGTCGTCGAGCAGCCCGGTGAGCTTGGCGATCATGCTTTGTTCCCCATCCCCGTCCTATGCACGGGCCTCCGCCGCGCGGCAAGGGGGGATGGTGTGGAATGGCACCCAGATACGCGGAGCCGCAGGGACGGTGCGCTTGCGGCGCAGCCGCCCCCCGATACCCGGCGCCGCGCACTGCCGACGCGATGCAGCGCAACCTCGCTGCGTCCCTGCGCCTCTGCGTGCATCCCATCTTCCAACCCGGTGACAGCCGCCCACCTTTGCCTTAGGCCTTGCCCGCATGGGGAACGCAGACGCGACGCGCGGGAAATGGGGCTGGACGGCGGCGATCGTGGCCGTGACGGTGCTGGCAGTGGGCTTGCGGCTGGCGCGGTTCTCGATCTTCGACATCTCGCATTCCGACGAGCTGATGCAGTATCTCGAGCAGGCCAACCGGCTGGTCACGGGCCACGGGATCGTGCCGTGGGAGTGGCGCTTCGGCTTGCGCAACGCGCTGGTGCCGCAACTGCTGAGCGCGCCGCTCGCGCTCGGCCACGCGCTGGCGCCGGGCGGGTTCGCTGCGATCTGGATCGCCCGGCTGACCTTCGCCGCCCTGACGCTGATGGTGCTGCCCGCCGCCTGGCGGCTGGGCGCGCCGACCGGGCGGCCGCACGCGCTGCTGGCGCTGCTGGTGGTCGCGGTGTGGTGGGAGAGCGTGCTCTATTCCGACCTTTTGTTGTCCGAGAGCCTGGGCACCGCGCTGATGCTGATGGGCGCGGCGCTGCTGCTGGGCGAGCAGCCGCGCCCCCGCAACCTCGCGCTGGCGGGGCTACTGGTCGGGCTGGCGGTGCTGGTGCGGCTGCAGTTCGCGGTGTTCGCCGCCGTGCTGGTGATCGGCGCGCTGCGGCTGGAGATCGCGCGCTGGCGGTGGTTCCTGGCGGGCGCGCTCGTCGCCGCGCTGGTCGGCGCGCTGAGCGACCTCGCCGCCGGGCTCACGCCGTTCTCGTGGATCTGGGTGAACTTCCAGATGAACATCGGCGAGGGCCGCGCCAGCCGCTTCGGCACTGCCGGGCCGCTCGCGTACCTGGCAATGATGCGCGACCACTTGTGGCCGTTCATGCCGCTGGTGCTGATCGGTGCGGTCGCCGCCGGGCCGCGCTATCGCCCGCTGCTTTACGCCGCGCTCGCCAACCTCGCGGTGCACAGCCTGATCGGGCACAAGGAATACCGCTTCGTGTGGCTGTCGGTGCTGAGCTTCCTGCTGCTCGCCGGGATCGGCTCGGGGCGGCTGGCCGAGTGGCTGGCGCGTGGTCGGAGCCGCACGGCCGGCGTGATCGCGCTGGCGGTGGTGGCGCTGCTCTGGACGGGCATGTCGGCATGGTCGGCGCACTTGACCGGCGGGGCCAGCGCCTTTCGCGGCGGCGGGGCGATCCCCCGGCTGGCGAACCGGGCGGCGGCCGATCCCAAGGTCTGCGCCATCGCGGTCGACTATGAATACAAGGGCCATATCGTGCCGTCGCTGATCCCGAGGCGCCTGCCGCTGCTGCTGGTGCCCAGCGACATATCGCGCAACGGCGCGGCGATGCCACCCGCGCTCGCATCCGCGGCGAACGCACTGGTGCTGCAGACGCTGCCGCCCGGCGCGCAGGGCTATCGCCGCGTGGCGTGCGAGGATCTGGGCGACGAGCGCCCGTGCCTGTTCGTGCGCGCGGGTAGTTGCACACCGGGGCCGCAGTGGAGCTACCAGCGGCAGTTGGAAGACAACGAGCTGTAGCCTCCCCATCGCGTTGCGACGGGGAGGATCGGACTTACCGCCGCTTCCTGAGCACTACGTAGATCGCGCCTTGGCCGCCGTGCCGCCGGTGCGCGCCGCGGATCGCCACGATGTCGGAGGCGTGCTCGCTCGCGGCGAGCCAGTCGGCGATCTTGGCGCGGATGGCGCCGCGGGCGGTGCCGCGGTCCGCCGCGTCGACCGGGCGGGGCTTGCCGGTGACGACCAGCACCACCCGCGCGCCCATCGCCTTGGCCTGCACCATGCCGCGCATCAACCGCATATACGCCTGGTCGAGCCCCGAACCGTGCAGGTCGAGGCTGAAATCGGGCGCGAGCGTGCCTTTGGCGATACGCTTGTCCCAAGACCCGTCGAGCGGCGCGGGGGTATCGGTGCGGGGTTTCGGCGGGGCGGGTTTGGGCGCCAGCGGCGCAGGGACACGGCCCTTGATGCGCTTGGGTGGGGGTGGAGGGGGGAATGGCGCCGGGTCTGGCGCGGGCGCCCCTCCACCAGCCTTCGGCTGGTCCCCCTCCCCTAGGGGGGGAGGAGCCAGCGGTTTGACGGTGCGGGCGACCAACGCCCAGACCGCCTTCTCCTCGGGCGTGAGAGCGCGGCCGGGGCGCCTCATCGCGCGCCGATCCGGGCGAGCGTTCCCCTGGGCACGAGGATCAGCGCGGTGCCGCGCCCGCTCATGCCGCCCGCCGTGGTGCGCGCCTGCGCGCCCGCGCCCCAGAACGTGTCGAAGCGGTTGGCGCCCTTGATGGCGCCGCCGGTGTCCTGCGCGATCCACAACCCGTTCGCCTCGCGCCGGTCGAGGTCGAGCCACACCGGCGCGCCCAGCGGCACGAACTGCGGGTCCGCCGCCACCGAATTGCCCGCGCGCACCGGCACGTTCAGCGCGCCGAGCGGGCCGTCGCCGGTGAGCACCTTGAAGAACACCCACGAGCGGTTCTGCTCCATCAGCGCGCGGCCCTCGACCGGGTGCTCGGCGATGTACTGCATGATGCCCTGCATCGAGCCGGAATACTGCCCCGGCCCCGAACCGACGAGGCCCTGTTGGCGCATGACGCTGCCGATGCCGGTGTACGGCAGGCCGTTCTGCCCGGCATAGCCGATCCGCATGACCGTGCCGTCAGGCGCGACGAGCCGCCCCGAACCCTGGACCTGGAGGAAGAAGAACTCGACCGGATCGGCGACCCAGGCGATCTCCAGGCCCTTGCCCGCCAGCGCGCCGGCGTCGATCTGGGCGCGGTCGTAATAAGCGGTGAAGCGCCCGTCATCGCCATAGCGGCCGAGTGGCATGCGGCCGTCCTTGAGCGGCGGCGCATCGCCGGGCCGGGCGCGCACGAGGTCGGGCGGGAACGCGTACACCGGCACGGTGTAGCCCGGCAGCGGCAGTCGCGATCCGGCGATCTCGGGCTCGTAGTAGCCGGTGGCGTAGGAGCGGCCGTCGCCCACGCGGGCGGTCTCGAAATAGCTGGCGAAGAACGGCGCGGGGGCCTTCGCGCCCCAGTTCGCGGCGGCGGCGCAAGCCTCGCGCCAGTCGGCCGGGCGAGTCAGCCCGCTGGCGTCGGGGCGCGCGGTGAGGCGCGGGCAGCTTTCGCGGAACGAGGCGAACGCGCCGGCGGCATCGGCCGCGCTCATCCGCAGCGAAGCGACGGCGGGCCCTGCGAAAACCCCGGCGACGAGCGCGTTCTGCGGTGGCGGCGGCTGGGTGGGAGACGTCGGTGGGCGGGTGGGCCGTGGCCCCCCGGTGGAAGGGACGATGCTGCCGCATGCCGCCAGCGCGGCGAGCAGCGCCGCTGCAAGCAATCCTCGCAACGATCGACCGGCGAACCGCTCCGCCATCCCCGTCCGCTGCCGCAAGATCACACTCCCCACACAACCAACGCCCCGCGCGTGGCGGGGCCGAATTCGTACGATCACGGGGAATCACGACCCAACACGATCGTTGCCCCTGCGCAGGCGGGGGTCCGGCTGCCTTGCGTCCTGACGAGAGGACGCGAGACAAAGCGAAATCCCCGCCTGCGCGGGGATGACGGCTTATTGGGATTGAATGAACCGATCCGTGACGTGGCCGAGCCTTAGCAGCCCACCGAAGGCCGGATCAACCTTCGTCGGTCTCTTCGAGCAGCCAGTCGGGATCGGGCGAGTTAACAGCGCGACCGAACGTCCAGATGTCGGTCGAATCGATCGCGTCGTCGAGCGAGCCGGCGATCACCACGCCTTCGGCGCTGCGGGTGACGGCGGCGATATCGGCACGGAAGCGCAAGGTGATGCGGGCATAACCGCTTTCCACACCGGCGGCGACGAAGGCGGTTTCCTCGATGCGGATGAGGCGGTTGTCGAGCTTTTCACCGGCGGCGACGCGCGCGTCGATCGCGGCGGCGAAGCCGGCATAGACGTCTTCGTCGCACAGCTGGCGCAGCAGGGCCTTATCGCCCTTCCAGAAGGCGTCGAGGATCATGCCGTAGGCGCTACGGGCACCGTCGAGGAAGGCGGCGGCGTCGAACCGGCGATCGGCTTGGGCGATTTCGGCAAGGCCACGCTCGACCGAAGGCGGTGCCAGTGGCAGCGCGCGCTGGCGGGCCTGGTCAGCGCGGGTGCGGTCGTCGGCCTGCTTGTCGCCGCGCTGGTCGGCACGGGGGGGAGCGGCGACGCGCGGTGCGCCCGGCTGGCCCTGGCGGCCTTCGAAGCGTCCCTGAATCGGCTCTTCCTCATGTTCGGCGCGGCGGCCAAGCACGGAGTAGAGCCGCAAGCCAAGGAAGGCTGCGATCATGGCCAGGATCACTATTTCCGGTGTCACGTCCCTAAATCCATCCTTTGCGTGCGCCGGCTTGTGCTTGACGACTGGCCCGAACGGCCAGCGAAAGGCGCGGTGTCCTGCGGCCAGCCGAGACTCAAAGTACTCGGCTTAGCGCTCCAACATAGCCCCAGATAGGTACGCTTGACAAATGAACAACGAATGAGCGGGCCATACGGGGCATTTTTCCGCCGGATCGAGCCGGCCTGGACCGTCCCTGCGCGCATCGGAGTGCGTATGCGGGACATGCCTTGTACAATTTTCCGGACGCAGAGGTGTTCCACGAGCCCGTAAAATGTTTTAGGCGCGCCTTCTGCGAATATCATTTGGGAAGAACATACCGATGGCCGACGAAGGCAACGTCATTTCCGACATCGACCTGGGCAACGCTGAAGACACCGCGCCCGCGGCCGGCATCATCTCGCAGTACGTCAAGGATCTCTCGGTCGAGAATCCCAACGCGCCGCAGAGCTTCGCCTGGCAGGACCAGCCGCAGATCGACGTGCAGTTCAACATCGGCGCCCGCGCGATCGAGGGTGAAGTTCACGAAGTCGAACTGAAGATCACCGCCTCGTCCAAGACCGACGAGGGCACCGCCTTCGCCGTGGAGCTGAGCTACTGCGCGCTGGTCGGCATGCGCAACCTCGACGAAGCCCAGGGCCACGCGTTCCTGTTCGCCGAGGCGCCGCGCATCCTGTTCCCCTACGCCCGCCGCGTGATCTCCGACGCCGTGCGCGACGCCGGCTTCGCGCCGCTGATGCTCGAGCCGATCGACTTCAACGGGCTTTACGTGCAGCAGCTCCAGGCGCAGGCCCAGCAGGCCGAAGCCGGCATGGGCGAGCCCGTCGGCCACGCTTGAGGCGCTGACGCCTGAGGCGCTGACGGACGCGATCGAAACCTGCCCGCCTTCGACCAAGGCGGGCAGCGCGATCACGCTCCTGCAGCACCTTGCCCTCCGTTCGTGTCGAGCGAAGTCGAGACACGAGAGCGCGGCGCTGGGGTGTCTCGACTTCGCTCGACACGAACGGGAGTGGGTGCCTTGATAGCGCTGCCTTCAATCGCATGAATCTCGCGCCATGAATCTCGCGAAAGCCCTCGCCAGCGTCGGCGGACTGACGCTTGCCAGCCGCGTGCTGGGGCTCGTGCGCGACAGCCTGTTCGCGCGGTTCGTGGGCGCGGGATTCGCGTCCGACGCGTTCCTGATCGCGTTCCGGCTGCCCAACATGTTCCGCGCGCTGTTCGCGGAAGGCGCCTTCGCCTCGGCCTTCATTCCGATGTTCAACAAGAAGGTCGGCGACAAGGACGGGCCCGGCCTTCCGGCCGGCATCGCGTTCGCGGAACAGGCGCTATCGGTGCTGCTGCCGGTGCTGAT
>Ga0247734_1001996_pt1 | contig 14277 bp, 20 predicted proteins | sample UWRJL103311B2_FD_180933 | JGI IMG/M metagenome (GOLD analysis project Ga0247734, IMG submission 180933) | Plant litter microbial communities from Arlington Agricultural Research Station in Wisconsin, United States - UWRJ-L103-311B-2 | ecosystem: Environmental > Terrestrial > Plant litter >... | reverse complement strand
CAGAGAGATAGATGAAGACCAGCTGGCGGGAGGAACTGAATTCTTGCTTCTTGAGCCGCTCTCTCTCCTCCCTCGTCTTCCTGACGGAGCTGGGAAGTGGTTTTCCCCCGGGACCGGTGACGGTTGGTGTATTTGCTGGCTTGGACGACTCGGCCGTGAGGATGCTGTTGGTGAGGAAGGCCGCCAGGAAGACGACCAGAATCACCCAGGGGTAATTGAAGTGAATGAGCTCCAGCACCGGAGATGTTGAGCTTAACGTGCCATTAGATCCCGAGCCTGAGCTGTGCTCGACTCCCACACCTGCCATTACAGTTTGATCGACTACTGAGCCCCCAAATCTCCTTCCCACATCAAAAATCCGAGTCTGTAGGGAGTTGTGAAGTTCTCATGACACATTCAAGAACCAGCTGCCTGAATTGAGTCTTGTTTTAAAGAGAACACGAAGCTGTGGAGCCTCGGCAGAAAGATTGCCACCTACGATCACAAGATGGAGTCAGTATTGTGGCTGAGAAGCTGAATTCGGGAGCGATCTAGGTCATCTGGTGCTTCTGCTTCTGCTGCTGCTTCTGCTGCTGCCATTGCTGGAATGAACATCACCAAGCTTTGCGAGATCTTCTGTTCACGAAGACCTTTGGGGGAGCAGCGGTGCCTGGAGAAACATTGGGGGAGTGGACCTACCTGGTGTTTTGACGGCAGATGCACCTGGTGTTTGTATCCTCCGTACGTGTGGAGGGACGTCAAAAACAAAAAAAAGGGTCCGAAGAGGGGCAACAGTTTTTGTGCGGCGGCGGTGGTGGTGGTAGAGGAGAGGAGAGGAGAGGAGAGGAGAGGGAGAGGGAGAGGAGAGGAGCAGGCACAAAGCCAAACGAGTGAAAGAATAAAGGCGAATTGATGATTTGGGGAGATGCTGGCTGGGTGGGTATGACCTCTGGCCTTCCAATTCTCCTTTGGATGAGGGATAGGAGGATATGGAGAAACTGGGAGGAGGAGAGTATCAAAGCAGAGGTGCTTTCGGGTATTAAAGATTTCTGGAGGTCGAGCTTTTTGGGTCCAGGTTTAGAGTAGGACAGGACAGGGCCACCAGGACAGGGTAAGGCAGGGGGGTCGCAGGCCAGCAGCAACAGCATTCGGAGCAGCCAGTGCAGTCAGTGGCCGATGGACAGCAGCAGGGAGTGGGAGTCAGTGGGAGTGAGTGGGAGTTGGTGGTGGATGGTGGTTGGTGGTTGGTGGTTGGTGACCAGTAGTACAGTACAGTACTTACAGTAGTAGAAGTAGTTGGACCAGTGGACGACCAGCGAGAGTGAGTGAGTGGACCAGAGAGTGAGTAATGAATTGAGTGGATGGGTAAAGCACCAGCACCAGCACCAGCAGAAGTAGAAGCCCCCAGATCCACTTGGCACGCTAATGTCCACGCTAGCTGGCACACACTCTTCCATTCTTTCCCCCCCCTCCCCCTCTCCCCCTAATCCACGCTAACGCTAGGTGACGCTAACGACTCACGCTAAAACCAAGACGAAAGGGTGGGGCGGCACTAAAACGCGATGTACACTGTACAGTCCAGTCCAGTCCAGTCCATACGTTACGGACAGTAACTGTAACTGTAACTGTAGTAGTATGTAGTAGTATGGTGCATGTAGTAGTAGCAGGAGGTAGTATTATTATTATTATTATGATTATTATGATGATTATAATTATGAGTATGAGTATGATTATTATTATTATCATTATTATGATGATGGTGATGGTGATGATGATTCCTATTAGCAGTATTGTCCTTCCTGTCGTAACTACTACTACTACTGCTAGTACTGTACTACTACTACTACTACTACTACTAACTGCTGCTATTGTACCGTGGGTGTAGTGTATATATACTACTGTGCAGGCCAAAGTAATGTATATATGTATGTATATGTACTGTATGTTACCCCTTCCCCTACCCCTTCCCCTTGGTCTGTCTATTTCTGTTTCTGTTGACCGCCACCACCATCGCCATCATCGCCATCGCCATCATCGCCATCGCCATCATCGCCATCGCCTTCGCTCTCGGTTACGCTCTTAGCGCGGAAAAGCAGTTATCCAAGTCCTCACTCATCCCCCATTCATACATACATACATACATACCGTAGAGACTGCTGGGTTGCTGTAGGGCTGCTGTAGGTACTGCAGCGTGCCATGACTTGTTTGTCACTGGTAATAAGGTAATAAGGCGAATGGACGAATGGGGTAATGAGGGTAGTGAGGGGGGATAGAGGGATAATAGAGGGAGTGTACTGTATGTACATACATACAGGACGGACCATGGTACAGGATGACCGTATAGTATATAGTATACAGCAGTATATAGTATATAGTATATAGTAAGGGACTTAACGCAAGGGGCAAGAAGCTATCTCTCTCTCTCACTCACTCACACTCGCTCTTTTGGCTTGGGGTGGTATTGCTATTGCATTGCAATGTTGTTGTATTAGTCATACAGCGGGTATATGGTCTGTTACTAACTGTAATTGTAATTGTAATTGTGATTATGATTGGTTGTATGGTAATGGTAATAATGTATGGTATTGCCATTGATTTTTCTTTTTTATATGGTACTGTATGATTTATCATGAGTATTATTATTACTACTATTATTATACTGGATAGGTATATATGTATGTATGTATGTATATATCTCCTTGCTATCCTGGCCTGACAACGAGTGACTATAATGTAGCCTGTTCTGTTCTACTGTATTCTATTTCCATGGTGCTTCTTATGCTATGTATGTTATGTTATATTCCGCTATTCTATTCTATTTCTCTTCTGTGTTATTCTGTCCTGTCTTGTCCTGTCATATCCGATCTGCTTACTTTACCCCTGGCCCAGGGGAGGAGGCATATATATTACCTACATGACTTATATGAACTACATATGAATTATTATTAAAATCCCGCCATACCATGCTGCTGCTGCTGCTATACATACATCTGTACATACAACGTCCACACGGCAGACACACACATACATACCCTAGGGTGGCTTGAGGGTGAGGACCCCCCGCAGCTTTTATCATAAGCCTGCATCGGATCCTGTTCTTTGGGATACTTGTTGGATGGATGCTTTACTGTATTATTATTATTAGTGGTTTATCCGATCTTGAGATAATTTGGTCAGTCTTTCGGTTCCCCCGAAAAGAGACAGATACAGATACAGAGACATCGATTGAGACAGAGTGAGAGTGAGAGTGAAAGTGAGAATCCGATCATTTTTTGGCGGTGCAGGCATTATTATTTTGAGTGCTGACGACCCTCAACCCTCAATCAACCCTCAAGTCTCAACTCCCGCCGTCCAGAACATCTTCTTGGTCGGCTCCCACCAACCACAACATCGTCACATCCATTCCTCGCACTCGCACTCGCACTCACACTCACACCCCTATCATCAATTATCAATCATACATCATCAAATCATACCGTACATGATATAATCCATCAAACCCACCAACCCGCTATGGCTCGGGAACCCATACCATACCATAACCATACATACCGTACATATCCCAGTTGGGGAGATTCATCACATCCCGTCAAAACCCCTTTCGCAGCAGCCAGCCAGCCAGCCAGCGACTAATAAGCCTTCTTATTTGATGAATCTTTTTTTTTTCTTTTCATAATTATTATTACTTATTACTTATTACTTACACACCACCGTCAGTCAACCCGTCACGCACACCATACTACAAATGCACGCCTGCTCGGCTAGTTGCGAACCAAGCGCTACCCAAATCAAAAGATCTTCACTGCGCGCGCGACGAACAACCACGTTGCTTCTCTGGTGCAATCAAACAAACCCCTTCCGAACGTTTCCTCGGCCGCCGCACGCGAGTTTCACGCTCGCCCCAGGGATCTACACACAATTGAAACCGCCCCAAACCACACCGAATGATGAATGATAAAGGATGAATGATAAAGGATGGATGATGGATGATTTCCGCAGCATGCGCGAGTTGAGCTTCGAGTCGAGACCTCAAGATCGCTGGGCTAGAATATGATGGAGTGGAGAAGGGTGTCAGACCTCCAAACAGGGTTGCTCCCACCAACCAGTCCACCACCACCAGTCAGTCCAGTCCAGTCCACCACCCAAGTCCACCCAGTCCACCCCATTGCAATTCCCAGGTCAAACAGCCCATCCTCATTTGCTCCCAGGTATTCTTGGCTTCTGGTGGTGGTGGTTGATTATTATATACGAACAAGGACAACAGCCCACGATCTAGCCATCTAGCCATCTATCCCATCTATTCATCCATCCATCCATCCATCCATCAATCAATATCATCTCTCCCCTCGGACTACCCCTTTTTTTAGATCTCGATAATCGGATTCCAACATACGTACATACATACATATACATACATACATACACATATATACCATTATGACATATAGGGTGTGTGTGGTGCGCCCATCATCGATACAGTAACATGCCGTTCCTTAACAAGCCAGCCACCGCAGCTGTCAAGTCGTCACCTCACTCATCCTGCGTGTGTCCCTTCGCACCGTGGGGTTTGCTTGGGGGAAAAGGGGATCCTTCCTGGATTCTTCCCTCTCAGGGATAAATAAACGTGATAGATACCCAATCGGTTGATTTAATTATTCTGATGAGTGTATCTCTCTGCCATCGACAGGCGACGGGCCATAAGTACGAGAGCTGCTGCCGTTGCCAACCTACCGGGCAAGCCTTGACGCCACTTGTATTTCATTATAAGACCGTCCAGATTCCTTCCACTCGATTGGATTTTGGTCATATTCAGAATAAGACCTTACTTCCGTTTGTCAAATCCGGATGCATTCCCCGCGTGTGCAAGTCCGGGGGGGGAGCTCGCCAAACCGGGCTCCTCCCATCCAGGTCTGCATATGCAATACTAATGCTGGGCGCCGCGACGACCAACGCACTTCCACGAACCCATATCCACAACCACGTTGCAGGATATCACATCGATCACATTGGAGAATCTTCGACGGCATGCTGGCAGTCCGACCTCGCACTGCATTTGCATATCACATACCCTTCGGACGACACAGTCTCGTCTTTGGATGTTCTGTCATTGGCACGCCGCATCCGATATCAGATCGAGTATTCGGCGGTGAGCAGTGAGTGATACCGGCCCAGAAAGTTTGGGTCCCGAGCGAGCCGTTCCTTTTTAACTTCCTTACGATGGACTCGGGCCCTCTAGCCATGGAGTCTATTTGAATCAGCGAATCAGATGTCTGCCGTTGGAATATATGCATCGTTGCAACTGGACGCTTTGTGCCTATCCATAGAAGCAACCGCTTCCCCGTCCATTTGCACGGCAGCCAGATGTTTGCGTAACGAATCAGATGGAAACCACTGTCTTCAGTGGAGGACATGAGCTCAGGCATTGGAAGCAAGGTGCAGCTATCTACACCGTATGCTCTACCGAATGTTGTTATGCTGCATGCCGAATTAACTGGTGAGCCGGAGACATTCAGGCATTTACATAACGCAGACATATCCTAAGCCACTGCAAGCAAGCAAATATTCCGGATTCAAGAACATTCCTGTGTGGTTATTGATCCGATTTGAACATGCGTCATGAGGGAAACAAATCGAGGACAGGCTGGGAAGGTCCAAGCCAGGTCGTCGCGGGGCTACCACCTATTGATCCTATTAAGCCTGTAGTCAGGAAGTGATTGTCGGTCAAAATTCATATTCGAAATGCTAGCATCCCTAGTTAGTATGTACGCTGAGTTGTAATTGCCTTCTTCAGGACCGCGATTGGAGTAAGTCGTCGGCTGACCGTGCCCGCGAGCCCCAGAAGTTTATGACCATCACATCGCTGTCGGGTTCTTCTCGTAGCTGGTGAGAATGGAGATGTCGAATTTGATTCTGCATTTTCTTAAGGTTAAAAATTCCCAGTGGAATCAAGACACATGTCGGATAGGTTCCAGATGACCATCGATGCTTGCATATCCATGCAATCAGACGTAGGAAAGATATGATAGCCTGTGATCCTTGTATTGGCAGACGGCAGTATTTTGTCATTGCCCCTAAATTTCTCTTTCTGCTCGTCGTTGGGAACTAGGAAGTGCTTTCCCTCCCTGAAGCATGAACTTTGTTCGACATAATGAGACCATTCCTGCAGTGGCCTCGCCGGCGATGACATGAAATACTTTGTGGCCAGAAAGTATTGGTGACAGCAAGTGTAGTGTAAGTTTCAAGGTGCCAGCTCAGCCTTTCGTTATCGATTGAGCATTGGTAATTCTAGAGATAAGTATCTTCGAACTTCATACTAGCGGAATTCTGAAACCGTAGACGGATAAGAGGCGTTTTCTTCCATTCCATTCTAGAGAGGTAATGATTTCCCAATAATTTCCTAATTGTCAGCCGGAGCTGAACATTGGGCTTAGCAGTGCGCAAAAGATGAGCAGCGGTACCTTACACGGTGACCTGTTCCGTTGTGTAGCTGTGTTAGTCTGTATCCAGAAAGCAGTATATTTTTGATCTTGTGGACCAGAGCGGCGTTCAGACTTGCTCACCTAGGCAATCTTCAAGCGCAAGTTAAACTGGTGGAATATGTATGTGTTGGCAGCGACGTTCCCAACTACATCTAATGTCCAAAAGCAGTAGTAGCGTAGAGAGAACACCAGTACATAATCGCCGTTTCTATTCTGACATCTGTCTGAATTTGACATGCTTCAAAGCAAGCTTTGCACGCCAAAGTCTTTGCTGCTGTGCATCAAATGCAGTACAGCACAGTTATACTGCACCACCACTAGGTCGGCATCACGCACTGGTCTAGAGAGACGAACGCATAAATATGAACATCGAACAAATGCAAGCAAGCAAATGATCTCCGACGAGAATAGAATTACAAGCCAGAGCCCTGACATGGTGGGTTTCCCTTCCATCAACCGACATACTCATCACCTACTAGGAAAGACCATATTTCTGTTACTCTTTCCAATACCTCGAGACATTTCTCAACACCAAAAGCTTGAAAATGAGAGAGAAGTGCGCGGCAGAGAGAGGGAGAGAGTGCCAAACCCTCTCATCAAACCACCAAAGGGTAACCACCCCTCTTCTTATACACACCACCCCCACAACAACATACGTACCTTTCCAAGTAAACACACACACACACACCCACGATTTCACCCTGACATCAACTTCTCCCGCCCCCTCTTCTTCCTCAAATCGTCATCGTCACCTCATGCATAGGTATCTGCTATATACATATATATATGTTGCCTCGCCTGCGCATAACGCATACCACCTACTTTTCTTTTCTCTCCCACTTTTTCCACCCATTTAAGCCAGTATCCCACCCCCTTTTCTTCCCAATCAAGTTTTGTTTCCCGCCCCTCGCCCCCTCTTTTCCCCATAGGTATAGGAGGGCGGAAACACGATGCATATATCTGTATCTATATGCTTCATCTTTTTTCCGCGGGCCCCACTACTATGTATGAGCAGAACGTGCCACTACGATTACTGCTACTCTTGAAATCCTCCCTGGTCCACAGGATATCGAATCGACATCGACTGAGCCCACCGGAGCCTAACTACCGATGCAGGAGATGGGAAAGAGAAAAAGGGATGTAGGTGCCGGTGTGGGGAAGTGGGAAGCGAGGGAGGGAGGGAGTGTGGGGGTTGCATATATATATCTCTCTTTTTTTTATGTATGTAGTGCTTGGATCTACTACTGTCTGCTTGCGTGTATTAGTGCTTGTGTATACATATATACCCGCTCGCTGCATACATACATACGTACATACATACATGACTACTCACTATGCATAGAGTGAATATATCAAAGTGGTGCGAGAGAGTATGCGCAATAGAGAGAGAGTAACAGCAAGCGACATAGATGTTTTTTCCCATTGCTTTGCTCCTTTTCTTTTCCCTTCTTCATAAGCAAAGGCTACTATATATATTTGTTTTGTTTAACTCTTTCGCTCTCTCTCTCTCTCTATATATATACTTTATAGCTTGCTGCACAATTGGCCAAAAAAAACACCCTTTCCCCTATTCGTTATTATCATCATACCTCGTATCATAAATCATAAATTTATAGATTGTGGTTTTTTGTATAGGTTAGGTTAGGTTAGGAGAGGATAAGAGAGGAGAGGATAAAAGTAAACGAATACCATTATTATTGCTAATTATCATAGAACAAGATTAATTAGAGATATATCAAAATCTCAAAGCTCTTTTTCCTCTTATCTCTCTCTTTTTTTCCTTTTTGTCTTTTCTTTCTGCTACTTAATTCTTTACATTTTCATGCACGCTGCAACAAGTAAAGTAAAGTATAGGACACTTACACTTATCCTCACCACCTCTCCGTCTCTCCGTCTCTCCGCCTCCGCCTCCGCGTCCGTACTACCTTACTTACAGTACTTACCCTACCCTACCCTTCCATCGCACGCTAAATAAGGATCAAGAAACCAAAGAAACCTTTTCGAACAACAAACAAAAGGCATGCATTTTCCCCCCCTTCTCTTCCAGTCGGCTGGCTTCCTGCAAAAAGAGTATGTATGTATGCAGGCTACTCGGTGGTGACATGATGCAACATGATAAAAGTAAACGTAGAACGTAAATAGTAAAAGTAAAAAGAAAACCCCCTGCGTACCTTACGCTATTCCCATTGCTCCCATTTTTATATCTTTCTTTCTTTTCCAAAAAATAATATAGAAACAAAAAGATATGATTGATGCATATATACACAGAGGGAGAGGAGAGAGAAAGAGCGGTGGAAGGGATTATCATATGTCTGAAGAAAAAAAAGAACCTTTTGTTTGTATATATATACTACAGAGCTACTGTACTGTAACTGTACTATATATATACCCCCTGAAGCAGGGAGAATGGATGACGATGCCAAGCGGAGAAGGGAAAGATGTGGGGTGTTGTGTTACGTTGGGTTGGTTTTTTGACGTGCTTCTGTGTGCGTGGAGTCTTTTTGCGGGGATGGGGGATATGAAAGGGGAAATGGGGCTGAAGAAGAGAGGAAAGTAAGAGAGGAGCAGTGAGGTCAGATGGAAGATGTGAGAAGTAAGGGGTGTAGAATGTAGAATGTGGTATCTTGATATCGATTTGGGGATATAGCTATAGTGGAAGAGATCGAAGAACGCTTTGCTTTGGTAGGAGTATCTTCCAGGGGAAAAGGAAGATATTAGTGACGCATTATATACAGATGTATGTGAGAGAGTGTGTTAGGTGGAAGTATAGTGTAAGAAAATAGGAAAGCATATGATGACTCACTGCAGATTTTGTGAGAGAGTATGCCATGAAAGGCAAAATCTAGAGTATCTTGAGCAGCGTGGTAAACCTCACTAATCGTGATCAACAGTGAAACCTCTCACAAAGCCATGTTTTGCATTCAAAAGGTGCTTAATTACAATCTTTATTAGGTGGTCTGAATACAGGCAGTAGAAGAACGATCGTACTACAATTTCACCTCCTTCCCCTTATCCTGGATACTGTTTAGCATCGCTTTCCGTGGTATAATTAATCACGGCTTCCGTAACGACGGTTTCCTTGGCTAACCATGAGCAATGAAAGACATCCCCCCTGTGTACGTCTTCCTGGCAGAGTCATGGCCGCCTCGTTTCCTCCCAGCGGCACTCCCTCGCGGCTCCAGTTCGTGTCCCATAAGCATCGTGGCTTGTTGGACAGGTCAAGCCTTGTTCTCTTTTCGATTGGTCACTACATCTGTCTGCAGCTTGGCTGAGGTAGTTCTCCCGTTTCCATTCCCGTTTCCATTTGCGAGGATTTTCTGGGTGGAAGTTTTATCTACGCCGGCGCTGGCAAGTCTTTTTCGCTCTTCCTCCTCCTCGGAATCAACATCACTTCTATCATCCACTGCTACGGTCGTGACTGCGAACCTATACGCAATGCGGATGATATGGTATAGCCAAAACAAATTCAAGGCCTGTAAGCATCCCAGTAGGAATGTGGATATCCAATGGGACAGTTCGCATTTATATTGCTCGGTTTCCCAGTTAAGTTCATATGGTCCGACTGTCTTAAATTCGTTAAACTCCGAATAGAGGATAACCAGATTGAGATAGTGGCGCAGATATATCCATGCGCCGATGAAGAGGGCAAAGTAGGGTCCTACTATAGGAGAATCAAGGTAGTTCAGGGTTTTGGAAGTCTACTTTTGTTAGTGATGACCCGGGCTATTTTGGCATGTGCTTACGGCAAGGAAGAAATCACTGATATCGTGAGTGATAAATACGCCTAGACCCATGTGGGTGAAATGAAAACGGTAGCTGAGGAAGATGAGGCTGAGCGACACAATCTGTATAAATTCGTTAGTACTTCCGCCAAAAAATATCATTCTTGGGGGTGCATACATGATGCCAAACGAGCTCCTTGTAGTCCTTCCGAGGCTTCTCCATTCCCAACAGTAGGACAATTGCCTGCTGTAACCAATATGATGCTTGGAAAAGGTAGTAAAATTTAAAGACACCTTCGCTCGTCTTGTGTGGGAAGCCTTCGTACATTGCCCTTGTGTTAAAATACCACATTGGAGTCCGGCTCATTACATATAGGCCCCAAGGTCCGGTAAATGAAAAATAGATAGCCGTATACATCTGTTCCATGAAACGAGACTGCTTTGACCTAGTATTCAACCCATAATACCGTGCCATTGGTCGGAGGAGTTTCTGCATGATGAACTCGCGGGTAAAGGAGAGCACAATTGTGTAGAACGACACGAAAGCGAAATCCCATCTACCTTTTGCATATTGAGTTGGGGCTCCGATCGCAGAGCCCACTTCGTGTGATAGCTCATGGGAGAGAAATATGAATTTATGTATAGGGTTTGTCGAGTTCGGGTTGATTGCATAGAGGAAGAGGAAGACCGAGAGAATGGCGAGGGGGGTAACCCAAGTATGCTTCATCGCGTACCTCTTCCATTGCTGAAAGATAGTCCTTGCTTTCCGTCTTTTCGAAAAGGGCTTTTTGCGGTCTCTATCGCTTTGGGCCTGCTGTGTATGAGCATCGTCGAGTAGTTGGTAAAGGGGGCGGAAGCCTTACTTTGAGAGTGCCGGGAGACGGCGGTCTCACGTCCCATGTTGCAAGCGCTGGAGCTCCGGTATCCCCAGCTCTGATCTCTCCTCCAAGTCCACTGGATTTTCTGCGGCGGACGGTACGTGTGTTGTCGCTCGTGCTGGGCCCCGAGAGGTTTGTGAACTTATCACCTCGCGGGGACGGCAGAAGCGGGAATGCTTCTGTAGGCATGTCGGAGTGTTAGGAATAAATTGTACGCAGTCGCAAGTGATCAAGGGGGAGACTGCAGCCAAATTGGAAAAGAGAGCATGCGACAGGTAGAATAATAATTAAGAAAAAGAGAATTGGCAGAGCGTGGTGGAGGTAATTTCGAAAGCTAGTCAGCCCAAAAAAGTACCGTTGAAATTACGTCGGTAGTCCGGCTCCTAAGCTTTTTTCATGCACCGTCACAGATTTTATGTCCACATTGGGTACGAGAACCAGCACAACTCAACTGCTGGGCCGACACCTATACACGGGAAATTCAAGTCGCTACATGAAGGGCTGAGATTAGAGTATCAATATCCCCAAAGTGAAGAATGCTCAGAAGCTGGTGAGAGTGTGCACGTGACCTTGAAAAGACGTTACAGTGAGATGCACCGCTAACGACCCGGCCACTCAGATCCCACAGACGGCATGTCCGGGTACCAGGTCATTTGCAGCCTAGTATGTGGGGATCTCATTTTCTTCGCTTAAGAAAGGGGTCAAATCAAGTCCTTCACACCAGTGAGTAAGCTAAGGTAAGTTCTTGTGGAACCAGAATCTGCACTATTGCTACACCATGGTATGCGCAATTTATCTGGTACATTACTGTAGGTATATGCTGCCTCGCTGAGTCTTAAAACATGGCAAAAGGGCAAAGTTTAAGAGTACTTGTTGTGCACTACGTAACAAATTAACTTATTTGCCAATCTAACTGTTCCCTATATTGACAAATTCCCCCCATATTTTATGACTTAGCTTAGGGAAATATAGTTCTTATTCAATGTTGTTTTGGTAAATAAGTTCTGGAATCAATTATATATAGAGATGGACGTTGTTTCTACTCATCGTTATTATTTTGAACAAAGTCCAGTAAAGCATCCATCAACCCCTTGTCACAATTAACTCACTATGCGGGAAGGTTGGAATACTGAAGCAAATGACAAAACTAGTATGATGACAAGTTGAAAGAGGTCACGAATGTTGAATGTCATTTGAGATCACGTGAACAATTATGAAGAGAAATCCTAGAATTGATCTGATGCCAGATACTACCAAGTAAGCTACGGCCGAAGAGAAGAGTAATTAATTCCAAAAGCAAAACCCCCAATATCCACAATCCAAGACACCCCATGTCTTCTCTCTTCCAGACATTTCAAAATTGCATCTACTAACATTCCGACCAGAATGAACCTCTCTCGCATCCAATTTTGCTTCTTCCGTGAAACGACAGAGCAAACTCTCAAAGACATACTAGACGGAAAACTCCAACATCCTCATCATAAATTTACGGACCACCAGCACGGCCATTAGTATCTAACCACCGATCACCTTGGCTACGACAATAACTGCCACGTACACAATAAAAGTATCCTCCGCGATTGTTGGTGTTAGGTGACCACATAACAAATGGATTGCCGTCGTTATGTCTTACCCCACAAGTAATGTATTGGTTCTGGACCGTGTACGCCGTCTGAGCTTGGTTTTTCCACACACACACAGTCTCCCCAGGACCGCCGCCACATTCATACGTGTTGCCCGTCTCAATACCCTGTTGTACAGCGTATCCTCCATTAATCCACGAGAAGGCTGATGCTCCAGCCGACCAACTTACTGAGTATGATCTTGATACACTGGAGCCAACGTTGCATGTTCCTCCCTCGCATCTAAGATTTTGCTGCTGGTAGTTAGTCTATGCGAAGGATATTACCAGTTATTTTGTGTACGAACACTTAGCTGAACGTTCATAGGATTCTGGTGTGGGTTGCCATCTCCAACTCTAATTGTGGTATGTGTCTCAAAATCACATGGGCCCCGCTGGCTCAAACCCCGAGTCTCGACCTCCTTGAACTCGGGCTCAGATGTGTTCCTAGCTGTATAGAAGGCTTCCGGGACAGCAGCATCAGTCTCAAATCCAGCAAGTATAGATTGGAGCTCAAGAGTGCCATCTAGGAAGCATTCGGGAAGGTTTTCCTTGTTCATAGGTAGCAGTTGAAGGCTGGAAGGAACGATTACAGCGCAGGTAACTATTGCCTCAGAAAGACTATCTATACTATTGCAGCTGATTCCACCAGAGATCTCTGGATTTTCATGTATCGTATATATTTGTGTGCCGATAGTAAGGGATCCAGATGCATTTTCGCCGACCTTGAAGGAGATAGGACTGGCTTTGAATAAGCCCGTGGAAAGCGTTGTAGAGCATGAATGGCCGATGAGAGCCGATTTGTCCTGGTTCCAGGCGGACAGGGAGACTTCAGATGTAGTTTTCTTCAAGGAGAGCGTGACGTGTATATCCTGAAAATCGTCGCTAGTCTGTGTAAGGGGAATGGCCATGGCGATTGGCAGAGTAGCCAAAGATATGCTGGAAAGCCTCATGGCGATAAGGAGTTAAGATGGATCTGATTGGAAAGAGTGGGAATATGAAGAATCCAGGACTCTGAGAAGCTTGGGTCAAAGATGAGAAGGAGAGAGAAAAGTTTGTGATTATCTGGTGAAGTCAAGCTGAACATGTGGGCGAGTGCTGCCTATTTATGTCTTTTCCCCGTGAAGAATTGCTCTCGGATGTTATCATAGTTTTGAATGGCGATGGTCAGTAATACCACAACGTAGGTACCTTCTGAATTGAATTGACGATATTAGAATCAATATTTTCAGCTTGTTGGTTATTATATCCGCTGTTGGATATAGGGGACGGGGCACATTCAAACGCGCAGGGCCCAATAGCATATGGCATTGAAGGATTTTGTTGATTCACGGACTCAAACACAACTTTGGGCTTACCAAAGACCGTGTACGTTGTTGGAAAAAGTGGGCGGAGCTCAATGGCGTACCATTGTGAGAGATTTTGCTGACTAGCCGATATCAATACTGATGTTCTTCAGCTGCCAAATACTATATCCTCTGTTGGAAACAGGGGACAGTACATCTGTTCCCCCCGGATGACTGACTCAATAGTCTATAAACGTAAAGGACGTATCTCTGACAAAAATAGATTTGTTGTTCGCTGTTGACTAAATTGCA
>Ga0247734_1001995_pt1 | contig 14280 bp, 13 predicted proteins | sample UWRJL103311B2_FD_180933 | JGI IMG/M metagenome (GOLD analysis project Ga0247734, IMG submission 180933) | Plant litter microbial communities from Arlington Agricultural Research Station in Wisconsin, United States - UWRJ-L103-311B-2 | ecosystem: Environmental > Terrestrial > Plant litter >... | reverse complement strand
TAATTCCATCCATCTAAATCTTTTTTATTATATGAAGCAAGACCCAAAAAACGGGACGGGTAATTTCGTTTCGGTAAAGACTGCCGCCGTACTTTCCATATCAATATTTATCATAGCCGTAGGAGCATCCGCATTCAAAAAAGACGAAATCCCGGTGAAAGAAATCACTTTCAGTACTACGATAAACCGCGACAGCATCGAATCCGTCAAGGCATTTGAAACGGTATATAAAACATTGATAAGTCCAAGATGTATGAACTGTCATCCGGCTGGCGATATACCATTGCAGGGCGATGATAGTCACTTGCATACGATGGCACCAAAACGTGGTAAGGAAGGCAAGGGTGTATATGCGATGAAATGTTCGAATTGCCACCAGGAAACCAATACACCTGGATTGCATACCCCTCCGGGCAACCCGGATTGGCATTTGCCGCCGGCAGCGATGAAGATGGTTTTTGAGGGAAAAAGTGCTCATGAACTCGCATTACAACTGGTTGACAAGAAACAAAATGGCAACAAGGATATCAAAAAGCTGATAGAACACGCCGATGACGGGCTGGTACTTGCAGGGTGGAATCCGGGCGAGGGCAGGACTTTGACGCCGGTAAGCCACGCCGAGTTTAAAAAAGCATGGCTGACATGGATCAAAAAAGGTGCTTACGCGCCTAAAAAGTAATCCGGTTCATAAGAAATCACATCATCATGGACAATCAAACAATATCAAGAAGAAATTTCCTGAAAACATCAGCCGTAACAGGTGCGGTGTTTTCGCTTGGCTTTTACTGGCCGGGTAACGCAAAATCCGCCAAAGTTATTAATGCAGCCGAAGCAAATAAATTCGGGGTAGAAATGAATTCCTGGGTGCATATTGACGGCTCAGGAAAGGTCACGATTTTTGATCACCGCGCAGAAATGGGGCAAGGTTCTTATCAGGCCGTTCCGCAAATTGTGGCCGAAGAACTGGAAGTGAATCTCAATGAAATCAATGTTGTTTTTGCCCCGGGAAATGCCAAAAAATACGGGAATCAGGTGACGGGTGGAAGCTCAACGGTAAGAGGTTCATACAAAAACCTATTAAAACTGAGTGCTACCGCGCGTGAAATGCTGATCCAGGCTGCGGCGACGAAATGGGGCGTGCCGAAAATAGAATGTTATGCCGAAGGTGGTCATGTTATTCACAAACCTTCCGGCAAACGGACGCATTATGGCGAACTTGTCGAAGCAGCATCAAAACTGGAAGCTCCAAAAGATGTCGTCCTGAAAAAACGTGCAGACTATAAGCTGATCGGCAAACCGCTGCGACGCCTGGATACACCGATGAAAACAAATGGTTCTGCTATTTTCGGATTGGATAAACAGATTCCGGGCATGATGTATGCCGCGGTTGAACGAAACCCAAGATTAAGAGGAAAAGTAAAAAGCTTTGATGACACAAAGACCAGACAGATTGTAGGGGTAAAAAATGTTTTCAAAGTAAAAATGGGTGTTTTTGATACCTATCGGGAAGGTGTAGCCGTTGTGGCGGATTCTACCTGGGCAGCCATTCAGGGAAAAAAAGCATTGAAAGTGGAGTGGGACGATACCGGTTTTGAGCATCTGGATACGGAAGAAATTTACAAACGTCAGTCCAAAGCATTGCAAACACAGGAAGGTTTGCCATTCAAAAAACAAGGTGAACCGAATGAAATTATAGCGAAAGCAACGAAGAAAATTGATGTTACTTACGAAACACCCTATCAATATCATGCTGCTATGGAGCCCCTCAACTGCGTAGCGCATTATCAGGATGATAAACTCGAAATCTGGGGCCCAATTCAGGCGCCGGAATGGGTGCAGGATTATATCAGCAAAGAAATGTCGATCCCCAAAGAAAAGGTGATCGTGAATATGACCTTTCTGGGTGGAGGTTTTGGCCGGAAGGCATTCATGGATTATCCGCATGAAGCCGCTGTGATTTCAAAGGAAATAAAAGGACCGGTGCAGGTGGTATGGACGCGGGAGGACGACGCTACGCAGGGACCATTCCGTCCGGGAATTACATACCGGTGTGAAGGTGTGATCAATAATGGAGAGATCGATGCATTTAAAGTCAGGATGGCCGGTCAAAATAATGATCACTGGCGCGGCGGCAAAAAAGACGTTGCTAACCGTAGTACCTCGGAAGGTTTTTTAAAACCTTACACAGAGTCGATCAAAAACCTGGCGATTATGGATGTGCCATTTGAAACACCGATCCCGACGATGTGGTGGCGGTCTGTATATGCATCTACGAACGGTTTTGCCTATGAAAGTTTTCTGGATGAACTGGCATTGGAAGCGGGAAAAGATCCGCTGGATTTCAGGCGTGCATATTTGAAAGAAGAACGTTTGCAAAAACTGATAGACAAAATTGAAGAAGTTTCCGGATGGAAAAACAGGAAAAAGGGTGAGGGATTTGGTGTAGCGATTACTGAATGTTTTTCGAGCACAGTAGCTCAGGTCGTAAAAGTATCAAAGTTGGAAACCGGCGGTGTAAAAGTCGATCAGGTTTGGGCAGTGATGGATTGCGGCTGGTACGTTAATCCAGACACGATCAAAGCACAGATTGAAGGATCGGTTGTGATGGCGTTAGGCGCAGCAACGATCCATCAGGTCAAATTCAAAGATGGCATGGCCGTTGACAATAATTTCAGCACCTACCAAATGCCACGTATTAACGATATTCCACCCATAGACATCCATATTATGGACAATGATGCTGATGCAGGTGGGGTGGGAGAGCCGGGTTTGCCGCCATTTGCTCCCGCACTGACGAATGCGATTTTTGATTTGACGGGGAAGAGGATTAGGAAGTTGCCGTTTAGTTTGGGGATGGTTTAAAAAAGGGTTAGTATAACTGGCCTATATTGGAAAAGGGACATTTCTTTTGGGGAGTGGCCCTTTTTGTTATTACTGGATATGGGAGTGGCAGACTTTGGTGTTATTTAAGAAATTTTTAGTTGGCCGTCGTTGACTTTTATGAATATGGTTAAGATAAGTTAGGTATAGTGATGCACTATGGAAAAATCTTTTGAAATCTTAAATAGCTTAAAGGGCATCTGACCATGGCCTGTAATGACAATGTGTAGGATTTAGATTATTTTAGCCAGTAAGTAAATCTTTTGATATTTTCACAAAATCTATTACTTTAAGCAGTAAAAGCCTTCTTCTAGCAGATTCGATAATGAAAAACATTAATAAAATACTTTTTACACTAAGCCTTGCTGCTTCTGACACAAGAGAAGATACAATAAAGTCAATTATTCGAACAACGCTAAGTGAGACTGTTACTCCAATTCCACTTGAAGAGTTAATACAAAACATTTATATAATATATGACATTGAGCTTCATAAAATCGAGTTTATCGATGTTCTACGGAAGCTTCAAGATGATGGGGAGGTTGAAATAATTAACGGTTCCTACCACATTCTTTCTCAGAGAGAACGTGAAAAATTATCAGAAGCAGAAAAACAACTTGCAGCCAATGAAGTCATTCGCTACCAAAACTTCAAGAATTTTGTTTCAGAGAGGTCAGAGAGTAAACTAAGCGAATCCGATTGTAAATTGCTGTGGGGAAATCTCAAGAACTATTTTTACGGATGTTTTTTTCACTATGGAATAAAAGCCTTAGAGCTACTTCATCCAAAACATGATAACTCAGAAATAGACCACTTAAACCAGGCCCAGTTAATACAAGAAGCTAATAAAGAATTAAAAAAGGTTGAGCTCATAACAATTTTTAAAACTACTGTTGATTTTTTTCTAGATTTTGCAACTAAAGAAGATTTAGATTTTATCGACGAAATCGGGCAAAAAACTCTCGCCTTTGCCTCTTTGGGCTTAAGTGCCGAAGAAATGGAAGACGAATTCGATCTCAATTTGGTTAATTGGACACTTTATTTAGACACAAATTTTTTGTTTTCAATTTTAGATCTACATTCAAATGTTGAGAATGAAGCTTGTAAAGAACTTTTAAAGTTAATTGCTGCTAACAAAAATATTATAAAAATACAACTTCGATATACTGAATTAACATTAAAAGAGCTAAGGCGTAAAAAGTCCGATTTTAAATCTTTAGATCAAACCCTCACCAATTCTGCCATCAATGCTATTTTGAAATCGGAGGATCTTGACGATTTTGCTAGGCAGTTTTATAATAAGTTGCTTGTCGACAGAAAAGACACATTGCATCCTGCAAAAGTAATCGATTTAGTGGAGATCACACTTCCTAGTTTGAACATACAGATAGCACGAAAGCAAAACCAAATAGACGCCTTAGGTGAAAATTTCATTGGTGAAAAAATAAATGAATATCAAAGATACATTGACCAAAGAAATGAAATTAGGGCTGACCGCTCTAAGTCTAAGTCTATGTATATTAGATCACATTATCGTTCCGAATCTCAATTAATGCATGACATAATTTTGCGCGAACTTATTCTTAGCTCGCGAGGGTTGTTCAAAAAAAATGAAGCTAAAACTTTCAACGATATAAAATATTTTGGAGTTACTCTGGATGATTTACTAATACGATACGATCAGTATGAAAATGGGAGAACTGGCATTACAACTTATCCTACATTCTTCAAACCTTCGTTTCTATTAAATAAGTTAGTAAGACTTCTTCCCATTAAGACAGAAAATTATAAAAGAGCTTTTATAAAGGCTGTATCTTCCAGAGGTTATTATAAGGAATCAGATAAGTCGAATGACATTATAAAAGTTGCGAGTTATTTAAAGTCAATGGGTATAGACAATGAGCAAACCTTATTAAATCTTATATCTGAAAAGCTTTTTATGGATAAATTCCGAGAAGAAAGCTCCAAACAAGATTTTAATAGTGATGTGTTTTTTGAATCAGAAATTAATCATATTATTTCTACCAAAGAGAAAGAGATACAGATATCAAAATTAGAACTTTCTAAACTCTCAGCACAAAGAATTCGAGACACCAAAGAAAACGATGAGTTGCAATCAAGTAAAATACAACAAGAAGAAGATGTTAGGGTACTATCAAGAGCCGTAACCCAACTCAAAAAGCAATTGAAAGGTTTGGAGAAAGGAAAACAGCTGATTATTAATCCTCAATTGAATTTCGAAGTAAAGGAAAATAGTGAAGTATTAGAACTTAAAAATAAGCTTGCAGAACAAGAGAGCAAATTTAAATCTCTTGAAAATGAAAGAAGAAAAGTATTAAGAACAAAGTATGTTCGTCAAAAAATATTTTATTGGCGGTTAAAGTCGTTTGGATACATTATGTTATCGATTATGATAGTAGGAGCAATAATGATATATTTAAACTATCTCGTTAAAGATCCAAGTGAAGATTTAGAGAATCTACTTGAAAAGTATAGAAATAATATAATTATTTCTAGTGTATTATGGTTGGGGGGGATAGCTTTTTCCGGTTTTTTTGTAAAGAGGTTTTCAGACCAGTTTAGCATTTCAAATGTTAATGGTTTCAAAGCAAATATTGAGAAGGAAATGCCAACAGAATTAAAAGATCTTAGCTGAAATTCAAACAGGATCAACCAACCAATAGCAGTATTAGGAATTATTATAACGTACTGTCAAATTGAAATATTTATCGCGCGCGCGATTATCGATGTATTGATTTTATACAAAAAAGAAACGAGTGTGAGTTACTTTACTTCTGTTTTCAACGCTTAGAATTTTCCAGATATATTTATAACTTCAATCTATTAATAAATTAGTTTATCTCATGCTTCGGAAACTAAGTTCGTTATTAAAAGTAGATAGTAAAGATTTTCAAAAAAAAGGAGTTTTCGATAGTTTCATTGACATTGATAGTAGATTACATATTGACCCCGGGCTTCTAAGCCAATCCACTATACCTGAGTTTAAAAGCGCTCACGAAACTTTCCAACAATATTTTAGAAATGTAGGAGTGCTGATATCAAGTACTAAAGAAAGAGGCGATACTTTCTGGAGAGAGGCACATAGGAAATTGCAATTTAAGGAAAGAGCTAGTACGGCATTGGGTTACTCAAAGGGAGGAACTTCAGGTAATGCTATTGGACCGGTTTTAGCAACAAGGATGCTTGACACAGTCACTCAGATATTTGAAGCAGGTATTAAAGATCCAATAATTTTTGAATTAGTTGGAATGATAGAGGAGGGAATAGGAGCAGATCGCATTAGCGACATGACAATTTCTATTCTTCTAGAAAATTTTGCCGAATACACTCAAAGATTATGTGTTGAGCTTAATATCAAGACAAGGACAGTGAAAATGAGGGGAAAAAGCTATTTACTACCCTACGATTACCAAAATAAAAAGATATTAGTGTTTGTGCCCAAAAATCTTTTAAATAACTTGCCAATTGCAACTGATTGGGATGACATTGATAGAGTTGGAAGGTATAATGAAGAACTGCGCCAAAAAGTCAATCAATTGATTGGAGTTAGTTGGAAGGCGGCTGCTAGAATGTCCAAAAGACAGCTCAAACAGATATTGCTTGAAAATCCAGAGTTGTTGGTAGACTTGATAGACCAATATAAAAGGAAAGTTAAGACTTCTTACGATTTTAGAAATGATCCGGTTGGTGAGGTAATTTGGGCTGAGCTGTCAGAATCAGCTGTTAGCACCAATCCATTAAATTTGTCAGGATTTAACCCAGTAACCTCTCATAACATTTTTGAGATAGTCAAAAGAATTTGCGAACAGTACGCCTCCTTAATCGAAAATAACGGTTGGTTTGAATATTTATATGATAACCAGGGAAAATTAAAAGTTGAACGTGCAGCTCAACTTCTGTTTTACGGTATCGCAGAAGTCTACTGCATTGCAAACGATCTTGATTTGAATAGAGAAATTAATGGAGGGGTTGGTTCACTTGACTTCAAAATTTCTCGAGGTTTCAAAGCAAAAGTAAACGTTGAGCTCAAATACTCTACAAATTCCAGTCTAGCAAAAGGGTTTGAGATTCAACTACCTACTTATAATAGAGCTGAGAAAACTAATACCAGTATATTTTTGATTATTCAAACGAAGGATAATCGAAGCAACATTGAAAGAGTCTTAAAACTTGCTGAAAAAATGCGAAACCAAGGTGAGAGATCCCCAGAGGTCATTGTTATAGATGGTCGGAAACAGATATCAGCAAGCAAAAGACGATAAGTGCGTTGAGCACGGAAAATAGACACATGTTATCAAAGTTTTCAATAATGCAGTAAGGACATTGAAGTTTCGATTTTCTAGTCCTTTATCTCCACCAAGAGTGTATATACAAATTAAAATTTTCTCTGGCGATTATATACTACTTCACCAGCCACGCTTACATTCCTCCAAAAAATAATCTCTGAAAAAATCTGTACTGTCACTGCGTCCTAAAATTCATAACTGATCATTCACTAATTTTAAGAATCTGGAAAGGGAGAATTTGGTCTTTGGCACATTTTAGCGAGCGTTTTTAGCGCTTCGAAACTTGCCTAAAATAACGTCTCGGAGTTGTCCTGTGAAGACACAGGCCAAGGTTAAGGAATAGCAACATTCCAGCCAAGCATTAAGAATTCGGACATGATAGTTAAATGCCCAGCTTTGCCCAGATACTGATTAAACTTTTTCGTCACGAGGGGTCACTTTATGTAGTATATGTCCGGTTTGCGTGTCAACAAATTGAATTTCATCAAATTGATTCAAATCAGTCTTATTCTCTACACCTAGCAAAGCGGGATAAATATGACTCTCCAGCTTCCCAATATAAATTTCAAAGTTGCTTTTTGTGTCATACCCTACAAAAATATTGTTGGCGGGATGAGCATTCGGGAGAAGTTTCCTAATAAAGTCACGAATGGACGGCGAGATACTAAATGAGTATCCATCCATTTGCTTGTTTACGTTTATTTTAATTGCGTCCATTGCCAAAAGTTTTATGTTCAAAGATAGGAAATTATAACTGGAATGAGATTTGCGCCCGACCCAAATATCAAGAAGCCGACATTACAACTGCCATTACTCAATCCGTCACACTCAATTTCAAATTCCCACCCAAACCATCCCTAACAATCCGCATCAAAGTTGAAAGTCTGATGTCGCTTGCGTTGTTTTCAATGCGTGAAATGTAGGTTTTTGTGGTGCCGCATTTTGTTGCGAGCTGTTCTTGTGTCAAACCTTGCTTCTTACGCAACTCCTGAATCATGGCTCCCAATTTGAAGGCTTCAAATTCTTCTTCGTATTGCTCTCTTTCTGCTGTTCCTTGTTTTCCGTATTGATCGTCCAGATGTGCGGAAAAGGAAGTCAATTTTTTATTTAGAGTCTCGTTTTTCATCGAAGTATTGTTTTTTAGGTTTTTCTGCAAGGTCTAGTTCACTTTTAGGCGTCTTCTGCGTTTTCTTTTGGAATCCATTTACCAGTATAATCAGGTTTCCTTTATCAAAAAAACTGAATACACGATAAATGTCAGATCCAACTTCAACTCTGACTTCGTAAATTCCTGTTGAGTTGGTCATATGCTTAAAATATTTCTCAGGCACCCTGTCAATTGTTGCAATTAGCTGTAATGTCCAGTTGAATTTCTTTTTTACTTCGGGTTTCAATTCTTCAAAAAATTCAAGATAATGGTTCTCGTAATAGAAGATATCCCTGATAAAGTGTGTGCTCATTGGTAATTTATTCCGACTAATTTTCTGCAAAGTTAGCTAATTAGGTAACAAGTACGAAATTCTATTTAAAGTTTTTGGATGATTCCCTGGCGATTATAGACCGCCCAAAATTCCACAACTCCATCCCTCCAATAAAAAATCTCCCAAAAAATTTGCGTAAGCAAACACTTACACAACATGTCAACCCAACCAAGAAGAGACGTCTTCCAAGCCATATCAGATCCAACCCGACGACAGATTATCAATTTGATTGCTCACAAGCGGATGAACCTTAATGCATTAGCGGAAAATTTCGAGATAAGCAGACCGGCTATTTCCCAGCATATTAAAATTTTGACGGAGTGTGGAATGGTGGTTGTAAAGCAGGAAGGGCGGGAAAGATTTTGTGAAGCGAAGCTTGATGGCCTCAGAGAAGTTTCCAGTTGGGTGGATCAATACAAACAATTCTGGAATGAGAAATTCGATTCATTGGGAAGCTATCTCGATAAAATTCAGGCAAATAATCAATCAAATAACAATCAATCAAACGACAAGTAAAATGGAACAGCCAGCAGCAAAACAATCAGGTCTAAAAATTGTCAGACAATTTAAAGCGCCAAAAACATTGGTGTTTGATGCTTTTGCCTCACCGGAAGCATTTGGCCAATGGTGGGGACCATCGGGCAGTCAGCTTTCAGTAGTTAGTTTCGATTTTAAGCCGGGTGGCAGGACACATTATAAAATGGAAGGAAACGGTCACGTTATGTGGGGATTGTTTCAATACAAAAACATCCAACGCGCCGACTTGCTTGAATTTATCAACTCTTTTGCCGATGCCGAAGGAAACATCATTACCTCGCCCTTCCCAATGGATTTTCCTTTGGAAGTCTTTAACCAGATCACATTAGAAGAAAGCGAAGGAATCACCACATTGACGATCCAGGGACATCCCATTAACGCCACCGCAGCACAAATCGAGACCTATAATGCCATTACAGATAACATGGAGCAAGGTTTCGGCGGGACATTTGATCAGCTGGAAGCGTATTTGGCGGAAGTGCAAAAATGATGGCTTATTCCCTGGCCTTCACACACTATTGAATACCAAATTTGACAACGGGATCCGCTTGCAATTTTAATGGACTTAAAATTGAAAGTCAAACCAAAAAAATCTCCCGCAAGCCAAAGCCCGCAGGAGATTTTCAAATATTCAAACAAACAGTATACCCAACAAACAATGAACAGGTAGTAACCCAGATATCAACGCATTCTAGAATTTCCGATACATACCCCCTAAATATTGATTGGCATCTTCCTCTGCGAATTGTGCCTTTTTAGCATCCCAGTGTAATGTTTTATTGGGGAAACGGCCAGCAATCACACCAAGCAAAATGGTTTCTGTAAGTCGGGAAGCATAAGAAAACGGCGCGCTGCATGTAGCTTTTCCCAAACATGCATCCACAAACTCATGGTAATGCTTGTGCACTTCCGAACTGTATTCGCGAACCGGTTCACTCAATTTAAATTGTGAGATATCAATATCCTTGTAACTGCCGTCAACAATCAGTTTGGGCATTACCTGGAAATGGGGCAGATACAATCTCCCTTTTTCTCCAATGAACATCGCTCCCTGGTCATGCAGATCGGCTCCATCGGGAAGCATCAGATCTTCGCGTTGTTTATCCGCGCCAACGCCATCATACCAAACCCATTTCAAAGTATCTGCGGTATATTTTGTTCCTGGAAATTCATAGGTAACCATGTTTTTTTCAGGGTATCCGAATCCGTTTGGTTTTCTGCAATTGTTGATGATCGTTCTCGGTACATCCAGCTGCAAAGCATTGTAAGGGGTATCAAAAATATGTACACCCATATCGCCCAACGTAGCACAGCCATAATCAACAAGCTTCCGCCAGTTGCCGGGATGGTAAAAACCATCTTTGTAAGGCCTTTCTGCCGAAGTTCCCTGCCATAAATTCCAGTCCAGATTGGCTGGTACAGGATCGCCGGTTTCAGGTACAGGGCCGTTGTAACCCCAGTTTTTGGGTGACCAGGCTCTCACGGTATGTACTTTTCCAACGATCCCGGATTGGATCAGCAAAGTGGCCAGTTTGTAGTCATAAAAAGAATGCACCTGAATACCCATCTGAGTAACCAGCTTTTTGTCTTTGGCCATTTTATCCATCGCCCTCGCTTCCTTTACATAATGAGTAAGTGGCTTTTGACAATAAACCGGTTTATTCATTTCCATTGCCATAATTGATGCCGGCGCATGGGTATGATCAGGCGTGGACACGATTACAGCATCAATATCCTTACTCATTTCTTTGAGCATCACGCGATAATCCTTGTATGTTTTTGCATTTGGGAACTTAGAGCTCACACTCGCTAAAACAGTTGAATCAACATCGCAAAGCGCTACCACATCCACATTGCTATGAGACGATATGGATGCCAGATCAGCCTGACCCATTCCACCCAGACCAATGTGAGCCGTCCGCAACCGTTTATCGGCAGAGAACGCCCATGATTCAGCTGGTATTATAGCAAGCGAAGATAAGGCTGCGGCATTTTTAAGAAACTCTCTTTTATTCATGAATCAAAAGGTTAAATTTTATTGGGTTAGAATTAATAATATAAAAATACGTCTGAAAACTTACACGTGCATGATAAAGCAACAAGTAAAACTAATACGGTTGTGAAAAAGCTTAAAATTGAACTGTTTTCAGGTCAATTCCAAAAATGGTGTCTTAGTTGGGGAAATTTGTGGAGTTTTTAGGTTGTCCGGGAGGCAACTTAGTGATGGATCTTCCTTATAATTAAAGAATAAAGTTTTGCTTTGAGAAAATGGAAAGAATAAAAAATTGCGAAAGATATTTGGTTCCAAAGTTGCACCACCAATCACAAAACTATTCCTTCATGCTGTCAGACATTTGTTATCATAACGTAATGTGGTCAATTTAATGCTGAGTGATTGTTAAAATACCGGGATTTATTTCTAATATTAGCAGAATAATTTAATCATCCAAGCTTACCTTTAAAATTGACATGAAAACAAAACATTACATTTTTCTAATGCTTATGGCAATCAGTGTGTTCTCGGTTGCTGCGAGAAAAGCATTTATAGCTGACGATCTGATCGGAACCTGGAAATACATGATCAGTGATGTTCCGGCCGAATACCAAACAGGATCTTTGGTTTTTGAGCAAAAGGATAATAAAACGGTCGGGTACGTGGAGAGCTCTGAAAAGAATGAGATGAAGGGCTTGACAGTTGATCAGGGAAAAGTCACTTTTACAACATCTAACCAGAGCGGCGAATTTAAATATAGTTTGATGCAAAAAGGTGATACATTGACTGGAACGATCGCGTCTAGTTATGGAGATTTTGGGATAATGGCTGTAAAGCAGGCTAAATAGTAATTTTTTATGGGCAGTCACGTCAGGACGCACCTGACTTGATTGTCTGTGAATGACTTATCGCAGAAATGCGAAGTAAGGTCGTGTATGGCTGAAATTTGCTTTATGTCAAAAACCTTGCGACCTTCGATTGACTTAGCACACTATACGATTGAATTAAATGAGTGTATCAACATACGATACAGAAAAGGTCAGTACCGAAGATTATAACGACACTATGTCGGCCATTGATATCCTTGATTCCCGCCGATTTTTCAGTGAGGGATCAAATGGAAAGTTTGAGCTTCGGACCTTTATTACAAAGGTAAAATACGATTCGCAAAGATCTGTTCAACCTCGGTTTTGGAGTATGGGATGACGCAAAGCAAAAGGTTGATGATAGAATCCAGACGAGAAATGGTGATATGCGTATGATTTTAGGCACAATTGCCACCATTGCACTTGATTTCTTAAGAAAATATCCATATCCGTACTTATATAAAGCAGCAGCAAAAGGTAAGTCCAGACCTTTAATTCCTGATGTACAGCAGGAAGATGTTATTGTGCAAAAAACTTATCGCATGGCTGAAACCTTGAAAAAATACCCTCTTCCGGGTAAATAGATTTTATCTCATTTAATATTGATTCTGCTTCTTTGAGACGGGAGTAATGGAACCTAGAGTCAACCAGCTGTTCATGCTGGTTGACTTTTTTGTTTGCCACTATTCGTTTAGATGCTATACACACTCCCAAACCTGCCCACAATCAGGAATTTTGGTATAAGAATCAGGAATATGTATACGCACTATGCCAAAGAAAAACCGGAATTTCGCAAACTGCATCTTCTGCCCGGATATTCCGATTCAGAAGATATTGCGCTGAACATATAAACCGGTAAAATGATGAAACAGAACATTCAAACTGCAAGACTAATGCTGATCGGATTTTCGGTAGCTGCATTGCTTTCCTGTTCGTCTCCTGAATCAGAGGTCATTGATACTCCAAATGAGGTTGTTGATAGTGACACCATTTATGTCGACGGGGTTTATTCCGCACGAGGCGAATACGGGAGTCTTCCTTCTCATATTACCGTAACAGTTGCGCTTACCGATGAAGTCGTAAGTAACACCCATGTACAAACGCACGCAACAGACCCAACGTCTTTGGATTTGCAACGTCGTTTTGCAGCAGCTGTTCCGGCGGTGGTTAATGGAAAGCATATCAGCGAAGTCAGGGTGGGGCGTCTGGCAGGTTCCAGCGGGACACCAAATGGCTTTAATGATGCAATCAGACAAATTAAAGAACAGGCTGCTCTGACTAATTAAGTGTGTAGATATAACCGATAAAGCAAGTTTATTATGAAGAATAAATCAGTCGGAAAATTGTTGTTCGTCGAAAAAATGAGTCGTTTGGCGAATCCGTTATGTTTGTCTTTTTTCTTGTTTTTAAATAAATTATCTTAGTTAATATTTTGTCTATTATCAGCCTCGAAGAAATAAGATACCCTTTACCTATTAATCAAGACTTCACCATGAACAACGATAAAACTACTTACAACAGGCGCTCATTTCTGAAAGCTTCGGTACTTTCAGGAGGAGGGATGCTGCTAACCGTTAGCTGGTTATCCGGTTTCAAATCTGCTGACAAAGCAGAATTGCTAAACCTGCCGGAGCAATGGGCATCGATGAATGGTTACATTCATATCACACCTGATAACAAGGTAAAACTCATTTGTCCCAACCCTGAATTCGGCCAGAACGTAATGACATCTCTGCCCATGATGCTGGCAGAGGAATTGGATGTGGATTGGAAAAATGTCACGGTTGAAATGGGACCGCATGATCCTGTTAAATTAGGTGCACAGTTTACAGGCGGTAGTAATTCAGTCCGGATGTACTGGAAGCCGCTGCGACAAGCCGGGGCGGCTGCCAGGCAAATGCTGCGGGAAGCCGCTGCCCAGACATGGAATGTACCGGTAAATGAAGTGACAACAAAAGCAGGCGTGTTGTCGCATTCAAGCGGAAAGTCGGCAAAATATGGCGATATGGCCAGTAAAGCGGCTACTATTCCAGTGCCAAAAGACTTGCCGGTGAAAGCACCAAAGGATTTTACGATTGTCAGAAAACCTACAAAAAATGTAGAAGCCAGTAAGATCGTAAGTGGCAAGCCGCTTTTCGGATTAGACTATCACGTTGACGGTATGCTTATCGCCATGATTCAGCACCCACCGGCTTTTGGTATGAAGCTTAAATCGT
>Ga0247734_1001994_pt1 | contig 14280 bp, 8 predicted proteins | sample UWRJL103311B2_FD_180933 | JGI IMG/M metagenome (GOLD analysis project Ga0247734, IMG submission 180933) | Plant litter microbial communities from Arlington Agricultural Research Station in Wisconsin, United States - UWRJ-L103-311B-2 | ecosystem: Environmental > Terrestrial > Plant litter >... | reverse complement strand
ACGTGGAGCGAAAGGTGTTGTAATTGTAACAACTAAAAGAGGAAAATCAGGCAAGACGACAATTTCCTACGATGCTTATATGGGCGTACGGACTCCGACACATTTGCCGGAAATGTTTGACGGACCGGAATATGTAGCGTTCCGAACGGAGATGTTTAAGGCACAGGGTAAAGATGTATCAAGAAATAACACCACGTTTTTTACACCGGAACAATGGAAAAATATTGACGAGGGCAAGTTTACTAACTGGCCTAAACTTTTATTGCAAAACGGTTTACAAATGAACCACAATATCACAGCAAGCGGAGGAGATGACAAAACACGTTTTGCAATCAGTGCAGGTTTGCTTCAGGAAGATGGAAATGTAAAGCCGGAACAATTCAAACGTTACACCATGAGAGGAAATGTTGATCGCCAGATCAGCGAAAAATGGAAAGCAGGTCTGAATGTGTATTTTTCACAAAATCTTCAAAATCTGGGAAGTTCAGAAGCACTGAGATCAGCTTATCGTTTGCCGCCTATGACTTATCCTTATGATGAGACAGGAGCGCGTGCTTTTCGCGTTTATGGTACCAATTCGGTAACAAATCCATTTTTTGATCAGGATAACGAAATTCGTCAAAGTCGCAACTCGAGAACTTTCGGTAATATTTATGTACAGGTAGAACCTATTAAAAATCTTACTTTAAAGTCAACGATCTCTCCTAACTTTTCGACCGAAAGAAGCGGATTTTACTTCGGACCTCTTACAAAACAGAGTCTTGGTGGTTCAGTTCCTACGCAGGGATCCAATTCAAGCCGCGAACAATTGACGTGGGTTTTGGATAACCAGGCAACTTATGACAAGCAATTCGGTGTACATAAATTGACGGCTACCATAGTTCAGAGCATGCAGAAAGATCGCACAGAAACCAGTACTATAACAGTTGATGGTCTTCCTTATAAATCTTTATGGTACAATCTGGCCACAGGTGGCAGGGTTCTTGGTTATGGCTCGGATTATATCAAGTCTACGTTGGCTTCGGCGATGGGAAGGGTCAATTATAGTTATAAAGATAAATATCTCTTAACTGCAACCGGTCGGTGGGATGGATCTTCAAGGCTTGCAGAAGGCAATCAGTGGGGTTTCTTTCCGTCTGCATCATTGGCATGGAGAATTTCGGAGGAGGACTTTATCAAGACAATACGTGCTGTTAATGATCTGAAATTGAGAGTAAGTTACGGAGTAACAGGAAATGACAGAGTAAATGCATATTCGACACAGGCAGCACTGGCGCAGACATTCTATGACTTTGGAGGAACGTTCGCACAGGGTTATGCACCAAACCAGCTACCAAACAAGAACCTGACCTGGGAAACGACGCATGAAATTAATGTCGGTCTGGATTTTGGTTTCCTGAATAATCGTATTTCAGGAAGCGTGGATGTATATAACAGGCTGATTGATAATATTCTTTTGAGCCGCCAGTTACCTGCTCCTTCCGGTTTTAGCTCAATTACTGACAATGTAGGAAAGCTTAAAAATAGTGGGATTGAGATTGGGTTGAGCACGATCAACGTTCGCATAGGAAAATTTATGTGGAAAACGGACTTTGTTTTTGATAAAAATAAGAACGAAATCCTGGAATTGAATGGTGGTAAGAAAGATGATGTAGGGAATAAATTGTTTATCGGACAGCCGGTCCAGGTCAATTATGATTACGTATTTGATGGAATCTGGCAGCAGGATCAGGCAGAAGCGGCTAAAAAATACAATCAGACTCCAGGGCAGATCCGGGTTAAAGATCTGGATGGTAACGGGGTGATCAATGCGACCGATCGGCAGATTATTGGTAAGAGGGTTCCAAGCTGGACGGGTTCGTTCTCAAATACGTTGCGTTATGGTAACCTGGATCTTTATGTTCAGATGTACACCCGCCGTGGAGAACAATTTGTAAGTTCGTTTGATGCGACATTGATGAACTACAACCAGGATTATAATCAGGTAAAAGTTGATTACTGGACAGCCACCAATCCTTCGCAAACTCATTTCCAGCCCGGAAATCCTGGTCCTTACACCGTTATTCCTACTTACCGGAAAGTTGATTTTACAAGAATAAGTAACATCACATTGGGTTATAACCTGCCAAACAGCCTGATTCAGAAAGTGAAGATCAGTAATCTTAGGTTTTATGCTACGGCTACAAACCCTTTCCTGTTTACCAAATACGAAGGATTTGATCCGGAATGGCCAGCCACCAATACATACGGAACGGCAGTGAGTACATCTTCATACCTGTTTGGAATCAACCTTGCATTTTAATTCATAGCGACTGATGAAAAAGATATTTTATACATTAATAATAGCAGCAACAATAGGATTAGCGTCTTGCCAGGAGTTTTTGACAGAAGAAAACCTTAGTGGCGTAACCAGTGAGAACTTTTATGTAGATGCCGCCGGATATGAAAAACTCGTTAACTCGTGTTATTCGTCATTGCGCGATATTTATAAAACAGATCCAAAACTTTTTGCCTGGGGAACTGATACCGAAACACGCGGGGAAATTGAATCCGTGAGTGGTACAGTAGGCGACCGGGTAGTGCGCGCCACACAACTGAATGAGTACAAAACTTTGTCTTCAGATAATTCTGGCGTTGACGAGATTTTCTCCGGACTTTATGCAGGAATCCAAAGATGTAATACTGCGATAAATAAGGCAAACGGCATTCCTGGTCTGTCTGAGGCGACTAAAAACAAACGCATTGGGGAAGTGCGTTTTATCAGGGCTTACTTCTATTACTTGCTCGTTGAGAATTTTGGCAGTATTCCTATTGTAAAAGATGAATTCAACACGCCGGTTACGCATTTTGTGCCTGGTTCCGAGCAGGAAGTTTATAGTTTTATTTTGGAAGATCTGAACGCATCTGTGGGAAATGTGGATATAACGACGGCTGAATTTGGAAGAGTTACGCAAGGTGCTGTAAAGCATTTATTGTCTCTGATCCATCTTACCCGCGGTTACAAAACATTTGCTTCGGGCGACGATTTTGCAAAATCTGCCCAGTATGCAGAGGAGGTTATAGCCAGCAAAACTTACAGTTTGCTTCCATCATTTGCCGATATTTTCAAGTCAACCAATCAGAAGAATAACGAAATCATTTTCTCCATTCAGTTTGATCCGGCAAGTTTGGAAAATAAAATAATTGGTCATGGACAGAACCTGTTCTTCGGATGGAGAATATTCAGGGAACCGGGATTTTACGATGGCGAATATGCGGTATATAGCAGAAGAGTGAGCGATTTTATGCCAACCCAATTTCTTTACACTTTGTATAACACGGCAAAAGATACACGTTATGACGGAACATTTCTAAGCCAGTTCAGAGCAGTTAAAGATGATAAACTAGGTAGCCAGGTAATCAAAACAGGAGATCTTCGATTTTACTTTCCTTATCCTGACCGACCTTTTACAGCCCAGGATTCCATTGCGTTAAAAACAGCAAACCCAAATGTGGAAATCGTGAGATTTGAGAGATGGAAGCAGGATTTTCAGGGAATAGGAGGGGCGTTGAAATTTCCAATGATCAATAAGTTCTTTGATCCACTGGCTAATTTTCCCGGCAATAATGAGCGTGCTTATTCTTCAACAAGAGATATTTTTCTGTTCCGACTGGCCGACACATATCTGCTCGCAGGAGAAGCTTATTTCAAATTGGGTCAACCGGATAAAGCAGCTGAAAAAATTAATGTAGTAAGGAAACGTGCTGCTGTGGCAGGACAAAGTCTGGATATAACCGCAGCTAATGTGACAATTGATTTCATATTGGATGAACGCGCAAGAGAACTGGCAGGAGAATATCATCGCTGGCTGGACCTGAAACGCACCCGTAAGTTGGGAAGAGCTTTTGAGCATAATATTCTGACCAAACTGGCGAATCCGGGTGGAGTAATTGATAAATATTATCTGCGCCCAATTCCTCAGTCGGTCATTGATAGGGATACAGAAGGATATCCGCAAAATCCTAGTTATTGATTTGAATTTCTGACAGCCAGGAATTAAGTTACCTGGCTGTTTTACTGAGCTAAACCTCTTGTTACATGAAAGCCAATGTGAAAAACTTATTGCCATTGATAATTTTGTTAATGCATGAGACTTCACATGCACAAATGAAACCAGTGAATAAAAAGCCAGCGGACGAAAACTATATCAAATTCGACGATACCAGAAATACAAACTGGCCTTCCGAATTCGAAGTGGTTGAAATTGTTTCCGCAAAAGATCAGGCTGTACAAAAGGCTTACATCTACAAGGCAAAAGCACATGAACCAAAACCGCTGATTGTTTCACTGCATACCTGGAGCGGCGATTATAGTCAGAAAGATGAGCTTGCACAGATATGCAGACGGAAAGATTTAAATTATATCCACCCCGATTTCCGCGGGCCCAATGTGATCAGCAGTGCATGTTGCAGCGAACTGGCCTTAACGGATATTGATGATGCGATCAGTTATGCGATAAAAAATGCAAATGTTGATATAAGTAAAATATATGTAATTGGTGTCAGCGGCGGTGGCTATGCTACGCTGGCTGCTTTTATGAAATCAAGACATAAAATTAAAAAATTCTCTGCCTGGGCATCTATCTCAGATCTGCCTGCGTGGTACCAGGAAAGCAGAATTCTTGAAAATAAATATGCCGATAATATTCTTAGCTGCACAGATTCTAAGGGTGAATTAAATGTTGAAAATGCGAAACAGAAATCTCCGCTTTATATGAAAAGTCCGGTTAAAAAACTGGAAAATACGGAGCTGCATATATTCGCCGGAGTTTATGACGGAATTCAGGGAAGTGTCCCGATTACGCATTCAATTAACTTCTATAACAAAATATTAACAGATTTGTCTGTGCAGGATAAATCAAAATATGTGTCGGATAGCGAAAAACTGGAATTGCTTGAATTTCGTCGTCCGTTAGCTGAACTGGGAATTATAGCCGGACGAAAAGTCTGTTTGAAAAAAGAACATGGCAATTTAAGGCTTACCATTTTTGAAGGAAATCATGAAATGCTTTCAGAATTTGCAATGAATGAACTGCTTGATTTGCCATGATAAAGCCAGATAAAATGATTAAAAATTCAACACTACTCCGCGATTTTATAATGATTAAAATGAAATATTTCCTTATACTTTTTGCTCTTATTTCATTCAGGCTTTCCGCTCAATCTGCCACTTCGACTGAGAAAAAGCCTAATATTTTTACATTGGGAGACAGTAATGGTACTTATGCTCACAGTTGGCCTCAGCAGCTAAATCTTGCCATTCCTGGTTCGCAGGTGTTTAATATCAGCAAATCGGGCAGAACAATTGGTTTCTTAAACTTGGGAGATTCAACATTAAATTCACTTTTTGTAATTGACCAGAATCTTAAAAAGGCGGCGGATTTTACCAAAGAACTTCCATTCGATTTTGTTATAATCCAACTCGGTACTAATGATGGTAAAAATGTTTTTGCCACGTTGCAAAAGGAAGTTCCCCTGAACCTGGAAAAGCTGATTTTAAAAATAAAAACCTGTGATTATCCAACCATAAATCAGGCAAAAATTATCATTATTTCCCCACCGCCGTATGGATCAAAAGCAATGGCTACTGAAAAATATGCGGGTGGAAACGAACGGGTAAAAGCGATGAGCAAAGCTTTTGAAAAAGTGGCCAAAAGGAATGATTGTATTTTTGTCAACGGATTTAAAACCAGCGGATTAAATATAGAAACTATGACGACAGATGGTCTCCATCTTGATGCAACTGCATCCAAAAAACTGATCGAACCTGTTGTTGCAATTATTAATAAAAACCTCAATGCCAAGTAGACAAATCCGAATATTTTACAATATGAAAAAACCAACGCTGTTTCTGATTATTCTGTCATGTATTGTATTTTCTTTTAAGAATGATAATCCATTAGTCAGCATTAAGGAAATAAAAATTAAGGCTCCTTTCGCAATGTTGGCAATTAAAGTTCCGGATTTCAGCAAGTGTAAAAAATTGTCAATTGTTGATTTTGGTGCGGTTCAGGGAGATATAGAAAAAACTTCTCAAGCCATTGCAAAGGCCATAAATCAGGCTAATAAAATGGGCGGTGGCATTGTAGTGATTCCGCAGGGAGAGTGGCTGACAGGAAAAGTCCATCTGAAAAGTAATGTCAATTTACATTTAGATAAAGGAGCCGTTCTGCTTTTTTCTGAAAATCCCCAGGACTATTTGCCAGCTGTTCACAGCTCGTGGGAAGGTTTGGAATGCCTTAATTATTCACCGCTTATTTACGCTTACGAATGTAAAAACATTGCCATTACCGGCGACGGAGAATTAAAAGCGAAACTGGATGTATGGGAAAAATGGTTTGCGCGGCCAAAACCGCACATGGAAAGCATCAAGCGGTTGTATAATCTGGCGGCTGCTTATACGCCTGTCGATGAACGGCAAATGGTGAACGATACTGCACATCTTCGGCCACAGTTTATTCAGTTTAACCGCAGCGAAAATATTTTATTGGAAGGAATTACAATTACAAACAGTCCGTTCTGGACAATCCACCCATATCTGTCTAAAAATGTAGTCATTCGCAAAATCAAGGTTTACGCCCATGGACATAATAATGACGGCGTTGATCCTGAAATGAGCCAGAATGTGCTGATCGAAGATTGCGTATTTGATCAGGGAGACGATGCGATTGCCATCAAATCGGGACGAAACCCGGAAGGATGGCGGCTGAAAACTCCCTCTAAAAATATTGTGATTCGTAATTGTACAGTCAAAAACGGTCACCAATTGGTAGCAATTGGAAGTGAGCTTTCGGGTGGAATTGAGAATGTACTGATAGAAAACTGCAATGTGATTGACGGCGCAAAACTGAATCATTTGTTATTTATCAAAACCAATGAACGTATGGGCGGATACGTGAAAAATATCTATGCATTCAACCTGACAGCCGGTAAAATTGACCTTGGAGTTTTGGGTATTGAAACAGATGTGCTATATCAATGGCGGACATTGGTGCCAACTACTATCCGTAAACTGACGCCAATATCAGATATCCATTTAAGTAATATCGTTGCCAAAGATGTACAGTTTGTATCAAGAATATTAGGGCAAAAAGAGCTTCCGGTGAAAAATGTGTCCATGAAAAATATCACCACCAATAAGGTACAGGACAAAAAGGAAATTCACGAAAACGTGCTCAATTTTCAGAATTGAGAGTTTTGTAATACATATTTAATTAATTGAAAAAGATGATATTAAGATTTTTTGCGGCATTCATTTTGCTCGCAACCGGTATTTCTCATGCCGCAAACGCAGCACAATTTGATTTGGTCACGGCTCAAAATAAAGTATCCATCTATTATCAGAAAGGCCAGTCTAAACTTGATTCCATTGCTGCACATTTACTGGCGTCTGATATTAAGCTTGTCACTGGATATTTGCCAAAAGTGAGTAATGATATTTCCAACGCAAAAGGGAATGTTATTATCATTGGTCGTGCTGATTCAAAGCTGGTTACACATTTTGGGAATAAAGCGTTCGATGAAGATTTGAAAGGAAAGTGGGAATCTTACTCATTGAGATTTTTGTCAAAACCTTCAAAAAATATAACCAATGCACTGATCATTTCCGGAAGTGATTTTAGAGGAACGGCATACGGCGTTTTTTCTATTTCTGAAAAAATAGGTGTAACGCCCTGGTTCTGGTGGGCAGATGCAACTCCGAAAACGCAGAAATCTCTTTCACTAAATATAAACGATTTTACCTCAGAACCGCCTTCTGTAAAATTCAGGGGCATTTTTATTAATGACGAAGATTGGGGATTACAACCCTGGGCAGCCAAAACATTTGAACCCGAAACCAAAGATATTGGCCCGAAAACGTACGCAAAAGTCTTTGAACTCCTTTTACGTTTGAAAGCAAACCTGATTTGGCCAGCCATGCATCCAAGCACCAAAGCATTTTATCATTATCCGGGCAACATAAAAGCGGCAGAAGATTATCAGATTGTGGTAGGTTCCTCACATGCAGAACCCATGCTGAGAAATAATGTGAGTGAATGGAATGAAAAGACCATGGGACATTTCAATTACCTGACCAACAGGAAGAAAGTCGATGATTACTGGGAATCCCGGATCAAAGAAAGCAGTAAGGTTAATGGCATTTATACCACAGGAATGAGGGGAATACACGACGGCGAAATTCAGGGAGTGAAAACGATGGAAGAAACAGTTCCATTGCTGGATACCATTATCCGCGAACAGCGCAACATGCTGAAAAAGTATGTAAATCAGGATATTACAAAAGTTCCGCAAGTATTTACGCCATACAAGGAAGTACTCGAAATATATGACGCAGGCCTGAAAGTACCGGATGATATTACGCTGGTTTGGCCGGATGATAATTATGGATATATCCAACGATTGAGCAATGCCGAGGAAAATAAACGGCCTGGCGGCTCCGGCGTTTATTACCATGCGTCTTACTGGGGCCGTCCGCACGATTATTTATGGCTGGGCACTTCACATCCTGCACATATCCGGGAAGAAATGACCAAAGCTTATACGTTGAATGCCAAGCAATTGTGGGTTTTGAATATTGGGGATATTAAACCTTCTGAATATGCGATGCAGCTATTTCTGGACATGGCTTATGATATAAAACCTTTTAATGATCCTTCTTTTTCGGCAGTGCATTTGAAGAATTGGCTAACAACTATTTTTGAAATTAAAGAAGCCGCTTCTATCACCACCGTATTGTGGAAATATTATGACCTTGCTTTTGAGCGGAAACCGGAATATATGGGATGGAGCCGGACCGAACCCACAACGGCCGTGAATTTCACTTCTTACAATCACAATTTTTACAATGACCAGGCACAGAAAAGAATTGATGCCTATGATCAGTTGGTAAAAGAGGTAAAAAGTATCAGCGCTAATATTATTTTGAAAGACAAAGCTGCTTTTTATGAATTGGTTGAATATCCTGTAAAAGGTGCGGCGTTGATGAACAGGAAATTTCTTTTTCGTGATAAAGCTTATTTGTATGCTAAACAAGGACGAATAAGTGCGCAACATTATGTCACGTTGTCAAAAGGTGCTTACCAAAATATCCTGGACGAAACGGAATATTATAACACAAAATTAGTCAACGGAAAGTGGCGGGCAATGATGTCTATGATTCCCAGGGAACTGCCTGTTTTTAAATTACCTGCTTTTGATTTACCCAAAATAAAAAGTTTACCCGAATTTTACGCAATTCCCGAAGGTTACAAACAGGAGGATTCTACTTCGAATTTGCCTGACAAGCATCAGTTTAAACTTCCTGAATTTAACCAGTGGAATAAGCAGAAATATTTCATTGATGTGTTTTTATCTCAAAATGTGAAAAAGGCATTTAATGTAACCGCCTCTGAAAACTGGATTAAAGTAAGCACTCTAAAAGGTGAATTAACGCCAGAAAATCTGAATAGCGAAAAACGCATTTGGGTAGAAATTGACTGGAATAAAGCTCCCGGGCAAAAGTTGCTGAATGGAAAAGTAGTAATTAAAACGGATAACGATCAGTATGATTTTGCGATCGCTGTGAATAATGAAAATTTGAAAGAATTGGAAAATTTCGCTGGTTATGTAGAAGCTGATCATTACTTGTCAATCAATGCAGCCAATTACACAACGATTAAAAACACGCCATCCCGCCAATGGACAATTGTGGATGGATTGGGTGGAAACGACAAAGCACTGGAATCATTTCCTTTAAGTTTTGAAGCAACTGCTGGTGATCTGGATTCATCCAAAATAAAAAGTAGTCCAGCGGTTGAATATAACTTTTATACATTTAACGAAGTGCCTGCCAACGTCACAATTACTTCTTTGCCAACTTATCCGTTGAACAAGAATTTTGAAATGCGATATGGCATAAGCATAGACAATGGGCCGGTAAAAATTGTCAATTTTAAAACAATTGGTCGTAGCGACGAATGGAAAAATAATGTGTTAAGTAACTCAGCGCAACGTATTTTTAAAGAATCCAATTTGAAAGCAGGTAAACATACTCTTACCATTTATATGATCGATCCGGGCGTAATTCTGAACCACATTTATATTGATCTGGGAGTTGCCCAGCCATTTTACGGGTCTCTTCCGGAAACACATCTGAATAAAACAATCTCTGCGAAAAAATGAGTTTGCTTATTAAGATGATTTGATTTTTGAAAAAAGCTTGTTCTGCTTATTGATGAAATGACTGGCGGAATTCCAGCGGTGATATATTTGTCTTCTGCTTGAAAAGTTTGTTGAACGATTGTGGATGCTCGAAACCAAGGTTGTAAGCGATTTCGGCGATGGTCAGGGTAGTATTGGTCAGTCTGTTTTTTGCCCTTTCAACCAATTGATTATGAATATGTTGCTGTGCGCTCTGGCCGGTCAGTGATTTTAACACATCGGTCAGGTAACGTGGAGAAACCTGGAGATGATCTGACACTTCCTGAACAGATGGCAATCCTGTTAACGAGGTTTTTTGCTGGTCAAACCTGTCTGACAAAAATATATTCATTCTCCCAATCAAATCATTATGAACCGATTTGCGGGTAATAAACTGACGGTTATAAAACCGGTTACTGTAATTTAAAAGCAGCTCAATCTGTGAAACCAAAACATCCTGACTGAAATGGTCAATGTTGTTGTCAAGTTCTTTCGAAATTGCCTGAAACAGAAGAGAAATATCTATTTTTTCCTTTTCAGACAGATGCAGCGCCTCAGAAATGGAATAAGAAAAGAAGCCATAATTTTGAATTGTATTACCCAACTGATAATTTCTGATCATATCCGGGTGAAAAAACAGGGAATATCCTTCGTAATCATTCGCATCGTCGGACATTGTAACAATCTGGTTAGGTGCTAAGAAAGCCAGACCACCTTCCTCAAAATCATAATAACCACGACCATATTTCACCTTTCCATTGAAACTGGTTTTGAAGGATATTTTGTAAAAATCAAGGGAAAACTTATTCCCGGCATCCGTTAGCGCAACTTTCACATTGTTATAATTTATCATGGCAACTAACGGATGAAGTGGCTTAGGCTGATCCATTCGCCGCATAAGTGCAGAGATACTTTCAAAGTGATGAAGCTGCGGCATGGACTTTTTCATTGCTATTATTATTTACATGAACTGAAATCAATGAACAAACGCGAAGGTTATTTACTCATATACAAATTGCAGGTTAGTCCTGGGCAGACGGACGAATAACGATATCCCCGACATCAATATTGGAAGGCTGACCGATGGCAAACGAAACTGCGCTGGCAATAGCATCAGGAGAAATCGCCAGTGTTTGCATTTTTTCTTTAATTACATCTCTCATCTGTGCATTTTTAAGGTTGTCTACAAACTCCGTCTGAACTACACCGGGAGAAATACCAGTTACCCGCCACCGGCCATTGGATTCCTGGCGCAAACCTTCGCTGATCGTTCTGACCGCATTTTTTGTTGCAGCATATACACCTTGCATAGGTACAATCTTTATACCGGAAGTGGAAATAATATTGATAATGTGGCCTGATCCCTGCTCACGAAACACCGGTATCGCTGCGGCAATTCCATATAATGTACCTTTAAAGTTTACATCTATCATTTCTTCCCAACCGTCAACATCAAGTTCCTCAATAAGAGATAGTTCACTCATTCCGGCATTATTAATCATGACATCAAGCCTGCCGTAAGTGTCGCAAGCCAATTGAACAAGCGAATTTAAATCTTTCCGGGATTTTACATCTGTAACCGCGTAAACGGCCTGTCCGTCATTTTTACTAATAAAATCCACTATTTCTTCCAAACGATCTGACCGGCGCGCACCCAGTACCACTTTTGCTCCTTGTTTAGCAAGCAACAACGCAATTGCTTTTCCTATACCGCTGCTTGCTCCGGTAATTGCTACAACTTTTCCTTTAATTTCACTTTCCATTGTATTTCTGTTAATTGGTCAGCAAAATTCCCGGAAAAATAAGATCAAAGTGTAGCCAAAACTGTAAAGTTTGTAGTCGAAAATACAGCCATTCTGGTTTTGGCATTTATTGAACACTTCAAAAGCAGCTGAGTTAATTTTCTTAACTTTTTTTGCAAAATGCCTATCTTCTTTCGTTATAAACCCCAAACTCTGCAATCGACGGCGAATCTTTGAAATCCGTGAATTTTATTCTGACCTTCTGGCCAGAAATACGGTTAAAACGAAAAACTTTAATCCGGCTTTCCTGCTTGCCTTCGGCCAAAGGGTACCATTTATTATTGGCAAAATAATCCAGTTTATAAGTGGCCGGATTCGCTTTTGCTGCGGTTACTACCACTGTATTGAAATCGGTTTCCTTTGTAAAATCTACTTCAAACCACGGATTTTTAACAGCAGGATTTGAGTTCCAGTTAGTTTTGAAATTATCGTCATTGGCAAAATCCATGATCATCATGTCGCTGCCCCAACTCGAATTGGCAGGGCGGTCTTTGGCCAGATTTGAAGAAATAATCGGGCCGTCGTTAACCGGTAACACAGGAAAACTTTCAGGTTTTTTATACAATTTTCCAATCTCTTTCAATGTCGCAATAACGTTGTCATCAATCAGGCCGTCGCGGTTTGGTGCTACATTTAATATGAAATTACAGTATGATTTATTGAAGGGAATCAAATTATTGTTCACCAGATCATCCGCCTTTTTAACCGGACTTGTTGGAAATGAAGGCTTCCAGAACCAGAATTGATTAATCGGGAGACAGGATAGCGCAGGCAATTTGTTACTTTCTTTGGAAATATGCTGACCGGCTCCCTGCTCGTAAGATTTTATATCCGTGTAAAACAATGCTTCCGAAGGATATTTCGCTGCGTTTAGATCCATCAGCAAACATTGTGGTTGTATCGATTTGACAAGAGAATAAATTTCCTCAAAAGGAACATCGTCATAAGAAATCCGTGACCAGGGCGCATCCCAGCCATCTATAATCAGCGCAGAAATTTCACCATAATTCGTTAGTAATTCCGTAAGCTGGTCTTTGATCATCTGAATGTGAGCGGGCGTAATATGGCCTGGTCGCAGTTTATGATGCGTATCCAAAATCGAATAATACAACATTACTTTTAGTCCCTTTTTACGAAAAGATGTGGCGTATTCACCTACTATATCTTTTTTGTAAGGACTGTTCATTACATTATAATCCGTGGTTTTAGTATCCCAGATCGCAAATCCGCTGTGATGTTTGGTGGTCAGGCAGCCATAAGTCATGTTGGCAGATTTTGCTGCTTCTGCCCATTGGTCGGTATTTAGTTTTTTTGGGTTGAAAATGGCCGGTGATGCATCAGGATCAGCCCAGTCATCTTCACCATAAGTAGGAATATTATAATGAATAAACATACCAAAACCCAAATCCACAAATTGCTGCTGCAAGCTGACCAAAGATTTACCCGAATCTTTTTTCTGAGAAAAAGCCAATTCAGGAAGACTTGAAAGCATCATTAAAATAACTACTATTGCTACTAAATTTTTCATTGAACTATTTACTTTAAACCTCATCTGAGGCCCGGTTGAACTTTAAACTCTAAACTAAAAAACGGGTAGGAAACAACTCAATTCCAATTATAAACTTGTCTGCTTTTCCCATCCTTATCAAACATTTGTACTGCTTTTATTGTATCTGAAATGCGTATCGATCTTTCATGTTGAGAAAGGTAACCGGCTCCGTAGTAAAACTCCTGTTTTTGTTTGGCTCCGCTTTTAAAAGTTATTTCTGCGTAACAATCATTTGGACCGGCATAAATAATTGGGGAAGGTTTTTGATGATTATCCGTTAAGAGATTCAGGCTGTCAGCATTAGCAGGCGCGATGATCATTTGCCTGCCTTTTACATCAAAAAGAGAACCAAGCCCACGTGTAGCATTTTGCAAAAACAAGCCGCTTTTCTCAGCAGATTGCGGTTTGAAATTGCCTTTTCCATCACCTTTTAACAGAAGTCCAAGGGATGCATCCATAAATCCGTAAACGACTTCGTTGGAATGGGAATTTCCGGTGATCAGAATATCCGGGTTTCCGTCGTCATCAACATCTGTTGCCAAAATGCCGTAAATGCAGGATAATTGCGCTTCAGGAGGTAAAGCTTTTACCACAAATTTTCCATTGCCTTTATTTTCAAGAATGCAGCTTTGAAATGTATTTGTAGTGAAATGTTTTGCTTTGGCTACCAGATCTTTGCTGAATATATCATTCAGATTTGCCTTACTGAAT
>Ga0247734_1001993_pt1 | contig 14282 bp, 13 predicted proteins | sample UWRJL103311B2_FD_180933 | JGI IMG/M metagenome (GOLD analysis project Ga0247734, IMG submission 180933) | Plant litter microbial communities from Arlington Agricultural Research Station in Wisconsin, United States - UWRJ-L103-311B-2 | ecosystem: Environmental > Terrestrial > Plant litter >... | reverse complement strand
CCGGTGAAGTCATATACACTAGGTTGTACGTAGATCTAGTTCAATTAAGCATCATCACCACCGAATACAACTAGCACTTACGTACAATACGTATTGGTGCCACGTATTCAAGAGTGATCCGACACTTGATATCGAACCAGGATAAGGGAGATTGTGGAAAGAATAAATAATGCGCCTTTTAAAACTACGTATTTCAATAAAGATATATTGATTAAAGCATTTGAGCGATTCTTTAATCTCAAGTTACTATCCGCTTTATTATATATGTACCCGTTTAAAGTATTAGATATCAGATTCGACTTTCTCCTAGAGTCAACGATTAGGAATGTTTGTTATGGCCAGTAAGTGAAACTAAACAAAGATAAGCGAATAATTTTATATTAATATTGAGATAGATCTCAAAGCCGCTAATTTCAAGCTTTGGGAGGGAATGTAAGCGAGGAGGAAATGGGAATGTCTTAACAAATAAGCTGCAGGTCAGGTCATGCGGTCGTATGACTTTAACCATGATTTCCGCCACCGCCTCCAAGCATCTCATGGTCCAGTACTCCTAAAAATAATAAAACTGTATATTGGGCTTTTAAACTAACTTTTAATCAAGGAAATTCTGATTTTATGTGTATACAATTATATAATTAATTCAAATGCAGAGTTTAGTTAATCCTACTGCCAAGTAAATTAAGTTTAGTTCAAACTGACTCAAGTCCTTGTCAGGAGACGGTCGGTCAAGTCATGTGACATACCACTGAAGTAGGAGTTATCTGTTAGCTCATATGGAGCTGGTCTTAATTCCGAATCTTGCCTTTTATCTTTTGTTATTCTCTCTTCTTTGTAACCATATCAATCCTTATTTCCCGAGTTAGAACTATACAATGGAAGAAGACATTGGTCCGTTTACCACACCGTCCAAGGGAAACAATGATGGCATTTTGAGATTACGACACAGTTCTAGACTTTTATCACTGGCCGGATCACAAGAATCATCAGGGAGGGTCTCTAATTCATCCGATATTCCTGGAAATAAAAACCAGAACACCTCTGCAGTTGAATTATCAGCCAGGAGTTTGCGTTTTGGAAGTATTGGGTCATCTATTCACGGTGATATTGGAAAGCAAAGATTTTATTAAAAGAATGGACATTGCCAGTGGGCGATTCAATGTAACGTTTGGTTCTAAACTCGAATAGCTTTTAATTAAACGTCCGGTTAATATAGGAATAAAGAGGCAAGTATTACGTTTAGTAAATCAAATAAAATTGATCTCGTTACTAAGTAAACAAAATGAATTGAATGTTATAAAGGTTTGAGCATGAAGATTTTCTTTAAGGAAACTAAATTACTGTATGATATAATATTGTACATTATGGTTCCTAGTACAGTACAACAGATGGGGTTTCTGCTTTTCTTCACCGCTGTAGGGACGGGGGCGGCTTTTGGGCAGCAATTCGGACCACAAGCGAACTATCCCTGGTTCTCGAAATGCTGGAGATTCCCGGAGATTTTGTTAATTCTTCTATTATCTCACTCACCTGACCTATTCCTTTCTGCTCTCATTTCTAAGTAATCCAATTCTTCATTGTTGGTCCGTCGGTCTACTGCAATTCTAACCAATTGCAAGCGCTATTGGACGACAATGCTTTGTAGCCAATCGGATGGCATATTCCCCTTTGTTTCACCCTCCAACCAGACAGACTCCAGGCGCATCGCAAAACTCCCAGCGCTTGCCAACCTCTCAATCTCCAGCTTCAAAGTAACTCGGAGACAGCACTGCCTCACCTACTAGCAGAGGTCGCAAACATGGCCTGCGGGCCTATGGATATCTTGACTCCTCGAGCCGCTTGCTGATGTCTATTCTGGACATGCGAGGCCATTCGAAGACAGCTTCAGACGCGCGATGAAAGAGCTCTTGCCGCGGGGCAGTTCATGACAAAGAGCATGGGACAAAGAACGCTGCTATCGTGAGTGCCGTGCCCATATGAAGAGGGTATAGGCCGTTTTGTTGGCCGGTTTTTATTTTTGAGATGACTCGGGATGTTCGATGCGCTTTATTTGACTTTGTATACGTTTCTTTGTTAATTTGATCAACTTTATACCAGAGAGATTGCGAATCAATATTACCAACTCCCCGCTCTACTCTGTGCACCGAGGTGCTCTTCTTCAGCAGTGATATATTTCAGATTTCTACTTCTGGCTCAAAGATCAGAAACGCTACTGGTATCTACTTCCTGGTTAATATCGTCCAAATAGGAAGGTTTTTGGGAAATCGAAGACCCGGTTTCAAAATGAGGCGACTCCAACATCTATTTCTGCTCACATCCGTGTGCTTCACGAGTGCAACTTCGGTACTACCACTGCTTCTCGAAAGACAATCGACATGCGGTTCAGATTCTTTATCGAAATGTCCTCAAGCTGGTCTTCCAGGTAACTTTTGCTGCGGAGCCGACACATCTTGCTTACTGCTCGCTGGAAACACTACAGTTCTATGCTGTCCAAAGGGAACCGCTTGCTTGACAATACAGCCTATACCGTGCGATCTATCGTTACAAGATGCAGCTCGGTTTCCAGAGAATGCAGTGAAATCGACAGTCCTCACGGGAACGCTTAACAAGTGTGGAACCCAATGCTGTCCGTTTGGATACACTTGCGGAGGCTCGAACAACTGTATCAAGGACTCCGATCAGTCAAAAGCCCCAGCAACCACATCATCTGCACCAGCCGCCTCTTCTTCGTCCTCTTCCTCCTCCACCTCGAGTCCAACAACATCGCCTACACCAGCTACGCAATCTTCCACGCCCAGCTCTAACATTACCGCCCTCCCAACCGCAGCTCAAAGTTGCGACAATTTCCCTATTGGTGCTGTCCTCGCAGGTTTCTTCCCGGGGCTTGCGGCTGGTATTTTACTTTCACTTGCAGGTGTCTGCCTCCTAGGAGCCCGCCGTCGAAATAAAGCCGCGCGACGCAACTCGGGGTCATCCTTTGGCAACATCTCTGATCCTCAACCCATGACTAATAGCAATGATATGCGAACCGACTTCTTGCGCAAACAACCAGTCACACCGTCTACCACCGCAGCATCAACTATGAGCCGCAATAACACTGTCACGCGAGTTCGTAGTCTGTTCCGCAAAAGCGCCAGTACAGCAGGAAGTCACAACCCACCCGCCTTTCCTCCCATGAACCAAAATCGCTCAGATACGGGACGAACACCCAGGACGCCGCCCCTGCAGAGGCAATTGAGTTACGAAAATATAAACATCTTCGCGGATGGGGATACGGCAAGTGCGTTACGGGCACGGGAGAGGCAGCAAGGCAGTAATCACGGATTAGAACCACCAGCTGCGCTGAGGATCGGGAGGGCGAGCAACCAAACCACCTTCACGGATATGATGGAGAAAAGCGGGCTTGCAGGATTACAGAAGGGTCAACGTTAGTTTTCCCCTATTTCCCCTTCCTCAGTGTTTCGGAATGGAACTGACATAAAATTTAGCTTATGTATATCGTGGAGGCGAGAGCCCAGCATCAACAGCTAGAAGACAAGGTGCTCCGTGAGATGATTTCGAAAGAGAGATAAAATGAATAGATTCTAGCGTTTCCACTGGATATATATGGGGTCTCATTGCAAGGTGTTTTGGGCGCGGCGGGCTATACCATTTGTCGTTTTATATAACTTCTTCATCTACTTGCTTCATAAGTCATTGTACATATCATTAATTGCGCTCAACTTAGTGGACCTACTTACTGTATTCGTGTCAAAAGGTTGTGTGAAATGTGGTCTCGAACAGTTGAGCTGAAAGATTCTCACTAAGGACTTCGGATTGTTTTCTTGTCTCAATTTTGAGATGGCCTCGTCGGTACTTTCATTGGTCGCCGGGGGAAACAGACTGGCCTTCTCAGTACTGGAGACCAGATATATGGTTTCCAAATTGGTAGCTGAGGGTTTAGGTATAAATACTTATGATCAACACCCTCTATCAAAGTTGCCAGTACCTACATATCTCTCTCTGTCTCGCTTTTTGCTTGTAAACTTCTTCATCTTTAGCCCTGATCAATAGATAAGCCGTAGTCATACAGGTTAAGAGCGATAACGAAGAGCCAAATGGTATCCGGCATAATAACTAGGTGATATGCTACCTACGGTTAACCTTTCTCAAGCTGGGCAATCCGTGAAGTATGGAACAAACGTGATAGATGGGTGAAGATGGTGCAGCATTGCTGTGGGCAATTAGCAATAAGATAACGAATGATTGGCATTATGGAGGACGACATAGTATTGGTGTGAGCAATAGGCTTGTAAAGCATGAGAGAAGACGCGTTTGTTGATGCTACATGAACAATGTGGTTGAGAACAAAACACGTCAACGGAACATACGGCTTTTGTTTCGGTGCAAATGGAATGCAGTGAGGTGAACTATCCGTGTTAATTAGACTATACTCAAAGTAACTGGCAAGCACCTAGAAATTGAATTGTAAGAGATGGTCATGGCAGCAACATCCATTCTTTACCGAAAAAACGTATCTGGCAGATTTTAATATCAATCGAAGAACCTGATGGGGTCTGGAAGAGTATAAAGACGTTTAAATTTAGATACGACTAACGGGAAGTGATCTTTTGACAAGAATAATGTTCACTATTAGTCAAACTACTCACATATTGAGGCTGAATTGAGCTCACCAATTGTGTCCAGCCTGTATTTATAGTTGATATCAATGCATTAGAAATTCGTGTCCAGTTTTAACCTTGCAAGCCGAAACCACCTATACAATGAAGTAGTTCAGTCATGTATTGTTGTCCAAGTTGGGCCTTTCCCTTAGCCATGTGAAATCGGAGCTAATAGCTAGACGGAAAATCCAGCGTCTGAACCCGCTTCTATTAGTTAACCTAAAATGGGTTACACGGATCGAGAGAATGGATTGAAATGAATCTGAGGCATACAATATGTCTTCTCCTCTCGCTTATGTACTTACTGTTACCCCTTTTGACCTCGCCTAAAAAGGGGGCTGTTACTATTGCAGCTTACCTACCCATTCAACAATAGAAATAAATTTCACTTGAAGAAGTGAACATAATTTGACTACAAGTTCAGTGAAGCTACACAATTCAACCGGCCTACATAGCTTCTGGCTTTTTTTTTTTTTAGCGAAGATCGTCGCCCATCTCATTCTGCTCTAAGCAAATAACACGTATCCAGAAAGCAAATCATGATGATACAGAGACATATCTTGAATCTTGAGTAGAACGACTAGGAGGGCTCTATAATGATAATTTGAGAGTGACAAGACTAGTGAAGTCAAAGACTGTGTTCTGATGAAGTATGAGGATGTCGAATAATTTCATGCACTGATCAGGGAAGTGGGAGTGAGCTCACCCGAAATAGAAAGTGATTTCCGGCATGTAGACTATGTCTATGAGATTAGATGTATCAGTGCGTTTGAAAAAGAGGGGGTGGTTGAATTTTGAGAATTGATTAGATATGTGAAGCACTCAACTCCTTTCGCACCACCTTCGTATATGTAATGCGTTCAATATCCCTTAAGAAAAAGTCGAACTATATCAATCCCATTGAATATAGGAACTCCTATGCTGAACAAATGGTACCATAATTCCGGATCCTAGACGGATTTGTAAAATGAATAGCAAATATCTGGGAGACAGACTAAGTTTGAGGCGTGCCTGTTAGGTGTATATGAAGAAGCGCTCGCCCAATCCAGATACTATCGAAGAGCAAAAGATGGCGAGCGCGAAACAAAATGGTGATAGATAGGTCACTCTCCTCCATATTTCTTAGAATAGAACAGAACGTGTAAAAGATTTATTGCCACAGAGCTGACTTATATGCGTTGTGGCTATAATCTTGGGACTACATTCGGGGGTGACTTAATGACAAATTCACGAAATGCATATCGTAGCTGTGGCAAAATCTTTAATATGCTAGCACCAACCAGAGATTTAGTGTATCTACAGTGGAAAAGTCTGTCTGTCTAAATACTTAAAAGACCGAAGTAAGTGTGCACAGGCCACCTCAGTGTTTACTGCACAAGCCAAAGATTACCGCCTGTCCACTTCAGGCCAAAGGCTTTTGCTGCTCTGTGATCAACTCAATTTCATGTGGAACGAGGCGATGTATGAAAGTACACAATCTACAGCTTAGATTTGGGGCTTGCAAATTCTACCTTGTTTACGCAGCTCCCAACTCCCTCTAAGGCAACTTCAACGACATCCCCGTCTCTTAGCCAAAGCTGAGGTTTCCTCCCCATTCCTACGCCAGATGGTGTACCGGTAAAGATAACATCTCCAGGTAGCAGGGTAGTTCCTTGGCTCAAGAATGCGATAGTCTTTGCAATGCCAAAAATCTGGTCTGACGTGTTTCCGTCCTGCAGCGTCTTACCATTGACTTTGGTAGATATCTTCAAGTTTTGGGGATCCTTGATTAAATTACTGCTTACAATTCCTGGGCCATACTATGGCGAAAGTGAGTTAGCAAAAATTCGTTATGGTTAGGTGTAGAACTGTATTCGCTACAGGGTATGTGAACCAGTGAAAATAGTAGTGATTCGAGTGGTTTTTATTGTGAGACTTGACTTACTGGAGCCCAACCATCAAAGCCTTTACCAAGAGACCATTGACCACCACCGCGTTGTATTTGCCATTCTCTATGAGATACATCGTTGCCAACAGCATATCCAAGGACGTACTTGAGAGCCTCAGACTCAGGAACGTCAGAGCAAGCTTTTCCAATTATGGCGACAAGTTCACATTCGTAGTCAAGGCCCGTGCCTTCTTGGGCTAAAGCATGAACAGGAATTGGGTCAGAAGGACCGGCGAGTGATGTTATCGGTTTATACTAAACATATATAAGTCTCTGGTCACAACGTCAGGTCGGAAGACACACGAAGAGAACAGGATATTTTGGGATTGGCAAATTGGACTCAATAGCATGTTTTTCATAATTTAGTCCAAGACATCTCACAGTTTTCACGTCCTCAAGTGCTAACGGAGCTAGCAGGAGGCGAATATCTGTGACTTGGTCTGTTACTTCATACTTTCCAAAGATCTGACCTTGGATGATCCTTGCTTGCTTTGCTTTTGCAATATCGGTTACACCTTTGGGGAGAATAGCATCTCCATAGTAGGTTCTACCATCTTTGGCTAGGAATCTAATAAGACGCTAACATTCTCAGTATACAGTCAGCGGGGGGGAATTGGAAGGTCGTTCAACTCACAGAGAAAGATGTCATGATTGGGATTTAATAAATGTATATTATTGATATAGGGTACGTGACAAGTAGATTGTAAAGAGGGGGAAATATAACAATATTCCAGGAGCTTTCGAATATACAATGTCCGAACTTCGGAAAGATGGGGAGCGATTTGGCCCGTAGACAACGGCAATCGGGACTCCTGGATGCGCCCCGAGGTGTGGGGCAAATGACCGCTTTCTCCACCAATAAATTAACGACATCACCACCACAACTACAATTCAACAACGAGAAGAGAAATCAACATTGAGCCATCACTATGGCTGTACGGCTTTCTGGACTACAAAGGGAGGTAATAGCTTTATACCGACAATGTCTGCGAGAAAGCAGGAAAAAACCCGTAGTTAGTAGCATCCAATTGACGATTGGGCACATGTAAACGAAATACTCATATGTCTAGGCCACTCAAGCGCACTTCAAGTCATTTACGAGGTAAGTTATTTAGTTCTACCACATAGGGCTGCTATAATTCATAGACGTAGCTAATTCTAAACCCAGGACCGAGTTTGAGAAGAGTATTGCCTTGTAACCATGTTCCTGCCTTGCTTTAGTGATTATTTGGTGCTAACTCTCTTCCAGAGACAAAAAAGATTTCTCTGCCATTGAGTACCTATTGCGAAAGGGTAAGCGACAACTCGAAATGTACGCCTCTCCCGGTATCAAGGATATACAATAAGGAATTATAGTTTGGCAGATATCTATCATGAGCGTCTGGCAACCTTGAGCTGGGCTTAGAGGAAGGAACGATAGCGAGCATATATACCCTACCACGAATGAGACTTTCCACTATTCAACACTTTAAGAACATGAAAACTGGATTATACGATATATTCTTTTAATGCATTGCCACTCACTTATACACTGGAAAGGATATCCAAAATCACGCTTCCCACGTATTCGATGTGGTCCCAAACGGCGTATTTCGCCTAGCTCTCATGCTTCATCATCCATTCGGAGGTCTCGAAAACGGCAAGTATCTAGAAAGGTACGACTGCACAATCAAGTACATGAGAAGGTATTTGGATGGGAAAGCCTTGCGTCTGACGATTCAATTAAGGCCGTCACCTCAATGGGTACGGATCCGGTATTGATGGCCCTACCTTCCAGCTTGATGCACACAGGAGATGGTGCTGCAAGAGCTCCTTCTCGGGCGTCGATTTTGAAGAACAAAAATCTGTTACGATCCCCCGCCCCAGCTCTATGGCCAGATTATACGCCACCTACGAGAGCCATAACCTCAACGCAGCAACCAAATCTCCCCGAATCTGTTAAGGAGCGCATTTGTGACCCAAGGATCTCCCCGAGGCGACTCCTCAAACGAGAAACTCCGGCAAACACAGTGGTGGGTTCACCGAATGTCCGGCCACTTGTTCACGGATTGGTGTCTCCAGCATCACGAAGTCCTAGCCAACGCAGGACGCTTAAGAGATTTGCTAGAGAATTGGAACTTCATCTCAAAGCTGTTGAAAGCCTGCCAAAGAAGTCGCTTATCCCATCGCCATCTATAACCACAATTCAAACGGTTGAAGCGCTCAAGCCCTATCATAAGCAGATGCTGTCCGCAGGACTTGCTGTAACAAGTGCAGAGCAGCGAAAGCGGCCGTCGTCGTTGACTAAGCAGAACGCAGAGTCCCAAGATATGCTGAAAAAGAGGTATGAAGTATAAAATTCTGATTTGATGAGAAGGTAGCTAATACGAGCACACAAAGAGGTTTTCATAACCCTATATTAGCATTAAAAACAATGGACGGGTCACACAAATCTTATGATTCATCATACACTCTTTCTACCGATCATACAGTTCTTGGTTGGACACCACCGCACGAGCAGCCTGATTCCAAACCAGGTCCTCAGTCGACCAAAAATCTATCTCGAGTTCCCCCAGATGATACCTTGTACCTTCGTCCACATGTCCGTGATTCACCACAAACACGCTCTGCTTTACGACCAGCCCAATCTTCACCAAGAAGCTCGCTCCCCTGGCTACAGCAGCATTCAAAGACAATGCCTGTTCCGTCAATAAGCATGAAATCGCCCAAACATCCTAGCTCTCCAGCTGAAAGTGTAAAATCGCCGCCATATGCTATTACGGCAACCCAGGGTTCGCTCCCTTGTATTCATCGGCAACCCTCTCATGATCCAACTTTGATACCCGCCGGGATTTTCTGCAATGATAGCTTAGCAGTTGGAGTAGAATCCCCAGTGACTACCAAAATTGCAAATCAAAAATTGCCCGAAATAAACTCTGAAAGCCGCTGGAGAGATTCACAGCCCGCTTCATCTGTAGGGTCTAACGAGATGTGTTCATTGTGTTTACACCGGAAGCAGCCTTGCGATATGGAACAATCCTCTCATTCCAGGATTTTTGTGGTGTGTTCAATGTGCCAAACTCGGCGACCATCTACTATTCCCAGAATCGAGGAATCTGTAGTCTTTTGCCCGATATGCTCAACCCGACAGCCATCTTATGCCACCAATAGGAAACCATCGACAGTGTCAGTGATGTGTTCTATTTGCTCAATACGTCGTTCATCTGTAGTAAATATCGACCGGTCAAAGAAGGAGTGCCCTTGGTGTTTGTTATTCCAGCCGCCGCCGCCTGAAAACGGAGATATGTTGTGCTCTACCTGTTTAGCGCTGCAGCCCTCCACCCCTGCCGAGAAGGAGAAGGAGAGACCTAGTCCTACTCAATTACGGGAAGAGGCCCTCCATAGCAGGCCATCTTGCAAAAAAGTTAAGCAGCACATAGCTGCACCATCGTATGGAGTTCTAAACCATGATGTAGTACCGGAACCAATCAAACGACCAACTAATACGCAATCAAAAGCCCAGTCACTATCTACAAATGCATCAAACCCGAGCAAAAAAGATTACTTGAATGATAAGATGCATTCACCTCTACCGCCAGTACCTATAGATATTGTCAATAACCAAAAAGAACGAGACTCGGATCACGGTTTCCCCATAACTTTAGCATCCACCTCCTCAACATTAGAACTTCATCGATCCAAACCGAAAGCCAGCACTAAGGCGGTGTTCAGAGGGCTGCAGGTTGCTACAAATGCTGCCTGTGACGAGGACATTGATCAATGGGTTTTTGAGGTTACTGGTAAAAGGGTCCGAGATTTCTTAGCAGGTTTGAGCATGTTAGAAGGAATAGGTGCTAGTGCTCTGGCAGGAGTTGCGAAACGAGCAGCTAAGCAGAGAAGAGAGGAGGTCCGAATATTGGAGGAGATGCGAAGGATAAACATCGAAGATGAGAGCTAGAGGTTTCACTATGGAGGGACTGGTTATTATTGTACATTTCAAATACCTGCCGAGTCATGAATAATATACTGCACTGCGGCTTCGTTTCTGCTAGTGCCTTTCTTGTATAGTTTAGATTGAACTCACTTCTTTCAGCTAGTTTCTCGTCGAAACACTTATCAATATATTACGATGGAAGAGGAAAAAATGATGGCACGCAAGCTCTCCTGATTTTCCTGTCTACCTAAAATATCAGTCACAAATTTTCATGGCATTCTCTAATATAGTAGTACTCTGAGATCTCTTTCTGTTTTTTGTACTCCTCTACTTCACTCATTCCTAAGCACGAGTCCTTAATCTGCATTATGCTGCAAATCGGTCTCCCAGGCCGTCCATTAGGGAATATATGCTACTTGATACTTGTTTACGGTTATACTCTAAATATAGCATATCGTACTAAAACGAAGTCTACACGAATCTTGCAGACGATCGAGACTTAGATACTTTGCCATTCTACAGCGTCGTAACAGTTATTCCGCTGTGGTCGCTTGTGGGTGCTTTACGTAAAGTTAGTTCCCTATTTTTGATCCCATGCTAATATGCGATTGACTCTGATTTTATGTGCAGGGGAAGCAGTCTCTCGGCCGGATTTTTTTAATTCGATATGCGACTATATTGTTGATGGAGGGGCTTGCGTGGCATATCTGCTGTTGCGGAGAAGGGAGCCAATGGATCCAATTTCATTGAGGGAAAAAAAACTTGCGAACACGTAGGCCGCCGATATAAGAACTGTGTAATATTAGGTAGAGAACTAGTTCATATGAAGATTATTAATCATTTTACATTTAACAATGTAATAGAAATAAAGCTCACCAACTGTAGTTTCACGTACCATATTCTTTCACTCCTATAGTGCTACTCGGTACATCAAACCATTTGATATCATCAACTTCGTTTAGATTTCAACAAAATTTCATAACTGTATTCCTGAGGTTGTTAGTGGGACATTGCCTATTCACAACATCCGAACTAGATCCTAGTTAGGGTCGTTATTGTTTGATTATCTCATGGCACTTAACAAATTGGGTGGGCTGCTGAGAGTTGAGAGTTAAGGCACTCACCTTTACGTTGCCGCCCACGGTTTTCGATCATATGGCAACAAGCCATCCTTCAACGCAGAAAGATGCGGCACATGTGGCACAGGTATAAAACTAGGGCTTAGACGCAGTCACATACATAGCGAATGCTTTACTATTGGATGCCTCTGATTTCCATTGGAGTCACAGATTCCTTTGCTGCATGAGCCTGACAGTAATGCATAGTCACCAAGTCATTCGGGCTCATTAGCGCATAGTTTTGTCTTGGTGATTATTTCCTCGAACAATGTGAGAGCTTATACCGACCCAAAGACTCTTTGAAATGTTCTAAGTTCCAAGATATCATTCCTCTGTTGTATAAAGCTTGCTGAATCATATATCTGGACACGTGATCCACCCCTGAACTTAACCGAACAGAGGTCAAGGTGTTTTCGGGTTATTTTGAGAGATACTATATATCCAAGTACTCTAGCATTCGTCAAGTGAAGTACAATTCCCTATTTTGAGACACCGCCATAACTTACTGGCCGCATAAACAGGCCGATCGGTAGCGGATGGGAACTGGCAATGCCACGTTGTTCCAACACCAAGAGTTACCATTCGAGAAACCATGTATTCTCCCGTAGTGGAAAACCCAAACTGCCATTCTAGTAAAACCTCGTGCATATTGAGGTATCAATAGAGTTAGCTTCTGAAATTTAAGATAGAAGCTTCTGACGACACTCGCGACCGGCGCCACAAGTCCTTCTGGGTCACAATTTTGGCCATCACGGATCCTTCGTTGTAGCCGCTGGCAAGGACTTTGTGGAACCTGGCCCTACGAAACTACCAGCTGAAGTTCCTTACGTTGTGGTGTGCAGAATAATGTTTGGCTCAATAGCTGATCTCACCAATGAAGGTTCGAAAGTACTGACTTTCCTTCCATTCTCAAGAGTAACATTGATGTGATCTCAAGCTGTCCAAAAGCTCCCTTGCATTCTAGACTAGGTGTGAGTTCTATGAAAAGAAGCTCCTGGCAATACAAAAGAGCGCCGTCCATCTAGGTGACCATGATTCAGGAGCCTATATCAGCATCCTTCTACCAGTAAACATTCGGCGCCTTCGTGTTTGATCCAAGCGTTAAAGGACCAAGAGCTTCAACCGCTGGATGTATAGACAGCACGAGAGAAGCCAGGAGGGAAGGAAACCAGAGAAAGACGAGCAAAGGTACTTTATTCGATAACAACAGCTTATGAGAGGCAAATTAACCGCCATATCAAACATAGTCGCGCGCTGTGTTACTTAGGCTAGTCTGCCGCCAGAAGTAGGCCAGGATTGTAGGCCATAGCGACTTGCTATTGGGCTAAAGATTAACGACAGCCACACAAACCATTTTTCTGAGGCTCTTATAACATTCTTGAAAATTGTTCAAGGTTGGCGGCTCTTAGGTCGATGAAAGCGCGCGGGAACCCTGACCATACCACAACCCTCTGTTAGACCTATGCACTGCAAAGTCTTTGCGATTCGATCCTTGAAAACTGGTCTGAAATTGACCAGGTGGTGCCGCGCGGGCAGGGTGTATCAGACTCGAATAGCAAAGTATACAATCGAGAGATGGCGAAGTACATAATGATCGATAAACCCTGAGACATTGCATTTTGAAGAGGAACACTCCAAAGCACTTTTGCCCAACAACTCATATCTCCATCATAGATCTTGGATATAGTTGCAGTGCAATTATCATCCCCCTCGGCGTTCCGCATACCATCATCACAATACTGATTCCGGTAACCAGTTCTTCGGAGCAGCCAAAGTGTGTCCCACTTCTGCCCGTCATCCTCTACTTTCAGAAATTATCCCGACAGTCAGCACTATCTCTCGACGAGTAGCTGTGCCAGTCACCCGTTGGATACTTTGAGTCCTCACACACACATCAGCCCGATTAGCCACAGTCAGGCGACAACGATTATTGTTTTTGAGCTTCTTCAAGTTCTCGTGCCGCCGAAGCACAGCACTCGTGGCCCCCCCAAAAGTATAGGCTGTTCACTCTGCCGCATCGAAACCAATCATCTGAGGCTTCTTACGAAGACGTCCTTTTTTCTGCACCAGAGCAGCACGAATCACATCCGCCTAATACTCCCCGCGACCAGTTTGTCTGTCTATCTCCCGCTGGGCCATTCACGAATCAGCAGTCCCAGCCAACCCTCATCCACCAGAGCTTATTGCTTGTTGCTTGTCGCTCAACTCGTCCTCCAACTTCTCGTCGAATCAAAACCTCTGTCAGCCCCTGCACGACCTTATTTCTCGCCGCCAAAGTCTCGCCTGCGAGACCACCGAATCACATCAAACAAGACGCTGGTTGTCTTGTTGCCTTGGGGCAAACATCAACGGTCTTCCTCGTTACCATCCGGAACGAATTGCCTCAGCCGAGCTGGTGGAAAGACGAATCAACAGCCTGTATTGAATTGTTTCCGTTCTTTTGTTTCCGGCTTGTCATCCAGAGGAACGTCCGTAGCCAATATCAACGCGGTGACCGGGGTATAAGTGGAGAGAGATCTGTGATCCTCTCAAGCTCAGGACACGGCCTTGTGCATTGCATCACCTTCCCGCCGCCCTAGCAAACCACCTGGTGCCCGCCGCAAATCCTCCACTCCCAGATCACAACCAGAAATCACTTCAAACTTGACGCAGCATCTGCAACCTTT
>Ga0247734_1001992_pt1 | contig 14291 bp, 16 predicted proteins | sample UWRJL103311B2_FD_180933 | JGI IMG/M metagenome (GOLD analysis project Ga0247734, IMG submission 180933) | Plant litter microbial communities from Arlington Agricultural Research Station in Wisconsin, United States - UWRJ-L103-311B-2 | ecosystem: Environmental > Terrestrial > Plant litter >... | reverse complement strand
TCCACAAGAGAAATCATGAGATAGGAATGCATATATATATATACCTCTGTTGGAAGTGTATCAACACGGTCAAGTATAACTACGGGAACTCGCACGGGCGGTTTCTTGTTTACTGTAATATACGAACTAAGTACTAAGTAATCCAGATAGTAAACTCCTGAAAAGAAGTACAGCCAACGTCTTAGCTATCTTCGGGAATAGAAGTTCAGTGACCAGTCAAGTATAATATGTGCGCATATTTTCGCAAACCTGAGATATGTACTGGGTCATTACCCAGAAAAGCTCTATACTTGAAGAACAGGCTAGGCATTTATTTGAATGTACTAGACAATACAATGTACGAGTAAAAAAGGCAGAGAACTTGATGTTTAAAGTCGAATAACCCAGCTAAAGAACCACTTTTTGTGAACTTTTTGTCTGCTTGCAATATAGCAAAGATGCTGGCTGGCTTTTATTTGAGGCATTGCCATCGAGTAGTTTTGAGGGCAAAATACGGAGCTTCAGTGCTATGCGATTGCCAATATGTAACCTTATATAATATTCTTGGGAAATCCAAGTTTTTGCATTAAATGAAGATCTGCTTTTCTTACCCGGATCCATTTGGAGCATCTCTACTAATTGTAAGAGGCACTAATGAGCTGCTCCTTTGAAATCAAATGCCTGTCGTGCAGTATTCAAAAGATACCTCAGTTATATAGTTGCCAAATTCTGCCAGGCGGTGAACAACCGAGCCGCCTGGCCACTCTCCACTCTTGGAAGGACTCGGCAGCTCGGTCTCGAGTCGGTCTACTCCATGCCTCATGCCCCTATTCTCGGTTAGGCCTAGCGTACTGCGTCGCCCCCCAGTCTACTCTCAAATAATTTATGGAAAGGTGGCACTTGGCATTATCTGTATAACTAGACGAGCCTCATCGACAAGTACATACCACAATCTCAACTACAACAATTATCCCCTACTTTGCCAACCACGCAAAATAAATCCAATCTTTCGCTATGGATCAAGTACAAGAACTCGCCAACATTCCCCGGGAATTCTTTACCGGTATGTCAGACTCTCGATACAGAACTGTGCAACGCTTCGCCCAGAAGCTCCCCAGTTACACGAACTTCCTTCCGCTAGCCTTCATGTGCTAATAGAGTGAATAGAGGGAATGCAGTTCATAGACAAGTGCCAAAAGTAAGTACATACCGATTTCCTGCTTCTTTCTGCTCAAGAAACCTACTGACTTCCTATTGTTTAGGCCTGACAAGCGCGAGTTCCTTAAAGTTCGTATTTTCCCATGACACAAGGCTCTTTTATTCTATCACGGGCAGAGCATCTGTCATGATGCTCCTTACTCTGGAAGGTCTTCAGAATGTGGCGCTAACCTGTAGCGCAGATAAGCCAAGCTGTCGGTGTTGGATTCGTAGTTATGGGCGCAGTCGGATTCGTTGTGAAACTCAGTTCGTACCTCTTTCCGTGCTCGAGCAGAAACCATCAACTAACTATATAACAGTCCACATTCCCGTGAACAACATTTTAGTCGGCGGTGCATAAAGGAGGTGTTTTTGAGCACGGTGGTGTGATCAAATTGGCGCGATGGAGGAGAATAGGTCATCTGGCAAATCATAATCGAAAAGGAGTTGAGCGTTCAATCCGGAAGATGCTCGGAAGCGTGGAATATCTGGGCAATGCATGGATGCGAGGGCTCGGTAGTTTTCCGGGCGAGATATCCATCTAGAAACAGATATGGGCCAACACCCAGTGTAAATTGTACCAAAAATTCTCAATCAAACCCGCACAGTCTATTGTGTCAATCGGCTAGTAAAATCTGTTCCTTTCTTTTACGCCAACAAATCTGTTGTGCTACGGTGGTTCGACGGGTGTGTAATATCCCATAATCTGTGAATTCATGGCTTTTGTGATGGTAGGAGATAGATTAAAATGGCTTGACGCAGTGAATCAAGGACGAAAGATTTGCTAAACGTTCAGAGCACGTTTCGTTACGCTTCAAATTCAGGTACAAAAAAATGAGGATGACTTGAGTGAAGAAGTACCTTCAAACACCAATGTTCTTTTTTCTCGGGTGTAGGTGTATCGAAGGGCTAAGAGTCTACCGGCTTATCACACATTCCTGGTCTTTGAAAATGGTGAAAGAGACCTAGAGCCAAAGTACCCTTCACTATAATCGGCGGGACAAAAACTGTGGTTGTACACATATATTGTATGAACACTAATGTCTCTACCAGACTAAGCATGGAAAATTTCAAATTAAGTACGAACGGCGTTCTAAGCACCTCGATGAAAGGAATATCCTCAAACCAAGGTAACCTCTTTAGCGCACACCAGTCAATCTGTGGACGCTGGTGCTTCTGAATCTCAGTACCATTAAGGTTAGGCTCATAACCTGCTCGCCACAATGGTGAAACGTTCTGATCGTTTCTGATATTAAAAGTAGGAAAAGTATATTTCATAAGGAAAGCAACTTCTGAAGGTGTAAATCACTGCCTAGGCTAAGATTGGAGCTGTCTAAGTATGTCAAGATGCGTTAATAAAATCTGGTTATATCACTCTGGAAGTCATTTAAGTCATTCCGTGTAAGGGACATGCCCCTTTAATTCTCGCTTATAACTCTTGGCATTTTATAAAGTCTACCTAATCCCTAAGTAAGAAGACACTATGACCGGCGGAATAGAAGGAAACTTTTGATATGAGATAGTTTTCCTCATAAAATGATTCAATTTGTACTTTATCTTTCGTAGTCCAGGTAGGAACGCGTGTTCAAAGATCACTATCAGACATATTATCAGAATCGTCTGGATCAGGAGAGTAGATCTTACTACGATCTATAGGACACGTTAAGTGGCCCTCTCTAAACCACTCTTCGATGCAGCGGTTTCCGAATACATGTTTGATAGGTCCCTTACAGGATAATTCAACCGGATATTCATCAGGAACATTGTCATCCGCTTCTCCGTATGGAACCCTGCAGATCCCGCATTCACGGTTATTCATCGATAGCGAGGAGATATCTACCTTCCTGAGAGCTCTCATACATTCTCTTCGTCGATCTTCTGTGCGTAACATCTTATGTACTAGTGAATAAATTAAGATGTGATCCTGATAAAGTCTTATCCACAACATGCTCATTATCTTGTCGCGGCTCAGTACATGATCTGTCCTTAAACTTTCCCAGAAGATCTTCCTCATGCTCAAATATATGCTTCGGATATAAAGCCACTGGTCCATAAAAATACAACAAGTTACAGGATCAATTTCCACAGGTGCGTTCAGGTCAATCGACTCAATGGGTAGGAACTCTTCGGCACGAGTCCACGGGCTTTGTAATATGACATGTGGCTCACGAGGCATTGTATAGGGTCCATTTGGATTCGGATCTGGAAGCAAGGTGCATGAATTGCAGAGCTCATCGGGAGTATCATATGTCGTTGGCTCAAGTAGACACGAGTCGGTTGGATTAAAGCATGGAATAACCTGTGCTTCAAATCTGTGGCCACAAAGCGGAAAAGACTTGCTTACTGGTACGCACATGCTGCTTGGCATCAAGTGTTGAGTTGTGCTTTCCCCTGTATGGGAAATTGTTTATTCTGTTTAATGAGGGGACAAATCCCTTGATATTCAACAACTCTAATGTCAGATCGAATAGGTTTGTTCAAAAAGTATTATGACCCAATTTCAAGGCTACCAAAAGAACAAGAACTGAACACTCTGAAGCCGCTACATGTTCTCTTAGCTATATGTATCGCATAATAGCATTGTTCAATACTGACCCTTATCAAAGAAAGCAGGTCAAAAGGTAGATTATCTAAAATGTTAGGATTCAATGACCACAGCCTTTGTTTCATTGTCCATATTGACAAACAACTTCCCAAAACCCAAGAATTTAAGTGCGAGCCTAGCAATCACATCAGAACCCCCAGAGACAACTTAACTAAGTTAAAAAAAGTGAATCGCACAAAATAATAGAATAGAAAGCTCATGCAACAAGCAAGGCCAATCTGTTGGTGACCTAATGGTATAATTTTCTAGTGCCATCTATATATAGACGTAAACATACTTGTAAAGATATATCTGCACTCAGAAGAAAAAGGTTCCACTCCTCGCAAGTATTGATAAATATAGGCATTGCTCGGAAGCGGTTATTTTTGTTTCTTTATTTGTGGCAACTACTTTCTCCACCAGTGTGTGGCCTTGAAATACTTAATATGACAGGTATTTTATTCATCTCGAGATTTATGAGTTCATTTTGATCTTCACGTCGATGGATCTCGAAAGGCAACCTCAGCAGGCAATCTAAAGCTTGCGCAAAACATCCTTTTGTTAGGCGCGACATCCCGGACATCATGGATCGACAAATCTGGGTCTCCAACTTTAACCTCATGCCTCAGCTTCTCACTAATTCTTTCACAGATATCGATCGCCTCTCTAGCATTATCCGCACTCTTGGTTGAAAAGCAATGCACATGTACCATTGGCAGTTTAGCTTTTGTATGGGGTTCAAAGAGCTTCTCGTGGCCATTATAAATAGAGTTGAACGATCCTAGGAAGTCGATGGCAGATGCGGGGAGGTTCATAACAAAATGGCTGACTGTTATAGGCATGGTGAGAATGGTTGGAGGTAGCGTTTCTGAAGCTTTGGCTTTAAACTTGCGTTTCGCAGGGATAGTCACAGTATTCCGCTCCGTAACACCAAGTTGTATGAGCTCATTCACAGTATAACCAATGAAGCTATGTGCATCCTGGTTGAATGGGCGAACAAAATTCTCAACCTGGAAAATTGTCAGCCAAAAGTTCCTAGGCTGGTACCTACATAGATAAGGTCGGATTAATCAAAGCCAACTTGTGACTATGTTGACCGTCATGATATTTGGATCGTCATGTTATCGCAGAGGAGGATTTCATGGATTACACGTACTTTATTTTGAGTTATGCCTTTCTTCATATAGGCATAACATTCTGGGTTAAGGTCGTTGGCAAAGACAAAAACTCCCTTTTTACCAGCTGGTAATGCGAATGGTCCAATTCCTGCCATAAGATCACAGACCACCTCTCCTGGTTGAAATAAGTCCACGAGCCGCTTGTGCTCTGTTTCAAGCCGACTGTTCCAGTAGACTTTTGAGAAGTCGAATTTGAAGAGACACCCCCCTTCAATAAGCTCAACATTCATGTCATCCTCTCCAAGGAGAACCTCGTATTCAAATGTTCTGAATTCTGACTGTTCTCCAACAGAATCAATCTTGTTTATAACTGTCCGTATAGTGGGATTCTTATCTTTTACTACCGCTGCTATTGTATGTTTATATGGCAGATACTGATCTCGGATATTGAGATGTGCTTCAGATCGTTAGTAAACATCTACGCTCTCTGCGTGGCTACATACCAACATGCCCTACAACTGCAAATCCGCTAGGAATTTCATCCAGTAGATCTTCCGGCAAAAGAGCCTGCATAATCTCCGCTAGTGATAGTTAGTGCTGTCGCACCTTTGGCACTCATCCATTAGATACCTACAATATGAGTAGTAATCATAGTCAAGCTTCACATCATACGGCAAAACTTGTAGTTCTTCCGCAGTTACACCCTTCTGAATAGTCTCACTCCATGTTGACGGATCTAAGTAACTGTCAGAACCCCTCAATCGCCTCCAATCCAATACTGAAATTACCTTCGGGCTTCACATCTGGCTTCAGCAGTATGCATTTCCCTCCTTTCCTTGCAAATGTAGAATCCGGATCGAGAACCGTAGGCTTCAACCTTTCCAGACCTATTATATCGCGACTATTCTGAAGGGTTTTGACATATTTTGCAATATTCTTCACATCTAGTACTCGAGCTGCAGCAACAGGGACTGTTTTGTTGAAGAGTGTGCGATCCAGAACTGTGCCTACTGTCCTGGCGATAGAAGGGCGAAAAACAGACATGGCCTCCGAGGAGCAGGAGCTAGTCACTGGGGGTTTCTGTGAAATTCTGTTAGCTAAAAACTACCTTCAATAACTGCTCTACAAAAAGCCCACGATTCGGAATATTTACCTGCATATTTGCATTTCTGCTTTCTTGGTGTTGGAAATATTTATGTGTCACTTAAGTCGGCTGTGATTTAGCTGCAAGGCTGATATTTTCCACAATGGAAAGTCTAAAATCGGGATCCACTATTCCTATGGTGATGTCACGAGTACACAAGGCTGAATTTCGAGATGTTCTCAACCTTATACAGAGGAAGGCCTAGTTATAAATTGATAACTTCATTTGTTTATATGCTTAGAAACAACAATGTCTGAAACAAAGAAGCGGACTCTAGATTCGTTTTTCGTTCCGGCTCAGAAGAAGAAGAAGCTAGATGATATTACTGCTGCCGCCTCTGAGGACCAATCACCCAGCATTGTCCAGGTAAATAATCGATATGCTGTCTTCTAGGAAACTTATCTAAGTTCATGTCCGATGTAGGAGCAAAGGCACTTTTCAAATCATCCTACATATCCCTTCCCAGTTCCAGACTTCCCAGACTCCATCTCAACAAATCTTGCTTCGTTTCCTTCATCCATTGGCAGAGTAATTGATGACCAAATTCATCTGGATCTGCTTTACTTCGAGCCCTACATCCCGAAGTATCTGCAGCGTGAAATTTTCCAATTTCTTCGGAGTGAGTTGCCTTTTTATCGGGTACAATATCGAATCAGACGATACGGTACAGATACAGAAATCAAAACTCCTCGGTACGTCAACTAATAAAAAGTAGAATGCCTGTTACTTATTGGAGATAGATATACCACCGTGTTTGGCGTAGATGAGACGTCACGCTTCGATGAGACTGGACAAGTCGTCGATGCGATAACCCGCGCAAAGGTAACAAAAGAGCAAAGCTACTTGAAATACCCGCCACGGCCAGTACCTAAGTGCTTGGATGATCTTCGAATTTCTACAGAAGCTGCAACTGGTTGTAAATTTAACTTCTGTCTTGTCAATTATTATGCTTCAGGGGCCGATAGCATATCTTATCATAGTAGAGTCACCCATAATTTGCTCCTCCCCCCGGAACATCTCATGATTCCGGTTTGCTAACCTTAAAATGTCCAAGGTGACGATGAACGGTTCCTGGGTACTGAGCCTGCGATTGCCTCCTTTTCATTTGGTGCTAGGAGGGATTTCTTGATGAAACATAAACCAATCGCTCCGAATGACAACGCCCCTCCACCACTAGAAACAAAACCGATTAAATTGCCTCTGGCCAGTGGGGATATGATATTAATGAGAGGGAAGACCCAGTCTAATTGGTTGCACTCAATACCAAAGCGAACAGGGAAAAACGCTGATGATGGAGGAAGGATCAACATCACTTTTCGACGAGCTATGATCAAGGGAGGCACCGAGAACTACTACAACTATAATGTTGGGACTGGCCCTGTGTTCAAATGGGACAATAGCTCTCGGGAAATGAAAGTGTGGAAAGGATAACTATTTTCAAGCTTAGTAATACACAATCATCCCTCGTTCATTATCTTCCGAATCTCATTTGCGCATTGGCAAAATTATATAACGCCCGTAAAAATACCTGATATCCTACACCATGGTTGTCTTGTACATGGAATATTTCCGTAAGCCGTAACTGCCATGGTGGATAGCCCGATAGTTCAATGCTGGGGCTGAATAATACCAGAAGATCTGGCTCCCCCATTACGCTCTCTGAGATCTCAGCATCCACTAACTCAATGCTGATGTCACTAGATGATATCTTCGACCGCTGAGTCATCTCTGCAAGAGTCTTGGTGAGATCGACAAGAGAATCACGGCCATCTTCTTCTGATAGTAAGAGTATAGAGAGGTGCTCGACAGCTAATCCGGCTGTCGAAGTGACTGGAGACGTGGACGCTGATTCCATTGATGGTATGTGTGGGGCTCGTAAAGTTAATGCAGGCTGTTGGGGTCCGAAATACGAAGAAAATTTCCTTGATATAGATCTATGCGTGGTTTGCACATGTCCTTTGAGTATACCTATCTCGTATTAGCAGGCACACCCTCTCCCTAGGCTATGATTGAACGAACCGCTCTGCTCATATACTGAGAGCACAGGTATTCCAACACATGCGCACCAAGCGGATATCTCGGCAACCTCGTCTACAAGCGTTTCTAACCCAGCTCCTCCCTTTGCTCCATCTTCAAGCTTTAATATTACAGAGAGATGATTTGGCAATCGCGACAGCCCCTTTACATCTTTCTGTATGAGTCCTGGTGTACGGTGGTGATAATACAGAATTGCAAATATGCGGTCCTTGACTGCATGATATGCCTGCCGAAATCGTATGTAGACGGAGAAAATAGTATGTACAATGGCATATAGCAGGGCGTGGAGCTGGGTCTTGAAAAACTTCCGGACTCCCAACCTCGAATGCGATGTGGGTTCGTCTATTTGAATGATTGGAATATCTCCATTCTTTTTACGTTTAGAAGATGTCCGTGTGGGAGGTTCAGGTAGGTATGGCTGATGTGTGTCAGTTAGATCTAGAATTGGAGTGCATTTTATCTTGTTACTCACTGCTAAGAGTTTCTCCCGTTCTGCAGGAGTTACAGTAGAATGATTCTCTTTTGCATCTCGCCTAAATATCTCTCTTTCTCGCGTTGCTATAGGCATGATATTAGGTATCTCGAGAGATTGAATTGTTTTGAGGTCTGCTTATGTTCGGGCTTGGAAGAAACCAGTTTGTTCTGGCATCCACCGAGCCACCTTAATAGTCAAGGTTCGGGACGCTGGGCGACAAGGCCACCACATCCGTTGCATAGCCGAGCCTTCCACGTCACAGTCTACGAATCCGAAATTCAACAGTTTTGACGGTTGTTACACACGCTAGCAATGATAAAAAGTGGAATCGAAGCCGAATACTAAAGCACTTCGAGATACAGCACACGGGATATTGCATATGTCGATGTAGTAGAGCGGCTTGGAAGAGAGTTCGCAATGGCATCTCTGAGTGCTGGCGGTGGTTCTCACAACAGTGGAAGCGCAAAGACATTGTTTCCCAAGGGCCCCAGTTTCACGTTGGAGAACTTTTCCAACAAAGATTTTGTGGTGCGAGACTTTGTGGAGGAATTGTCAGAGAGCGCTATTCCAGCTAACCGACGCTCTGTGCCAGCGCAGAATGCGTTTGACCCGAAGCCTTTAATTAGACATTTTGAAAGTATGTACCCCTCTCCGTCCGGCAATGCTGTGTCTAACTCTCGTAGATGCACTGGCGCAGCTGGCCTCACTATCAGAAGAACTAGGCGAAAGGGAAACGGACCTGCTCACATCGGTGCGGCGCGCTGAGAGGGAACACGACCAAACACTAGACAACTTGGGCAAAAAGCTGGACGAGTCTATAGACTCTTTCAACGCTTTGGATGGTACTTTAAATAATACGAGTTCTGCCAATGGAAACAGTCGAAGGGGCGGGTCTGATCTTGGGGGCAACATAGCTGTGCAAATAGGGGAGAGGTTGGAGGAATTAGACAAGCAACGGCGTCGCGCTGTCGATGCAAGCTTTCTCATACAATGTTGGACTGAAGTCAGTGAGGGTGGTCAGCTTACTTCTCTTGAAGAAATGATACGGCGGCGAGGTGGAGGGAAGGACATGGTGCGGTGCGCGATCATTGCCAGACAGCTTATGAAGATGAGCCAGAGACTGGATCCATCATCTTGGGCTCAGACCAATGGAGGTAGCAAAAGAGTTAACGGGATATCTAATGGAGTTGTGGGTAACAGAGGGCACAACACGAAAGAGATCATAGAGAAGTTTTCAGAGACACTGGAAAAGGATCTACTTAAACAGTTCGATGAAAGCTATCGGAAGCAGAACTTCGATGATATGTCGGAATGTGCAAAGGTTTTGCACGATTTCAACGGCGGTGCTAGCGTTGTAGCCGCATTTGTTAACCAGCATCAGTTCTTCATCGATCGAAATCAGCTCATTACTGAAGAAGTCACTACGGACAATGAAACCTGGGACAGTTTAGCGGATCCTGATTCGGAACCTCCAGGTGTAGAACCTAGCTTACAGTCATTAATCGATGAAATCAGGATTGTCATGCAAGAAGAGTCATCCATTATGAAGCGGGCATTCCCATATTATGAGGTTGTTTTGATTAAATTCATACAGAGAGTTTTCCAGCAGTCAATTCAGCAACGCTTGGAGATGGTCTTAGAGAAAGCAGAGACGATTTCGTCTCTGGCGTTCTTACGATCTCTACATGCTTCGAGGAGCTATATCAGCAGCTTGGTTGAAGATTTGAAAGCACATGGCCTCACTGAACACCCAGAAGCATGCTCTGCTCAAATAGCATCATGTCTCGACCAGCAGCTGGACGAGTTATTTATGCCATATCTCATGGGAAGTTCTTATATTGACAGGGAGAGGAAGAATCTTGAAGAGTTAAATTCATCTTTACTTTTCAAATACACCATTTTTCACTCACGACGCAAGAAGGTTCCGACAGGGTTTATGGCTTCTCTTGCACAGCAAGGAAACCAGCTTCTATCCTCTGCAAAAGATGCATATATTGATCAGCTTGAGAGTAGAGAGCTTACTGCAACTCAAAAAGCAATGATGTTGCGACTCGCTGGCGTCCGAGATACGGACAATAACAAAAATGAGATCGAAGTGTCAGAGGAAGACGGGGTATTGAGTATTCCCAATGCAAAGCGTATGATAAAGTGGCTGGCAGAAGGAGTGAGAAGAGCTCTTGAGTTAGTGAGTGGGCTCGAAACATCTAAAGATGTTCAAGCTTTGCTTAACCTCCTATTGAGTAGTATGGGCCAGGTTTATATTGAGACAGCTCTTGAAGCAGCTGCAGATCAGGCTCTTGCACAAGAATCCACCAAGACAGAACCTGACCTTGCATACCTTCCATTGTTACAGCCAGCAATAACGATTACGAATATCATGTCACGTTTTATCAACACGGTGCTTATTCGTCTAGCAGAAACAAATATCACGGTTAGAATAGCAATGGAAAAGCAAGCTAAATCCGCTATCGAGAGAATCGAGTCAAAAACCAACAGCGTTATACGAAGTACAATCACCGTGGTGATCAATTGGATAACGAAGCTGCTGGCAGGACAAAAGAAGCTTGACTTTAGACCCAAAGATAGCGATCTCGACGGTAGCGGACGTGCAGGCTCAAGCTATTTTGAAGCATTGGCAACAACAACATGTCTATCTATCTGCACTTTCTTGTCGCGGGTTGCCAATTACTCGACTTTAGCCATTGATGGACAAAACCTAGAGGTATTTTCTTGTGAACTTGCCATAAGTGTGCGCAACCTGTTGTTTGAGCACTTCAAGAAGTTCCAGGTTAATGCTACAGGTGGTCTTATGGTCACAAAGGATATGTCTAAATATGTCTCAACCCTAAAAGATCTAACTCTAACAAAGGATATGGAGCAGGATATCGAGCTACTGGGCGATATAGGCAACTTGTTTATCATTGGACCGGAAGCTCTTCGCGAAAGATCTCGGGCTCTGGCCGCTGGTGGTGCAGGCAAGAAGCTACAAAAAGCGGATTTCCGTGCCTTTATCATGAAGAGGGACGATTACGGTAGCGTTGGGATTCAAAGTGTGCTTGCAGGTCTATGATACCACTGATTTTGTTGAATTTTGCTGGGCGTTCGGACATCAGGCCATATGGAGGCTGCAAGCTGTATTGTATGTAGGATTAGATACAAATCAAGAGTGGTTCTGCAAAACCCCGACCAATCCAAATCAATAACTCGGACTGTAATGATCAATGGCATTTGTCTATTTGGCATTCCTCGTACCGCCCAATCGTAAAAATAGTAGCGTAAAGTTATAAATCTGGAACGACTATTGTGCTTGGAGTTGTGAGTTCTGCTGGTTCTATATTATAAGTACACCGCATGCGCCCTAATCAATGCAAACGCCCTCGTGTATCTGTACATATGTGCAGTCTCCCGTGCTATTTTACATTGCCATAACTCATCATGGCAGATCGAACCCGAACCCCTTCATACAGATCTTGTATTTCTCGATTGTTGAAGCGCAGTCTTTTTGGGGATCTTTGGCATTACTAAAGAGCATGCATTCGTCTCGGCTCGCTTTCTCGTCTTTACACACGCAGCATGGCTATTTTATATCAGTAACTCGGCCTTTGCAAAACATCAATGGCGTTACCTTTGGAGCAGCGGCAGCAGCTGGCTTGAGATCTACAATGGAGCTTGGCCCGGAGGGAGTTGCTAATAGAGTAAGCAGGTTCTTTGAAGAATGCAATGGCTCAACTTACACACTTGAGATCCCATCGTATTAAGGGTTTACAGCTCGCAGTTTTCAATTTGGCAAGTTCTCTGCGTGATGGCAATTGTGAGGAATAAATGTTATTGGTGAACGCATTTGTCAGTAACATTTTGGCCTCTCAGCCTCCTTCTCCGAGCCGGCGGCCGCATCTCTTGGCAGACCCAGGCCAAAGTTTAATGAACTACCCCTCCAACGACCCGCCTACCAAAACAACAACAAATCCGTGGCAAGTCGGAAATCTACAAACTAGCAGTCTCAATTTTCGAAATTTCTCGACACTTACAAACATGGCATCGAGTACCAAGATCTTCTCCCTTGAGGGAAAGGGGCTTAAACTAGATAGTGCGGCGGATGTGGAACCTCATATCAAGTCTCTGAGAGCAATGGATGATGTTGAAGAAGTCCGATTATTGGGGAATACTTTGGGAGTGGAAGCTTGCAAGGTTATTGGAGAGGTTCTAGAGACGAAAAAGACACTGCAGGTAAGTTTGAAACCAGGCAAGTGTCTTGACATAAGGAGATTAACATATTTGCAGATTGCCAATCTTGCCGATATATTCACCGGGCGACTCCTTAATGAGATTCCCCAAGCTCTTTCGTCCCTTCTTACTGCGCTTTTGACACTCCCAAAATTACATACAGTCAACCTGAATGACAATGCATTCGGTCTTAATACCCAGGCTCCCCTGGTTGCATTTCTCTCTTCCCACGTACCCCTCCAACACCTTATTCTTAACAATAATGGACTCGGTCCCCATGCTGGAATCCTCATCGCCGATGCTCTTTCTGCTCTGCACGCACGAAAGGAGGAGGCGAGAAAGGCTGGAAAAGAGGTACCATACCTGGAAACGGTCATCTGTGGTCGCAATCGTCTGGAGAATGGCAGCATGACCGCATGGGCCAAAGCCTACAGCTTACACAGTAACATCAAGGAGATCAAGATGGTGCAGAACGGTATCCGACAAGAGGGCATCTCCCATTTACTAACCGATGGATTAAGCCACGCCAAGGGGATTAAAGTTTTGGATTTGCAAGACAATACATTTACCCTCTTGGGTGCCAATGCTTTGGCTAAGGTTGCTCCAGGTTGGACAGAAATCCAAGAACTTGGTATCGGTGATTCACTTCTTAGCGCGAAGGGAGGAGTTGTTTTCGCCAATGCATTGGCCAGAGGTGGCAACAAGAAACTGGAGATTCTGCGATTACAATACAACGATATTACTGCTAAGGGACTTCAGGGTATTGCGAAAGCAGCTAAAGAGGCTTTGCCAGCACTGAAGAAGATCGAGCTGAATGGAAATAAATTTTCCGAGGAAGATCTGGCACTCGTGGCATTACGGGAACTGTTGGAAGAGCGTAAAGAGAAGTTGGCTGGAGACTTGGTGTTAGAAGATGAGTGAGTTTTATGGCTTGGAAAATGGTGTCATTTTTTTTGGTTTAAACCAAGAGTTTTGGTTATTCTGAGTGAGCAAATGCTAACTTCATGAACTTTAGGTGGGGTCTTGACAGTCTCAGTGATCTCGAGGATGACAGCGATGAAGAAGATGAGTCCGAGGAAGAAGAGGCGGAAGCCGAGGAGCTCCGTGAGAAGCTTTTAGCGGATGCCGAAGAGGCTCAAGAGGAACCCATTGCACAAAGGCAAGACAAGGATGTCGACGATCTAGCTGACGAACTGAAAAAGAAGACCGTCATCTGAAAAAAATTCCTCCAAGATCTAGCAGTTTGTCACGCGGATGATGATTCGGGGAGAAAACCGATTACTATTTGGGCTTGTGCAGCGTATATCCAGTTTTCAACGATTTTTAGTTGATTAGCAGCATTGTTTCGCGGGCTTCTACTACCGAAGGCATATAGAATAGAAAAGAATCTCAACGTCTAGCCTACACCATACTTGACACGATCTTCATATCTGAGTGATATTAAATACTAATTACTTACCCCCGTTCGCTTTGTTAACCGAGAAGCTTTAAAATCCAATACGCCAACTATATCAAAACCAATCAGCCCCAGCC
>Ga0247734_1001991_pt1 | contig 14292 bp, 15 predicted proteins | sample UWRJL103311B2_FD_180933 | JGI IMG/M metagenome (GOLD analysis project Ga0247734, IMG submission 180933) | Plant litter microbial communities from Arlington Agricultural Research Station in Wisconsin, United States - UWRJ-L103-311B-2 | ecosystem: Environmental > Terrestrial > Plant litter >... | reverse complement strand
AGATCACGGTATGCGATGAAAACTCCTCATCTATCACTCGCACCATTAGGTCTTCAGTTTGTCTGTCAACTGAAGACATTGCCTCGTCCAGGACCAGAATCCTGCTCTCGTTCCGCTTCACGATAGCCCTTGCCAGGCAAAACAACTGTTTCTGGCCTTCTGAAAGTGAAATTGAGGATAGGTCAACATCCAAAATCTCGTTATACGAGGTGGTGACCTCTGGCTCTAAGTTTCCGTGCCCTGAGATGGCTACCCACAGGCCTACCTTTTTGAGTGCCCTGATTATGGTCTCATTATCTGGCTGATTCAAACACATTACGCTCATATTAAATCGGACACTTCCAGGGAAAATCACTGGCGCTTGTGGTATAGCGATCAGATGAGACCGTATGGTATTCGGAGCTAGCTCCGTAATATCAATACCATCAATTGTGACTATCCCACTATGAATTTCCAGAAGGCGGAAAATTGAGAGAAGAAGTGAAGATTTGCCACTACCTGTGCGGCCACATATAGCTATCTTCTCTCCGGGCTTGATATCAATTGAAATATTGCGAAGGACTGGCTCTGTATGCGGACTATAGGAAGCGATCACGCTATCGATCTTCAGATGCCCTGCACCCGGCCATCCATCTGGAAAGGTCTTTGGATGAGTTGGATGAGGTTCGGTTGGCGTGTCCTTTTCTAGATTTTTTAGCCTAGCAATGGTTCCAAGAGAAGTCTCGAGTGAGGTCCAGGAGGATATCAGTTGCGCAAGTTGCTGATTAAAGCCTAAGATGTTAATTAAAGCAACACCAACGGCACCCGCGCTCGTCGCTCCAGGTATCAAGGTGGCCATTGCTACAAGCACGACAGCCAAAGCACCAACAAAAAGGTCAAGAACTAGATTCAACCACCGTTGTATACAATATAGTAAATAAAACGGTCGTTGCGATAAATCTAATAGTTCAATATTTTTGTCTTGAAAAGATTGTTCCCACCCGAATGCTCGAATTGTTGTCAGGCCACCCAGTGTTTCGAGTATATGTGTATCCAGAGGTGACTTGGCTTCCAAATCCAGGTAACGAATTTGACGTGAGGTTCTCAGGTAAAACTTTTGAAGGTAGTAGACAGCTGCCACAGCAAATGGAATAATAACCCCTATGTATTTAGCACCAACGATAATTAGTATCCCACCGGCAATACAAGATAGAGCAGCTGCAAATTCGTGAGTCTGATGTCATATAGGATTATTAAGTTGGAAAGGCCTACCGGATATAGTCATGTATAGTGCTGAGGGTAGGACCCTGTCAATGAGTGACATATCTTGACTAAATCTGTTGATAATAATACCAGAATCTGTGGATACAAAGAAGGACAATGGCGCACTGTAATCAATGAGCAAAGCTCCAAGTATACTACAGAGTAGTTAATATGACTCACTTCATCACCGTTTTGAGTAAAATCAAGTGAAGATGATTAGCTGATTTGGGAGTTACCCTGCAAAACATGAACCTTGAAAACATTAGTTAGCTAAAAAAAGAAAAACACACAAGAGATAGGATAGTCTACCAAACATCAGCACCAATTATGATTAGTCCAGCTACTGCGAACATGGCATAGACTCCAAAATACATCCCAGTTCTGGTCCCAGGCTTGGCTTCATCGGCTTCTGCCCAAAATCTCAACCAAACATCTAACAGGAAGGTCAGCGAACCAGCTATAAACAACATCATGAAATTTTATTACCTGGAAATGCTATACAAAAGGTCTCAGCTAAAGATAGAGCCAAGAGTCCTAGACTATAGAGTAGTCCAATTGACCTGAAATAGTATATATAAAGTGATGTGTCCCCAGACATTCTAAGGAGTTCTCTCTGTGCATCCGTCTCTGGCGAGGTGTCGATGGGTAGAGTTGATAATGCTTGTTGTGCTGCTGTATCTGGTCGTAAATCATCTTCTGGCGCTGTATACAAACCATCTTCGACAAACAGGGTCTTAATGTATTCATTTTCTTGGTCTAGATCATCTAGGCATCCCTGGTCTATAATCTCTCCTTGGCCCCCAAGTATAATGATTTTATCGGCATCTCGAAGATACCGTACTTAATTGTGTTAGCCACCTTTGGTTTCTTCTATCCATATGTATTTAGGAATAAACTTACGAGTATGAGTAGCAAGAACAACCGTTGTACCACTTTGACGAAATAACCCCGTCGGACCAAACACCCGACTCCAAATATGATCTTGTGTTTTCCAGTCAAGACCGCTTAGGACGTCATCAACTAATACTATTCTTTTTCTGGAGTATATTGCTCGTGCCAAACCCTTATTCTAGTCAGCAAACCCGAGGAATTTTGAGGGGTATAGTTCTTACCACCCGTTGCTTCTGACCTCCACTCAGAGATATTCCGTTACTCCCGACTGGGAGTTGATCCCCTCTTAGTAACAGGGCAAAATCTTTATCTAGTGCGCAAGCAGTAATAACCGTATTGTACCAATCTGCGTCAAAGCTTGAATGTCCTACGATGTTATCTTTGATAGAGGAATTAATCAACCATGTTTGCTGGTCACAAAATGCAACATCCTTAAATGTTATAAAAGCAGAGCCGGACAGGCTATGGATCTCTCCCAGTAAGCCCTTCAAGAGGATTGATTTCCCGGCCCCAACCCTCCCAACGACCAATGTAATAACAGAGCGTGGGATGCTAATATTGATATCTTTGAGAATTGGTGGCCCTTCAGCGCTAACCCCAAAAGAACCATTGGAAACAACTATGAAGTCGCTTTCAGAAGTGACTTCGCTTTCTCCGTGTACGCCGGGTACTACTGATAACTCGATTTCACTTCCGGAGCGCGTTTGAGGTTCATGTGATGTGCCCCGGGGGCAAGTTCTGTAATCATCACGGTCCGAGTTTAAGAGAAAACTTTGCATCCTTTCAAAACACCCTAAAGAGCTGGCAAAACTGGGAATTGAAGTAATCAATTCTGCTAATGGAGACATAAGTAGCTCGAGAAGAGACAACGATGTGAAAGCGGTAGCAACAGTCAATGGTGTGCCTGTTCTTACTCTCGATATAAGCATGAAAATACCAAAAGTTAGCACTGGAACGATCCTGGAGGGTGCGTTTCCTATAGAAAGTCAGTACTGGTTCAGATCGTAAGTATTGCAAAGGAAAAATTGCCTAAAACATTCATATACACTATAAACATTCTGAATTTCTTAGACAAGTCTAATTCGACAACTCTCAATGCTTGGATGTCTCTGGACCACGAAAATACTAAGCCTAATAACTTGACCTCTTTGATAGAGGCAATAATAGCTGAAGTAGTAGATACGCGTTTCTGTATGGCATCTCCCCACACTTTCATGGCTGGCCCCATAAATTTTGACAATTGCATGGTCGCCAAAGTGCAGCCTCGTCCCGTCAGCATAATTCAAACCCTGGCGTTTCAAAGGGCAAACATACATATAACTACGACTGCAGGAGCAACACAAGCTAACCCCAGTCGCTGCTCAAGAAGCCAAATAGCAAGAAATACCTCTATGGGGCTAGCCCAGATTTCGTGAAAATTTTCAAAAGATGAGCATATTCTCTCTGTGTCTGCACTCGTAAGAGATAAAGTAGAAGAGCCATCAGAATCCGCGGATATACCATCCATTTTGAGAACCTTGGTATATATTAGGGATACGAGAGACCCCCGGGCCATAGTAACAGATCTGAAAACCATGTGTCGGTAGAAGCCCATTGATATCTGGAGATTACAATAGATTAGCGGAGTTTCACGTCTAGTACACAAGTTATTTCTTACAGCTATTCCCATATATATTAACGCAGTGGCCCCAATTAACCCAAAAGCATCATTCCTAGTATTTGTGGTGGAATCTTGTACATAGCTGATAATTCGATGGATCAAGAATGGCTGCGCGAACTTGAATCCAGTGAGACAGAGGCGGGGAAAGACCGCAAGCAAAAGGATATCTTTCAGAGAAGCCAGAACAGAGAAGAATAAAGCGTGCTTTCCAGCGCCGTCCGCCTTTCTTTTTTCCCACAAACTATTCAACTTTTTTAACAGCCACACAGACTTGAGGCTTTCATCTGTGGCGTACAACCCTTCAACCGAAAGCAATGTATTGTATCCTTTTTTCATAAGACCGTTCACCCACCAGAAAAGACCCCGACTAAAGATACCACTGGTTGCCTCTGGGCTTAATTGCTGCCATGCAGCTCGAAGAATGTTACGCTTGCCTTGGATTTCTTGAATAAACATGATTAGTTTTACTCCCAGCATTGCAGTAAATAGGGCTGCCAGGCCATCAGAATCGTTTAAAAGCCATAGTGTGCGGCATTGAACAGCATCAAAAGCTGATGATACAAAAAGGTAAATGCATATGATCGTGGATGGTCGAACTGATTTGGTATGCTCCGTATGCGTCAACAGAGTAAGAGCCAATGCGTCAATGAATGAGAGCGCTGCCGAGGCAACAGAAACCTTCGATCTAGAACTACTGGGTGCTTGAGCAAAAAGAACAAGAAGCGCCAGTTGGATGGCGCTAAGGACTGTACCTGTGAGCTGTTCTATTGTCAGGAACTAAAATCCAACTTCATAACATGCTCTAGCTTGAACTCACAATCTTTGACCATTTCGACGGATGTTTTCGAACTTTGTAGCTACTCTGAGATAATTGTAAAATGCGAAGAGGGGCGACCAATAACAAGATTGCCGATGGGCCAATGGAGAGGATCGATTGCTCGAATAATAAACTAAAATCAAATCTAGCATCACAGCTGTAAAGAAACGAGTTATTGTCGCAGAGTGTAACGTTATTCCTCGGCGCTAAATACCCGACTTCATTGAACTTGATAGAGATCGTAGACATGACTCCTCATGTAGTTGGAGCAAGACAACTACAAAGACGAGATAACACAAGTTAGCGTCGCGGATTTCCGACCATTTATTAGGAAGAGTTCAAGGTTGCCTCCAGCAATGAACTCGCCGGATACACTTTGAGTCTACTTCGTATTTGGTTGCCTACCCTACCTAGTTTCCACTGTAGGTGTGGCATTAGAAGAAACACATAGGTGTCTACTCAATCATATTGGCCATTTTCAGCCTAGAGTTTACTATTGTGACCCATTATTTGCTAGATCGACACTTATCTCTAACCAATTATGTGTCTTCTTTTCTTCAGGAGCCAACCACCGCCACACAAATCTCGCGTAAGCGAAAGTGAAAAGGGGGGTCATATGACCCACTTGTGTGCTACCTTCCTGTTCTATCCATACCATACTTAGTTCTATAAAAACACGGCTGTTTACAGAGTACCACTCTAGGTAATATCCAACAACACTCCGGCTTGGCTAGGGTACGCAAACACCAACGTAGCGAAGGCTTGCGATAACCTTCTACGACGATCTTTATGTAGCCTCTAAAGATATCTGAAGAGCTAATCTCTCTAACTTGCCCCTCGTTCTTGTCGGTGACGACTACATATACATATCCAGTATGACCAAGAAAGCTCTTGATGGCCGGGATGATGATTCTGAGCAGAGTAATACACAAACTTCGTGGTCTATCTAGCTAAATGTAAAAAGACCTGGCTCGTGCTATTGGCACTCTGCTTCACTTCCTTCTCTGTAGCACGGATACAATGATGATTGTGATGGCGCTGCCAGCCAATGTTAGGGACATTTGTGAGCAAAGTATATATGCATCGCCAACGCATTCATTTTCTCGCCACTGCTCAGCCCCCCCTTGTTTACACGAATATCAAACATCTTTGGAACACGGAATCCGTTCGACTTTGTTTATGTTCTTATTGTTCTGCAAAGCGGAATTGATGTGGGCTCTGCAACTGTTTCAATGATCATTGCTGGCCGAATCCCAGGAGCTGATGCCGGTGAAGCATACGTTGTATGTCTGTCACGACATTGTGATGTGCGATTGCGGTATTATAGCCCTTCACAATTAGGGAAATTACAAACATGGGACCATGCTTAGCAACTAGGCAGTTAGAGCCAATGTAAGTCCAAATTCCCGAATTTCAAAATACAACATGCCATCTCTAGACTTTCTCACGCTTATTCTGGTGCCTTCCATCAAAAATTCCCAACAGCCTGTGTCAGCGGCTCCAGCCAATTTATCCACGCCAGTTATTTATGCCAACACCAACATCAATTGGATCGGCTACTCGAATCTTTCGACTCGCATTCTGTATAAAGATACCTTGCACTACTAGGTACTCTTTGTAGTATCCACAATACAAGGTATTTACAATGGTGGTGGTAGGCTGTTTTCCGTGCAAAATATTTCTGTATGAAGAGCTTGCAGTGGAGCTCTTGCAGTATGGCGAAGCAAGTTGATGAGAAATAGAATATACTTCTAGTTGGGAGCGCTGCCTCCAGATTACTTCATAAGCTACTCGCGTGTTGAAAACTTACCTAGTGAGTAATTTTAGGGGAAATAATAAAATTCCAATGAATGCTGGACTATAAATCAACTGCCATGTGTGATCGAGGAGCCCCTGCAAGCACTAGTAAAGACTAACAGAATATCCAAACTGTGGTTCTGACGCTCAGGAAACAACTTTATGATCTGTTTCCCTCCAATAAACTTCTATCCCCATCGTGATCCAACATTTTCCCACATTACGTACAATGCCTATTCGACATGCTCTCTGGGTGATAATCCATGTTGCCCAGTACATTTCTATCACCATGGCATCTATTCTGAACCCCATAACCATGTCTCCAAGCTCCTCGGACTGCGCAGCATTAGCACTTATTCTTCCAGGGAAAGTGTCATTCTCTGGCTCTCCAGAGTACGCAGCGAGAAAATCGTCTTATTTTACAGCCTTTGAAAGTGAAATGTCTCCAATTTGCTTTGTCCAACCAAGCAACGTTGACGAAGTAGCAAAAGCCGTGAATCAAATGCGTTCCTCACTGTTAGCTGGCCATACCAAGGTGGCCATTCGAAGCGGAGGGCATACCACCTGGGCTGGATCAGCAAATAGTCTGGATGGAGTCACAATTGACTTATCGCAGCTGAAAACAATCACTATTGACCCAACGACAAAGGTGGCTTCTATTGGGGTCGGTAACCAGTGGGCGGATGTATACAGTAAGCTTAGTAGTCAAAAACTAGCTATTGTGGGAGGGAGGGTAGGAAAAGTTGGCATAGGGGGGTTAGTTATTGGAGGTAAGTTGATTATAAATTGAGTTGAAAATACAGCTATTGACAGGAGAACAAATAGGTGGACTGTCATACTTCTCTTCCCAGATGGGCTGGGTTTGTGATAGCGTGGTAAATTTTGAAGTAGTGCTATCATCAGGTAAAATCGTTCAGGCAAATGCAACCTCCAAGCCTGATCTCTTTCTTGCAATCAAGGGTGGCAGCAATAACTTTGGTATTGTAACGAGAATTGATTTCCCAACATTTTCACAAGGTCAGATGTGGGGTGGAACAACTGTGTACGACAAATCAGCGTATCCAGAACTATACAAAGCGTTTAGTGATTTTGCTTCTACAACGGCCCCAGATGATAAGGCACACATTATTGTCGCAAGTGTCTTCATCCAAGGAACTGGAGAAGTTGCCACGACAAACTTGTACTACACAAAACCTATTGCCAACCCCCCTGCTCTGCAGCCATTCACGGCCATCCAACCTCAATACAGTACAACTCTACGTACCGATTCACTTCTGGGCCTAGCTGAAGAACAATCGTCGGTGAGCACGAATGGTCAACGGCAGTGGTTCTTCACAACAAGTGTACGTGTTGACCAACAGCTGATGCTGGATATTCATGATCTCTGGCTTGACACCATAGCCACCTTACAAAACGAACCTGGCATGGTAATCAGTCTTGTCTTTCAACCTATCACAAAAGGATTGATCACCAATTCACTCAAAAGGGGTGGGAACTCCCTAGGTGTCGATGTTTCCGATGGTCCCTTCATCATAATCCTGTTGAATACCATCCACGACAACGCGTCGTCTGACCACATTGTGTCAACTTCAATCCTCAAACTTATAGAGCAAATTGAAGCCTTGGCCATCGAAAGGCAACTTGGCGCAAATTACAGATTTTTAAACTACGCATGGAAGGATCAAAAGGTTCTGGAATCATATGGGAAGGATAACATTGCGAAACTAAATGCTGCAAGCAAGAAGTATGACCCAGAGCAATTCTTTCAGACAACTGTTCCTGGGGGTTTCAAAATATCGAAGGTAGCATCATAAACCAAGATATCTTCTGCGTAGAATCACTCTCAACACTTAAATTATCTAACTGAATTCTGCGGGGTCGAGCTTCATATGATGATAATGATTGTCCTTCACTGTCGCACAATGTATTGTAGCACTACAATCTTTACTGCATTATGATTTCCCTCATTTGCATATCTCCATGTCTAATTTAATTGTCCATTGATTCTCAAAATTCAAGGGTGGAGTTTCCAAACCATGGACGATTATTTCACGCTGAGTTCTGACAATCCTGACAATTGCATCTTATGTTAAAATCTGCATTTCCATTAGCTTCATATGTGGTAGGCGCTGTGGCATCGACTCGATATCATAATTAGGCACTAATATAGCAGCAAAACCTTGGTTTTATCAAATTGAGACGTATAGTAAATTGAACTCTTTCACATCCTGAAACGTAAAGCGTTGTCTTATCCAAAGTGAGATTTATTACCTATGAAACAACAAAGGATTATTACAAAGTCTCTGTCAGTGGTAAGGTAAACTTCACTACTCACTTACTAGCCGACTGGGTCGTCGATCATTATCAATATACTCTAGTTCGTGTCTAGAAAGGTAGGCGATAAAAAATTGTGAGGATATTGATAACATAATGCTAATACCTTCAAAAATCGAAAATACTATCCTAGAATCTAAATTTTTTGTACAGAAGAACTGAGATACAACCCGAGGAGCAAGCAATGCAACGGATGTCATGAATCGTCAAATTATGAGGACGATTTTCTAGCATCTTGCCTCCGCCTATCTTACATGTAATATCGACTCCTCTGTCCATGCAGTTTTGACCTGTAACCCAAACCACTATACAATTGCAAATTCAATCCCAAACGCCAGGCTATGTCAAATACAGAGGGAAGATTTCGGAACCATCCTTGGTCAAGTCGTCCAGTGGTCAATGTTGTCGAGTCCCTCCCAACAAATCGCGTCTTTCGACTTCATCAAGACAAGCATCATTGCCACCAAATTTCATCGCTTCTACCGGTCCTTGAAGACTTTCGGATTCCAACCCTCCCGCAGCTCCGCCTCTCGCTCAGCCAGCTCGGCAGCCTTTTGAACCTCACTTTCTATCCTCTCTCTCGCCCTCAACACTTTGCTCTGTAGATAGAAACTGCCGCCTTTCTGCGGATCATTCACATCAAACAGTTTTTTGAATCTGCTCATCACATCTTCCATATTGGCTTTCCCTCCTTGTGGCGGCTTAACATTCAGGATTTTGCATGCTTCTTCGAGGGTCAGACCATTGGAGGCATAGGCGTTTCCTCCTGCATTTCCGTTTTTAGCTTGTGATTTCGCGTATTGAGAAGAGGCGCTGGCTTGTTTGTAGGCTTCCGTAAATGCGCGCCCCAGAACTCGTCCACCAGTTATGACAACTTGTGTTATTATTCGATGGGCCTGTTGGGTGTTAGAGGCGAACTATGTAGTGGGGTTTTACGTTGATTGAATATCGGTACGATTAGAGATTGAACATACCATCTTCAATTAGCTAACTGGGAGATAGTTCTGCTGGTTCTGGAAAGTTGGGAGACACGGAAGAGGCGAGTTTGGAAATGTTGTCTGGTAGTCTCCGAACTTTTTCTGGGCCGAAAGCCTTCCGAGCTCGGTGCCTTATATTTAAGGTTAAGACTCCTCCAAGTCAAGCCACGTTAAACATTACAGTGCCACATAAATAAAGACTAAGCTGCCATTCTCTCTTTTCAAGCACGCGAAATCCTTTACAGATCTCATATTCAGATTCGGGGTCTTTCAAAATGTCACAGTTCTTCCAACAACCCCCCAATCCGCCATATGGGCAATCGGCGCAAAACTTACAATTCTATCCATCATCATATACACCAGGACCAGTCTCTGGCCACGCAACACCTTCACAAGCGGCTTATGGATACGGGCAACCTGCGGGTAGTCCTGGTTATGGAGCTGGAGCTGGGTTTAATGCTGGATTTGGTGTACCACCTGGAGTGAGTGGACGAATGGGCGAGCAAGGCGGATTACGGACTGGCTGGCTGGCAGCTTTTGGCACAGAGGGTTATGATGGAGAACCACCATTACTTGAGGAACTAGGCGTTAATTTTGGACACATCCAAAGCAAGGTACGGGCCTCCCTGATGCAGCCCTCAATGTGCAACATAAAGCTCGCATCCTTAACACCCTTTCTTATTGCAGAGTTTGTATATTTTTGGGGTAACCAAGCTAACTCAACCATAGACATTGGCAGTCCTCAACCCCCTCGCACGGATAGACCAACATATAATGGATGATTCCGATCTCGCGGGTCCCATCCTATTTTTTCTCCTCTTTGGAACATTCCTCCTCTTCTCCGGCAGAGTACATTTTGGCTACATCTACGGTCTTGCCATCCTCGGCAGCATTTCACTTCACCTAATCCTCTCCCTAATGTCACCGCCTCTAGAAACCTCTCCTTCCTCGGCCGCTATTCATGACCACGCCAACCCTTCACACGTCTCTTCCACTCTGACGTTCCCCCGCTCAGCTTCGGTCCTAGGTTATTGCTTGTTGCCGTTGGTGTTGACGAGTATGGTTGGGATTGTGGTGCCTATGAACGGCATGTTAGGATACGTACTTACGAGCGCAGCGATTGTGTGGTGTACTTATAGCTCCAGCGGCATGTTCTGCGTCGTGGGAAGAATGACCGCTATGCGAGGACTTGTTGCGTATCCGTTGGCCTTATTCTATGGCTGTTTTGGACTTATGGAGATCTTTAGTAGTAGGGGTATCAAGGTCGTTTAAGATTAATTCGGGGTCGGAAAAATAGACGGATACTTACAATTATGAGGAAGCCTGTCTGCCTTCACATTGGCAGAGCAGGCCGGTACACACGCATAGCATAGCACTGACTAGAGCGAGGGCATGCAATCACAAAAGAAACAACCCCCATTTCCATCCGAAAAATAGAAGTGGTCAGGGATTCAGCTTTGGCTTTATTCTGCATCTATGCACACCATGGAAGTCAGGTCAAATACGGAAGGCGAGATAATCATCACCCCAACAAGACTATTCCATACTCTCAAATATTTCTTCTGAACTGTGAATTATCCATGTACTCGATCACCTACGAAACTCCTAAGCTCTTGGAGCCACCAACCCCAACCCCAATCCACCTTCCTCTTCATAGCGCCCCAAATGAGGCAACCACAATGAGAAAGAAGACGTCAACTTCCTTAGTCCAGCCCCAAAGAGGGAAAGAGACTAAATCGTGACGCCCCATACTCTTCAATGTCACCCATCTGATTTTTAGAGAAAATGCAGTGTTTGACCGGAGCGTATATGCCTATATAGAAGTTTTTATTCATATCAGCAAAGTGACGCCATTCTGGCAGGGTATTGTGATGTCTTGAAACAAAATCAGGTGAAGTATCCTCTTGAGTGGGTTTAGTAGTCAAAAGTAGTCATGGTTGCCAGAAAAGAAGGTTAATAGCTATCCAAAAAGAATGCGTGACTGCTAAAAATGAATGCTAAGCGGGGGTCCAAAACGTAAAGCACAAAGCAAGTGATCAATCGTCGGCAGATATACTCTCGAGTCGATCACTAATTGTTGAGTTAGTCTCCTTTTTCCAATATTCATTTATTAATGGTTTGGGGGAGAGAGTATATGAAAAGCAAATTCAGAGCAAAAGTGCTCCAGCTACTAATACAAGGTTATATAAACGCCAGTGGGGTATCGTATCGTCCATTTTATGCCCGTACGCCTAAAAAATCAGACCGCCACTTTCAAATCGTACACCTGAGTTTGGTCAGCCATCATTCAAACATTTGGAGGCATGGAAACCAACCATTTTTCAGGCCGTCCTCAGTCCAACTCAGTCTTCAATTTCGTGCTCTGGGTATAGTTCTTGACAGACGCTGCGAAGATGTTGGCGCTGGAGCTCAAAGGACCTATAGTTTCCTCCTAGGATGCAAGAAAGAATACTCTCATTTTGACGGTCTTCAGCAGTCCGAAGATGTGTCATGCGGTTCTGCAAAAGGCGATACGCTTCAGCCAATGCACGAAGAATAGTTGAAGTGTTTGATGAACCGCCAGAAATGTCATTGCTAGAACGGTTAGGGTCGATAATACAGATCTTCGCGGTTGGCTTGTTCTGGGTTTTCTTGTATGGCAAGTTTCCGAGGTCTGCTTTTGAAACATACGCATGAGGTTTGAGCTGGATACCCGTCGTAATAAAATTAAACCTATTGCCGTAGAGGTCAAAAAACTCCATGAGGACTTCGCCAAGGTGGTGTTCGGGGATCATATGTTGGGATACCTCGTCTCTACCAACATAAGGTAGCATCTCGAGCAAGCTTTGAACGAGACAAATAACAGAAAATCCTCCGATACCTCCGTTCATTGGTTCGTTCAAGCCTCGCATTGCAAGGAAGTGTTTAATAAGCGTAACAATCAATGGCATGGCAGGCTGCTTGATCTTCCACTCCTGGAAGGTTTTGTTTGCAATCAAACCTGTGTCGTTCTCAAATGAGATATCGACCTTTAGGCCAGTAAGTCTGTCCACGTACTTGACAAGTGGTACCTTAGCTCCAGTAATCACCTCAACAGTGTCCTTGACCGGCAGGTTTTCACTCTTCAAGAAGAGTGCAAATCGGTGACATGTTGATTTGCTTCCAAGAACAGCATGTCCACCATTCATATACTCACGAGAGACACAAACGATATCCATATCGGCAGTTGGTAAGCTTTGAATTAGTTAGCAAATAAATAATATATCCCAGGGCTTGACCAAATGGTTCAGCACTTCTACTTACTATAGTCCTGCTGGATAAGAGCCAAATGTCAGAATATCCGCTTGTTCCCTGCGATATGCATTCTGCACTCTAGATCGGAGGTCTTCGACTAGTTTAGCACGAATGAATTCTTCAAATCTTCTTGGCTTGACGTAGTCATAAAAGTCAATAATCTCCTTGTGTAGCCAGACACCCATCTTCGCCGTGTCGGAGTGATCAATATTAATCCAAGGAGTATCTGAGCCAAGCCACTCTTTTGTTATTGAACCGTTAGCGGCTGGTCTCTTACCTTTAGTAGACTTATGAATATTGAAGTCAGGTCGAGGTGCTTTTCCGGCAAGAGCCTGTCGAAGGGTTGGCGTATCCTTAATTTCATCTCTAATGGTTCTCTTTCTAATAAAAAAATTACCAGGTTAGCATGACTTTCTATGTATCCGAATATTTGAAAGATTGTAACGGAATGATTTACCTGCTACCCAAATCAGGATTGTTGGATGGTTCCAGAGCTCGCTTGTTGCTGGCCGTCTTTGCGATCACCTCATCATCCGACAACAGATCAATGACCTGATTAGGTTTTGGCAAAGGTGCCTTTGGCATGGTGCGTGCCTTCAGGGCAGGGACAATGGGCGCTTCGTCTCTCGCGTCGTCCTTGTCATCACCAAAAGAGATGAAATCATCAACGGGGGTAATCTCAGCCTTAGCAGTTGCAGCTTCGACACGTGCCTTCCGGATCAATTTGACAACATCTTTCCTCTTGCGCGATTCCTCGACAGGGGGTAACGCAGTATAGGGATCAGGATTGGACCATTTTGGAACGCTGTCACCATCTGCAGCTTTCTTCACGATTTTGACTTGTTTCTTCTTGGGTTCAGCGTCCTCATCTTCATCGTCGTCGGACATGTCCATTTCTGCTTCGGAGCTGTCTGAAACATCTTCAATTGGAATATACTTAGCTCCTTGTTTTTCACTCTCAACCATTCCAGTCATCAACTCTGGGGTGGGTTCGCGGTTCCCCTAGGATGGTTTGTCAGCATAAGGTAGCGTTTTGGATATGTTGCAGTGTTTGGGGAAATAAAATAGTTGGTAAAACATACCTTTAGGAAAGCGCGATCTGAGGCCCATCGTGGTCCGCCCCGACCACCTCGAAATCCACCTCTAGAGCCACTTCCTCTTTGTGGGCCATTGTAGTTTCGAGGCACGTAACTATCATTTCGTGGTTGACTTGAAATAGAATGCGGCGCATCGTGGCGGAATGAGAAGTTCATTGGTCCAGAATCGTACTGAGAACGGTTATTCTGAGCAGGACCAGGATG
>Ga0247734_1001990_pt1 | contig 14294 bp, 13 predicted proteins | sample UWRJL103311B2_FD_180933 | JGI IMG/M metagenome (GOLD analysis project Ga0247734, IMG submission 180933) | Plant litter microbial communities from Arlington Agricultural Research Station in Wisconsin, United States - UWRJ-L103-311B-2 | ecosystem: Environmental > Terrestrial > Plant litter >... | reverse complement strand
TCATCTTGTCCGTTGATCGTCTGCCACATGTGGCGTTGTGGTGTGGACCATGCAAGCATGCCAATAATGGACGTTCTCCTCCTCTCCTTGCGATACGTGGGTGGTTGTTCTCGAGGTGGTAAAAGTGGTAAAAGTGGTAAAAGTGATAAGGTGGAATTGCGGTATTCAGTACTCCGCACATGTGTGGAGGATATTTGGGGAAGCGCAGTACTTGGTACGGTGCTAGAAGCGGCGCCATGGCCCTGGAATCGGGTCAGTTGATCCATCTGCTGCATCTAGACTCTCGAAGGATTCTTCTGTCTGTGTCTGCATCTGAGTCTCCTGAGAGTCTGCTTCTCTTTCTGTTTTCTGCTTCGGCCCGTGCCACGAATGATGAGGTATTGGCTTTTCCCCTTCTCCCTTCTCCCTTCTCCCTTCTCCATTCGTTATTAATTCGCGACGTCAGAGTCCAAGAGTCAAGTATAGTATATCTATCTATCATCCGGACTCCCGTGCCTCTTGCGCCTTTTTTGCTCCGAGTTCCGCCTCGGCAGACTGTACGATACGATTAATAGTGCTGTATGTACTGTATGTACTATACATAAAATAGGTGCAACGGTGGAATCATCATAGTACTATGCATGTGGTATATTGGTAAGCACCGTAGAGCCTTGTGGAGAAGACCGATAATGATGAGAGAGATGAGCTTGAGCTTGAGCTTGAGGTGACTCGCAAGAAAATCCCATAGCCGGATCGCACGGGAGCGTACTGTATTGTTCTGTTACTGTACGGTTACTGTACTATAGAGGAGTGGAGTGAGTGGAGGGGAGGGGAGGACAGGACAGGACGCTCGCTTGACCGCAAAGGCGACTCACAGCTCGACAAGTGGTTTACATTTACATATACATTTACATCATCATCATAATAATTGCAGGAGAAACAGCAAACCGGCCTGCCACAATTCAGCGCTTCCAGTTTTTACAGGTTCTGCCTGTACGGAGCTATCCACGGGTTCAACGCCATACCAATACAATTCGCCGTTGGCGATGCAGCCTTCCTTCCCTCTTGGTCCTCTCTCTCTCTCTCTCTCTCTCTCTCTCTCTTTGCCGTTGCTTTCGTTGCTTCGACCAAAAGTCATCACCTTCTCATCTCATCTCAATCATCCCATCCCATCCCATCTCATCTCATCTCATCTCAAGCGCCAAACCACATCTGTCCACCTCCACCCCTTCCACCCCTCCAACCGAAAAAAGTACCTCACCTCCGACTTGTCCACGTTTCACTCGCATCTGGAACTTCGTAAGCGGGGCGGTCCAGGGTTTGGGTGCAAAAGGCAGCAAACGATCATCCAGGTACCCGTCTTCCTCGTCGTTGCTTGTCGTCTATCGTTATTGGCGCAAAGCATCTGTGGTCTGAGTGAGCAGCTGCTCACCACCCTTTCGATCCCTTCCAAAGCCAAAAGAAAGTCATGCGCTCCCCCCCTCCCCTTTTCTCTCCCCTTCTCCCACCTTCTTCCCCACGCGCCCGCGCTGTCGCTGTCGTAGAGTCTGAAGAGTATACACGTGCAATGCAATCCCCCCCCCCCATCCTTTTCCCGTTCTTTCTAGAGGAACCGGTCGAATTGCTCGGTGGTGGAAATCACCGAATATTGGGGGCGAACATGATTGGACAAGCGGCAGGAATATTATAGGAGAGTCAGGTGGTCTTGTAGACCAGTTACCACCAAGATGGCAGTTTTTGGGTATGAAACACCCACCGACAAACTGGAAAAGAAGGCTGGCTACCTGTTCACGCGGAGTCAAAGGTTGAGAAAGAACTTCGGTTCGCTCTAAGTCCGAACGAGGCAATATCAAAATACTGAAAATCCTCAGGCCTCATCCTGATTCTGTCTGCTATCAGATAGCATAGTGTACTTGAAGGTACAGGAAACATGGTAATATACTTAGCCTGAGCCAACGCACCACTGCTTGAGTGACTCGAACGGGAAAGACATAGAAGAGAACAGCCTCCTTCCTTCACTCGAAGCAGTCTATGGCGCCGACACATTAACATCAAAGAAATCAAGCAAGAAGCGAAAAGTGAACCGTTGGGGTTTGCTGGACATTTCTACACGCGATCAATAGTCCAGTTCATGTGCGCTGTTTCCATAGGAAACTTATCAATGGTTTCTGATGCTTAACTATAGAATGATGCGCTCCTTGCCGTGCTTAAACAGCTGCTTGCAGTTATACATGTAGCCAAGTGCCTGCCACAATGCCATTTCCGCAACCTGAATACCTTGCTAGCCATCCTTTAATATCGGATTATGGAACAGGCCAGAAGTAGACCTCCGCATAATACGTTCACCGATAGAACGGCTCGGTTTTGACAAAAGCTTAGCAGGTAATTAACGGTCAAGCAAAGCCTCTTTTGCTCTGAATAACACGGCCTATGGATGAGGTAAAGATTCGAGGCAGCTAATAAGTCTTAATGCTGACGAGTGATGGCCATTATTCCGATTCCTCATCGCTCGTGAACTCAATGTTAGCCTTGGCTTCCTTTTTGACCTTGGCCGCGACAGTTTGGGAAGCCTTCTTGGGTTCTGGCATGTCCTCATCGTCATCCTCATCGTCGTCCAGACCAAGGCCATGAGCAGCTAAGGATTTGTTAATCTAGAACACATGTCAGTACTCTGACGTTTCAATAAAAAGAGTTCAGATGTACCTTGGGAATTGCCCTCACCAAAGCTTTATATTGGTCGAGATTCAAAGAAATACCCTAGATAGTAGACATTAGCGCTATGCCTGAGGGAGATGGTTTATTTGCCGTAAAGGGCTCAAAATAGTGTCTTCGAGCACACATTGCCGCTGAAACATCTTCAAGGAGGTGCTGCAGTATCGATATTGGTTTCAACATATCTTGCTAGCTTATCTAGCGTCAAAGCTCTACCCAACCTATGAACCGTCGGTGGAGTAAATATGAGACTCAATGAACTACCTTTTTGCCCGGAAGATACGAATCATCCTTCTGGTAGTATTCGCGGATATTGATCAGCGTCGTATTCTTGAATTCAGAAATGTTGACGCGTTTTGGATTCCGACCACCAGTTGAGAGCTATACTGCTAAATTACCTTCCGTACTGTAGGTCCATGGTACTGCGCGACAACTTACACTCCAGAACTCGTCTTCAGATACCTGGGGCTTGCTGACGGTCTTTGCTTTCTCCTTCTTGGTCTTCTTGCTCCTCGGAGCTTCCTCGTCGCTATATTCAACATTACTACCACCAGAATCGTTGTCGATTTCGTCGATTGTTCGTTTGGTCTTTGCCATTGTTTTTAAAATAGCGGCCGCACCTGTTTGATTATTTTTTGGATCCGTTTCTTGTTTCTTTGCAAACCCAGGATGCTTTTCAGTGTTCGTTACGCTCCATTTGTCGTTTGAAGAGGCGGACGGAGTCGTGATGATGGGGAGACGCGCCAAAACGTGATCGAGTTGTTGTAGGGCTGCAGGGGGCTGGGGTAGCTTGATTGGACCTCTATTTTAAAAGGGGCTTAAAGACTAAACTTAAAGTACTGTAAGCACCGACCCTTTTATGGGGGACGAATAGTTTCACAGAACCGAAGTAAAGTTGGGTCTAATCTGGAGATGACAACTTGCGCTTCAGTGTACTTTGATTCTCTATTTGATAGCATAATCAAACTGCTATGACTTGTTTCCCGCGCTCCGCCATCCTCTATCACAGACGAAAAGCTGCCCAAATCTACCCTTACAAGAGTTCTTCTCACAGCATGCGCCAGCACAATCGCGACAATGAACGGAACTAGCGGAGATGCGATTCAAACGAATGGCGACGTTTCTACAGTGGCCAAGAAAGAAGATGATGTTCCCATAGCCTCCCCTACAGCTTCCAATGCACAATCCGATTCAGGGGATCTCACCACCAAAGCTCTACGCTTCCTCTCTACCGCTTCAGTCGAGTCGTTAGGAGGGATAGCTGTCGGGTTGGCAACATGTACATACTTTGTGCTAGGAAGACTGGGGCTGGTACTCATTGGTATGGTGGGTGGTATCGTTCTACACGCAGCATGGGAAGAGCGACGTTCGGAGTCTGGAGTGGATGAAGACACACGGAGGGAGAAGGCACTCGATATTGTGAAGAGATTACTAGATCTAGAGGACAAAAAGGCACAGGATGAGGAATTTGACCATATGGCTCTTGGAAGTAACTTTGATAGCTTCCGGCCAGAGACTGCCGCCGCTCTCAATGATCTGGTTGATGCTGTAGTGAGGGACTATGTGAAGTGGTGGTATAATCCGATATTACCAGATGAGCAGTCATTTCCTGCAGCAACCAAGCAGACACTCACGAAATTCATATTAGCCGTATCAAACCACCTTTCCAGAAAACGACCGGCAGATGCGTTTCTCAACTTTCTCACGAATTCTTCATCAATTGTCATAGTATTCCTTAGCGAATTATCCAGTGCAATGGCAGTATTACAAGGAACTAGCATGTCTCCAGCTGAGGCTGTACATACCTATCTGGCTGAAAACCCCGGGTCAAACCTAGCCAATGTCCTGGATACCAAGCAACAAGCGAAAAAGTTCAACATGATTGCGGAGGATATCCTGCTAAATTTCATCGACAAGCAGGCATTCGAATGTGAGCCAGCCAAGACATTTTTAAGGGAAATTTTGTCGGGGGTCGTGCTTGAAATGACATTGAAGAGTTGCTCCAAGCCAGAGTGGATCAATGGATGGATAGTGTATCTTCTCGAAGCAGGAGAACCAGACATAAACCAGGCAATAGATGCAGGTATGGAGACTAACAATAGCTCAAATATCGATGCTATAGATGGTAACCTTGGAAACGTCGGTGTTGCAAGAGCATCAAAATCCTTAGTAGTTAAACAAGAGGAGAGAAGACACAAGAAACGGTTAAGTAAAGCCGAAGAAGCCATGGAGGAAGCCATGGAAGAAGCGCGGAGACTATCCACGCTCATTGCTGAAGAAGAGAAGAAGAAAGACGGCAATATTGACAGTCCTAACGAAGTCAATAGTAAAGTCAATGGTCTGGGGATACCATTCGAAGTCCAAAATAAGAACCAAGTCAACAAAACTTCTTCACCAGAGATTACTCCAGAAGTTACAAAGCCTGTTTTACCTACACCCGAGTCGAATTCACCCTCCCTTGACTTGAATACTCCAGATTGGAGCAATGATAAGCCTCCAGCAACTACTGACACTCCTGTCATTCCTCCTGCCAGTCAACCACAATCCCCCAAGTCTGTCCAAACAGGAACCGCGGTAGTTGCTAAACCACAAGGCACATTTACCAGTTTTGATCAGATTCTCCCAAGGCAATCTCCTATTGCACCACAAGGCCGGCGACAAACTGTATCGCTCACACTCCATAATGCTAATATAACAATTTTCGACGATTCAACTCCAATGGAGAAAGGGAAAATACGGAGTAAGCCTACTGGGGATATATTGGTACAGATAGAACCTAAATCCGATCAACATCCCGGGTGGATGATTGTACGGCAGTATTCTGATTTTGAGACTCTTCATGAGGTCTTACGACGGATAGCGCAAATTTCTGGGGTAACAGCATTCGCAGAACAGCATCAGGAACTACCGAAGTGGAGAGAACATACGAAAGCTTCGTTGCGTGGCGAACTAGAGCGATATCTTCGGGATGCGTGCTGGTATCAACAACTCGCAGAAAGTGAAGGGATGAAGCGTTTCCTTGAGAAGGATCAAGGCCAAGTATCTTACGGAAAGGAAAAGAGTGGGTTTGGTTGGCCAACTCCATCAGCTTTTGAGAACATGGGTAAGGGAATGCTGGACGTGCTTGTTAGCGCTCCTAAGGGTGTTGCAGATGGCGGAAAGGTGATAGGTACCGGAATCAGTGGGGTTTTCTCCAACATTGGAAATCTAGGACAGAAGAAACCACCACCACTAGCACCAGCGGCGCCAACACCTATAAACACCTCACCCATTAATGGAGTTAATGGTAGTATCTCAAACGTGGGAATACATTCTTCAGGTCGGTCATCTACTTCGACTTTGCCAAGAATGGATAGTACGGTTTCGCTGAGCGGCTCTCGGCGGGGAAGAGCATCAGAAGATTCTCTACGGGCCACCCCTATCATCCAAACTCAACCATCAAAAATACAGCCTATGGAAAGGCGTCCGAGTTTTAATCCTGACGAGAGTGACCGTGAATTCGTCCCCGCATCCGCAAGGTCATCGTTTAGTCTTGGTCGCCGGAGTGCAACACATTCAAGGGAGCCAAGTCAAGCTCCACCATCGAGGAGAACAACCCCATTATCATCCCCTCTCCACGGTAGTATGGAGAATTTCCGTCTTCCGCCTCCGCCAACAGACATGCCCGATGATTGGTGTCGGGTGCCTGAAGATCTTGTGGCGAATACACGTTCAGATCCTCCAATACGCACATCAACAAGTATCGCACCTTCTCAAGGGCGGTCTTCTCTATCAATTCCAAGACGTCCTTCAGACCAAGTGGCTCCTACAACTCCACGTCGACTCTTACGAGATAATACCCCGCTTACTGAACAAGAGACAAAGGTCGCAATTGAACTCATATTCGCTGTGATCAATGAGCTTTATACTCTCTCCTCGGCCTGGAATATTCGCCGCACACTCCTCACAGCTGCAAAACAATTCTTGCTTCGTCCTGGAAATCCATCACTTTCTTCCATTCAGTCTCTTATACAGGACTCAATAATCGCCTCCAATACATCTGATACAGGAATCGCAAGCCACCTGCGTAAGATCAGAGAAAATGCTCTGCCCACAGAGGAAGAGCTAAAAGCATGGCCGACTGATATGACATCGGAAGAGAAAGAGAGACTGCGTATAAAAGCCCGTAGTCTCCTAGTTGCAAATGCAATACCAGAAGCATTGAAAGGAGTCATGGGACAAGCCGCTTCGGAGACGGCAATGGGGCGCGTCTTCGATTTAATTCAAGAAGAAGAGGTCGCAAGAGGTTTAATGTTTGGACTGCTATTACAGGGCGTTCGTGCTATAACGCATTAGACGATGGGATGTCAGCATATCCGAGTAGTGCACTTGGGATCATGTACGATTTAACTAGGGTGTACATTATGTATGGGATGGAAAGCACATTTTGGTGCGTGTGTATTGTATTGTAATCGCTCAAAAATGACATTTTTAATTCTTTGCCACCAAGGACAGACTGGAAATTCTATTCATGCTGTCTCTTTTTCTACGGCGAGCTTGCCGGTCTTAAGACGCTAAACACTCTTTAGAACCGAGTGACTGTGATGAGTGATACATTAAAAAGCATTCGAAGGCTCGAAGGCACCGTCCACTAGGTTTGTTGAACAACGTGACCGATTTTATAGGTTGTTTCAGCACGACTGTATGAAACCTCATGTGATACGCCAAAAAGAATTATTGAGGAAGCACAGTTCGCTACACTTGCGCCTTTATGTTCTATGTCAAGTGGTTTAAACTTCTCCCGGCCTAGCCTATTCTCGAGAATCAATTTCGGATTTCCACAACTCCTTTTGTGGTTATTTTGATGTCTTCAACTGAACTTCAAAAACGGTAAGTCTTTAAACGAGAAATTTGCCCATTTTTAGGAGCTATAACAAAAGTTTTACTGGGCTTAAATAAAAGGACTTCCATGACAGTTAATATCCTTTACCTGAAAGTTAGAGGGGATGCAAGCTAGAGAAAACATTGCTGCGAATGGTCTTGTGAATGGTATGTTTCTAAATCTAGACTACTTGACAGTTAATCAGACATTCAATTTGGAGTTGAGAAGACCCGAATAAGTACAGCAACTAAAGCAAAACAACTATCTTCAGCGCAGAGGTTCCTTTACGCTGCAGATCAACAGCCCCTTGCAGACTTTCTAGCCCTCGACCAGCTACTAGTGGTTCCGGAGCCGGGACAAACACCCCAGATTTAAGGGCTTTCGGTAAGAAATCCTCGAAGACGGCTTTACCAACATGATTATCTTTGATTGAGAGGGCCGAGACCTGATTCATGGTGATTCCTTCGGGAGGTATGGGAAATCCGCGAGTTGTTGTAATGATGATTTTGGTACTCTCTGTCTTCTGAATGAACTCCAGAGCAGGCGCCCAGGCTCCGACAGCATCGAAGACGCCAACCATGGTCTTGCCTTGAACTGAATTTACAAGATCTGAGATAATAGTAAGACTACTATAGTCAAAGACAACGCTTGCTCCAAGCTTCTTCACGTATGTGAAGTTCTTTGGAGATGCAGTCGTGATCACTTCATAGCCAGCAGCCACGGCAAGTTGGATCGCATTGCTACCCACACTAGAGGCGCCTCCCCAAACCAACAGAGTTTTCCCTAATGGAGCTTGTGCTGGCTCTGTTGGTAATTGAAGGCTGAGAAAATCTGGATGAAAGAGCGCGGATGCAGATGTCGTTATACCGAGTGGCAGCACAACTGCCCGTTCGAATGAAATGGCGTCAGGTATTTCGCTTGCCATGTTTGTCTGCAGGATGGTGTACGCCTGGAAAGCTTTCTCTTCGTGCCGGCCTGAATTAAAGCCGATGGTAGTGCCAATTACACGGTCGCCTTTCTTAAAACGAGTTACATTGGCCCCGATTGCTACAACTTCACCAGCAACATCCTGTCCAAGGATGGCTGGATAGTTGATCGGGTACAGCGCCAAACTCTGAAATTTGCCATCGATTGGGTTGATAGCAATTGCGCGATTTTGAACAAGGATCTGATTGTCACCGGGAACTCCAAGAGGAGAGGGTCTGATTTCAAATGGTCTTGCTTTGGCTTCTGTAATCCAGGCGGCTGTGTTGGACATCATGGTGTCTTTGTGCTTGATGGGCCTTGGAGATCCTCTCGTCGTACTTGGTGTGTGGTATGTTTTTTCAGATCCGGGATGGATCAAGTTTAGGATGGTCCCAGAAGTTTTCCAATGGGAAGAATGACGGGGACAAGCACTCAAAAAGGATCTTCGAAAATACATGAAAGATAGTAGACATTCAAAAAATTGAAAAGATGGCAGATTTATACTTATATATGCTGTAAGGCTTTTCGGAGTTTAGAGATATCTCCTTTGATTGATGTTCTGGACCTTTCTTGCTATTCATAATATCAATTATATATTCTTAGCACTTGTAGCACGCGCAAAGCTAACTGAAAAGTGTTAAGAGTCAAGAAGTTAAGCACCTCTTGGCAAATAAGCGAGTTCAAGCTCAGGGGAAGTGCCCATTTTGCTGGCGCGCAACGCTAACCTCAGGTAGTTAGCCTTACTTCTCAGAACCTCACATTATCAGTCTTGGTCAATAATCAATCTGAACAACACAACTGCTTACATTCGCACGGATTTATTTGACATTAACCCGTTAATTCCGTATCTTTCAATATCTTGACAGGCTAGAACGAATCCTTGGTCTGGTTACGTGATCACCTAGAAAAGTTATCCGTCATCTGTCAGGGTGTTGAATGAAGAACAATAGAAGAGTACAAACAAAGCTTTAATGGTTTATCAAGGTCCCTCTAGGGGCTGTAACTCGTGTAAACAGCGACGAAAAAAGGTTCTTACTACTTATGATTCCGGGTTTATCTGATTTAGATAACGTTCTTCCACCCTATAAATGCTAACAGTACTTCTACTGCAGTGTGATGAGACTCGTCCAGTATGTCGCAGCATATGTCCGCACACTACGGTGATATGCAGCTGGAAACTTCATATTTACCGAGACTGACCATTGAAAATCTAGTCGTGTATGAGATGCATAAACGCTCACCGACCATGTTCTGGCTATGAGCAGAGTGCATCTTCTACATTTCGACAATATGAAAATCTGTCCGGAGACAAGTCACCAAAATTTATATCAGCTGCACGAAAATGCAGCCTGCCAAAGAGAATTCCTGTTCCAGGCACTAACATCATCCCGGAAGACAACATACCAGTGTCACAGGCAGAGAGCGATAACTTTGCTCTAAGAGCATTTTTCTACGATTATTGCATCATTTCAACCAACTCAAATCTTTCTCGGGGGTATCTCTCTGGTCTGGAGATGATGCTCCAACGTTTAGGTCCAACGTCTGATTTGGCGAAAGCCTGCCAAGCTGTAATGCTTGCAACTCATGGCAAACCTTTACAAAGACCGCAATTGGTGAACAAAGCCGAATTGTACTACCAAGAGCTCTTAGGATCTCTGGCTAAATCCATAGATAGTCCGCCCTTTGGAAATGCTGTAGAAGAGAAACTGGTGGCTATGCTATTAGGACTTTATCAGGCACGTTAATTCCCACGGACTCCAGATCTCATCTAGAAAAAATTAATAAAACTTAATAGACTGACTCTATATAGATGAACATGACTAATGAAATAAGTTATGGGGACCATGGTACTCATGCAAAGGGCCTTGCAGCGTTTATGAAAATTGAGGAATCACCCCTGAATCTCTTAACACCTGTAATGAACCGTAGTGGGCACTCGAAAGTCAGTACAGCATATCTCATTGGGATGGTTTATAGTGAGCTTTGAGATCTCTGTTAACAACTTACTAGGGTTCTAGTATTTTCTCTACCCCTGCTCTGTGTAGCAAAGATGACAGCTTGGATAACCTACTACTCACCCTTGACCTATTGTGGACAAAGTCTAAAGAATCACTTGGACAAGAACAACTCAATATGCTGAAGATTGACAGTATTGCTCTAGATCGTCGATTTGTCAAGTGGCAGGATTCCCGTATGACAGAATTTAAACCTACAGTAATTGGGCACATCGATGATAGGCAAGATAAACTAAATACCGTTGTGGGATATTGGCCAGGAAAGATTGATACTTACTTCGACCTCTATGTGGCCGGTGTCTGGAATATTTTCCGTGCGGCTCGGTTTCTACTCACAGCTATAATTATCGAATTAGCAGACACGCTTGGGGATATAGAAACTCGCCTTGATCATATGCATACGATTAACAGCACATTAGACGATATGGTCGCGTCGATTCCGTATCATCTAGCTGATAATCTGCAAGCTTTTATGAGTGAAGTTACAACAGGAAATGGAATAAGTGAACCAGGCAAATTACTAGGAGGCTTACTCCTCATGCACCCGCTATACGTTGCTTCGAGGATGCCATTTCTTCCACATAAAACGAGAGAGTACCTACGACAATGTCTCTTATGGATCGGCTCTCATATGGGCTTAGGGCAGGCGACTCTATTAGCTAACGTAAGTGAAGATAGACAAATCTCCTAATATTTACAAATCTCCTAATAACTTACCTTTTATCACACAGAACCCCGAGATCAACATGAGATATTTGGGTAGTGGATGTATGATAATATGGTCGGGATTCCTTGGGTAATGCAGTGGTAGATCAAAGATATGAACAAAGTCTTTTGCACTGCTGCAGTGATGGATTTTCTAATGTCGTGACAATCATTATACAACTACGTAACCACAAGATCTACTTCGGGCCTTGGAGTTATCTCTCTCAAGAGGCTATGAAGGATAAACTCGAAAACCCCATGTACAAACTTAACTGCCGAATATGATTGTTTCCAAACGTATGGGGGCGTTTGATAAAAAAAACAATAACTTATTGAGTAGCTAGCCCTTTTTGGACACGAGAAAAAGGGGGCTTCTAGCCGAGGGGGAAAGTGGGGTCTGAAGACTACAAGTTGGCGCCCACCCTCAAACCATACCTCATCACGTCCATGTTGATGCCACTTCAAAAGGAGTTCCAAGAAAACTGTATAGGAAAGAATTCGGTGTTCAATCTGTTCCATGAGGTCTAAATTTCGTGTTATCTGAATTTGAACAGCCCGCGCTGCATTTACTCACATATTCGACCTGCAGTTTTCCCGAGGTGTATTCATCAAGGCTCAACTCAATATTGTCCACGTACAGATTCAATATGACATCCCCTGTTTTCCATAACCTCAATCAGACTTGTCTTGCAAACCTGCCCTCGCCCGAACCCAGCGTCCGCGCTTTTCACCGCACACTACCAGATTACGCCCCCACCCCACTCGTTTCTCTTCCTGAGCTCGCAAATTCCATTGGGGTCCGGGCTGTGCTTCTCAAGAATGAGACATCGCGGTTAGGTCTGCCAGCCTTCAAGATACTAGGCGCAAGCTGGGCGACAGCACGGGCGGTTAAGAAACTCCTGAACGTCTCCGAGGGGCAAAGTTTTGGCTTAGATGATCTGAAGAATGCGGCTCAGGCGGCTGGTTTGGTGCTCTATGCAGCTTCTGAGGGCAATCACGGACGGGCTGTTGCGAGAATGGCAAGCTATCTAGGCATCTCAGCCAGGATATTCATACCGAAGATGTGTGACGAGGCTGTGAAAAGGAAGATCGAGAGCGAAGGCGCAGAGGTTGTGATCTGGGACGGGAGCTACGACGATGCTGTTTTGGGGACTAAAGAAGCTGCGACGAAGCATGAGTGCGGGAAAGGCTTGCTGATCAGTGACACCGCGCTGGTGGAGGGTGACGAGGTTGCGCAGTGGATTGTAGATGGGTATCAAACCATGTTTGATGAAATTGAAGAGCAGGCTGCGGAATTGAGAGACTTAATCACCCATGTTCTGACACCGGTGGGAGTTGGGAGTTTGTGTCAAGGCGTAGTCACTCACTTCAAAAGACCAGAGAGGAAGCGGAATGTAGATGTGATTACCGTAGAACCGGTAGTGGCGGCTTGTTTGAAGGCAAGTCTTGAGGCTAACAAAGTGACAAGTGTCGATGCTGGTTATACGATATGCTCTGGGATGTGTTGCGGGACTGTGTATGTTTACCATGGAGAGATCTGGTGGCTCCGTCTACTAGAAATTACTGACAAGTGGTTCTCAGATCTGCAAATGCTTGGCCAATTATGAATGCTGGCGTTAGCATGGCTACGACAGTAAATGATATAGAAGTGGAACAGACCATGCTTGAACTCCACAAGTATGGAGTAAATGCTGGACCTTGCGGTGCAGGTAAGCAGGATGTATTTCATCTCAAAGCTGTCCCGGTGCTTGATAGCTGTCTTAGGAATTTGTTATCCCAAGTATACCACCAAGTTTGAATAGTTTCAGACTCCTGGACCGCCGATCTGATTTTAAACAAAGTCACAATGCTAACCACCCTGTGGAGCAGCAACTACTGCGGCGCTGAAAAGGCTTCCAGGTTTGGAGGCAGATGCGGTAATCGTTGTTCTTTGTACCGAAGGTGCCCGGAGCTATAGCATGGCACCTTCTCACTAATCATCTTACATTAAACTAGAATATCTTTGGAGATGATAGAATAGCTAGCTTTTGCATAAGCCGTCCCTTAGTCCAATGCCGCTCTACATAAATCTGAATGAGAGAGTTCTACAAGCTGCTATTAATCAGGTCACTTTGCTTACATAAAGTAAGAAAAGTCGACATTCAAATGTTCGAGATGCCAGACATTTTCATAGCAATCCGACGTCCTAGAGATCGCAACAACTATGGTAATACTACGGTTCAAGTTCTCTTACACAACACATCCGAGATGCTTCCACATTGAATGTAATGTTAGTAGCAACGGTAGGGAGTCATTGTTAAAGGACCATCTGTTTCGCCCACGCTTGTGCTACCGGCGTACTTCTAGTGTAACAGATAGCCAACCCTCAAACTCGGGATGTGTTCCTGCCGCAAATATCAAGAATCAAGCTTTTCACTTTGGTGATCACACAACGGATGAACGCCATTAACGAAAAGCATGGGCAAAAAACCTCGTGGCATCAGTGCGAACAGACCTCCAGATGATACTGGAATGGTGTGACTGAATACACCCCCTGAAAGTCTGGTGAGTCTGGGTGTCCGGATTCCTCCGTACGTTGGTTGGGCGTGTAAAGGCATTTTCTGTGATGTGATGATGTAAGGCACAGCATAAGTTGTACTCGGACGAGAAGGTATTTTGTGGGATGTTGCATGGCTACTGTCGAAGTTTGCGGCGCGCGGCGTGGAAAGATCAATGGATCAAATGGATAACAAGACAAGACCAAGACAAGACCAAGATGGTGTAGTGAAGATTATGTAAGATGCGAGGAGATCGATTCTCTTCTTAGAAAGCTGACGCCCCCAGTCGCTGCCGTGTATCGGTTGGTACAGTACCTGCGTATGGTTTGTCTTGGGTCTTGCATACTGTACTGGGAAACTCAATATATGTGGAGGAGATACTTTGGTAGATGTTGATTATGGGGACACGTAAACCAAGTATCGTATCGTAGGCGGCAGAGGGATCGATGCATGCATGTTAAGATCCAGGGCGCCAATTATTGAAGGCTTTTAAGGCTTCTGGGAAGGCTTCTGGAGAGA
>Ga0247734_1001989_pt1 | contig 14294 bp, 13 predicted proteins | sample UWRJL103311B2_FD_180933 | JGI IMG/M metagenome (GOLD analysis project Ga0247734, IMG submission 180933) | Plant litter microbial communities from Arlington Agricultural Research Station in Wisconsin, United States - UWRJ-L103-311B-2 | ecosystem: Environmental > Terrestrial > Plant litter >... | reverse complement strand
TTAATTCCAGGGCAGTTGCTGAACCAAGCTGAGCACTCGTTTGATGAGTTCCTTTTTGATCTCCAACCTAAAATACAAGGTTCAGTGGGATGTTTATAACGGAGACAGAATAGAGATAACATGGCTATAGAAAGTGCTCAGTGTGCTGTAGCTCTAGGTTTCTTACCCAATATGTACCGTTAGCGTAGGTAAGGAAGTAGTCCCTCACCCTCGTCCACATTATATTCCCGATCACCTCGAGGGCATACGTTTCTGATTTCCCCGCCAATCCGGTAGCTGTCGCAACATCTTTTTGAAAGTCTTTACATCCCCACGAGACAAGGTTAGATACCAGACTTTAGGATTTTTTATAATTCTGCCAAACATACAGGTAGTATTTCTGAGCTCTGAAAGATACGGCTTAATCTCCTGGTCCAATTTATCCATCGTTTCCTCGCTGTAGAGATTTCTGATAATACACGCCCCAGCAATCTTCAAAGCATGGATCACTTCATCGGCCAGGATTTCTTCAGACGCAAATGTCTTAGAATCCATCTCTGGCACTGAAGTTGCTTTGGTTCCGACTTTAATAGACATATTAACAATACTCGTTAATATTTAGGTAAGGAGTATTCGTAGATTGGAGTACTTGATGGATAATAGATTCAAATATGGTTTATCGAGTTCAGGGCTATTCTGTAAATATTTGAGCGCACAAAACTATGCTATATTCTCGTTCTTTATTCTATATACTTGCTAGCAAATTTGGATAGCTTTGTTCGAGTGGTACTTGGTTGCACTGTGTGAGATTACGCAAATAAATATCTGCTGTACTCTCAACTTGGCCGATTTCGTTTTCGTTGGCATTGTGCGTTACACTATGCAATGGAACTTGGAAACTATCTTCCTCCCCGATTCACCTTTTGAAGTTACGCAAATTTCCCTTCAATTTAACATGGTACAAGTCTCTAGTGATATGATGTAGTATTGAATGCACCATGTCTGTGGGTCTACCGAACTTCATAGGTTGTACAGGTGGGTTTTCCACCTACACCGCACCAAGATTGCTGTTGGTGTCACGAGGATGTATCCCGAAGTTGGCAAAAGAAAAAGTATGTATACTCTTTCCTCGAACATCGCTCTCCCAGGTGACCTCCTGTCAGACTAACCTTTCGCTATGATTTTCATTAATGATATTTCCACTACTGTCCTTATGTTGGACCTATGCCTACTGAGCATCATCTATACCGCTTGGCTAGTAGCATACCGGCTATGGTTGAGCCCAGTTTCATACTTTCCGGGACCACTGTGGCCAAAAGTTACCTTTTGGTATGAGTTTTATCATGAGTGGATCAAACCAGGGCAGTATCACAAGAAGATACAAGAAATGCACGCAAAATATGGTGAGGGCTCCTAATTCGAACGTTAGCTAGTCGCATCGACAGCTTCTCATGGATTTGTAGGACCTATTATTCGAGTCTCTCCGGAGGAAATTCACATCTCTGACCCACTATTCTATCACAAGTTGTTTGTTCCATTTAACATCCGGAGGACCAATGCATATACCAGATATGCTCGAGGTACTGGCTTTGAAGGTAAGTCAATTAGGAATTCGGAAATTAACATCATATACATGTACTGACTAGCACAATGCAGATATTTTCGCTTTGATTGCGACTCATGAAGGACATAAAACCATCCGCGACCCCGTTGAGAAACTCTACTCCAAGATTTCAACGCACGAGCCTCAAGTACAGGACTGTTCTAAAAAGTTCTGTAGAAAATTGAACCAGCAGAGAGATATGAATAGCCCAGTCAACCTTTCTCATGCGTGTCTCTCGCTTGCACTTGGTAGGGTGAATCCTTCTTTATGGAAGTATCACATAGTTATCAAAATATTTCTAACATCGGCTCAGACGTAGCTACAACCGCCACCTTCCAAGACCCTTCTGATTTTCTGGACGATCCTAAATTTAATGAAAATCTGTCTGCTTCTATTCATGTTCTTGTTTTGAAGCGGTAGTCTCTAATAGTAACTAGGTTTAACATACAGAAGTCGGGGTTGGTGCATGTACCACTGTTTGCACATCTTCCGTTGCTAGCAAGGTAAACTGTTTCGATGCACCGCATATCCCGAAGTCTTTGCTAAGATTGAAAAACAAGGTTATTCACCTCACCTCTGATTAAGTTCCTTGCATCCCGTATCCCAGAATTAAAGGAATGGGATGAAGTAAGTTCGAATCTGGATACTGTCATTTCAAGATAATTAACTTCAGTATAGAAAACACGACGTCAAACATTTAGGGCCGAGCTTCAAGAGCCTACCATGAAACTACAAGGACGTGCGAGTATATGGAAGCGGTCTTCATTTGCCGCTCGGATAGGACAAGTGAGTCTTCGTTTATAGATTGATATTGTTACAATGCCATAGTGATATCACTAACGGTGCGGTGGTACTTCGTTAGCTGATTCAACAAAATGGGATCTTCCATGTATCACATACAATTGAAACCATTATTGCCTATCTAGCAATTTACAGGAATCTGCGTCAGCGTCTCGACTGTGAGCTCGCCGCTTTTTGGAAAGAGCACCCAGATAAGGTGAACTCCTGGTACGCATTAAAGAAATTGCCATATTTGACCGCATGTATCCATGAAGGCCTGCGTTTAGGAGCAGGCTCAATGAAGCGATCACCACGGGTATTTCCTGATGACAACATTCACTACAAAGATTGGATAATTCCCAAAGGAGTGAGTGCAAGAAATTTAAGACAACCAACCCTCCACACTTACTTACCAAAGCCATATCTAGACACCCATATCCATGACTACTTACTACATGCATATGGATCCAAACATTTTCCCCGAGCCAGAGATGTTTAATCCGGACAGGTGGTTAAATGCTGAATCTGAAGACCTGATGCATGCAAACCTACTCCCATTTGGAAAAGGATCACGGGCATGCGCAGGACAAAAGTTAGCATTGTTTGTTTTGTACTCTAAAAAAGATTCTAACTGAGCATCATAGTATTGCGTGGATGCAGATGTATTTCACCATATCGCAGCTCTATCAACCTGAAGGGCCTGAAATCGAGCTTTTCGAATCTGATGAGACCGACGTCAAGTTGGCTTGCGGATATGTGTTTCCTCAGCCAAGGTTGGATTCGCGTGGGGTAAAGATTCTCATTCACAGTTCATCCAGGGAACCAGAGCTATAATACCTTAGTTCTAGATTGATGCGGAGGTAATTTATATTCTAGACTCAAACTTTCATATCAACATTGAATACTTTCTTAAGGCGAGTGTGGTTGAATGTTTCTAGATCAAAATCCAACATGCTTTCCTTCGTACCTCGCTGTTAATGTGCTGTTAATAACCCTGTAATTATACGATCTGTATGAAGGACACATTGAACAGCATTTAGCGTGTTCCACAGTGCTAGAGAGAATGCAATACTAGATGTAAACCTTTTGATCCATTTTGAGTCCTGCTTCATAGCTCGTTGACTCCCGCCATTAATTAACTACTTCGTGCAAAGTATCTTCTTCGTCATTTGGCAAAAGAAGGTCTGCTTCCGTAAGTCGCTTCTCCTAGACATTGGAGCATCTAAATAGCCTCGCTCCATCATATTTTATCTCCCAAGACTGAGTATCTCCAAAATTGTCCTTCGCCCATTCACAAACTTCCTTCCGGCCATCATTTCATTCCTTTCTTTCTTAAGTAACTTCCCTCCAAATTCAAGGTGTTGTCCTTCTGGGATCAAGATATCTTTCTCCTTTACTAGAAATATTGTCTTTTTCCCCTCTACCTCTTGAATGACGCACTCTATCTCTCCATGTCCCGTTCCCTTGATTTTACCGTCTTCATCCATCCAATATCTTCCGGTAATCTTATGCGCCATCTTTTTACCTTTCCTACACAAGCCTTGCTTTTTCTGATACTTGTTGTCTGTAACTTCTGTGTTACAAGCGGAAGAGCAAAGAGCGCAACCCTTAGCATGTTTGTTGAAAGAATAAAACATAAGATGTTCTTGGTCGTTTGGTTGTTTCTCCCATAGTCCGGACGAATTAATATAAGGCTGAGGTTCCCCAGCGCAAATAGAGGTTCCCGTGGTGCACAGCCGGTATGTTCCACCATTATCAGAACAAACAGTGCATCTTGAACAGTGCTCTGCAAAGGGATCATCCATATTGTAAAACTGCTTGAAACCGGTTCTGTATTTTGACTTCTGTTATTGGATGTGTCAAGTTAGACATCGCTGTGGGAGAAAAGTTCCCTATCCAGGTGGGCGATGTTCTATTTGTAGCATAATGGTTCCGCCTTGTCCAGTAAGAAATAGTCAGGTGAGTCGTGCCTTATCCATTGAGATACGAGTTGCACAACAGATTTACCAAGATGCTACGTAAGCCTTCGGACTAGTTATCCAATTAGATTTCCTCATTCGCAAGAAATGAAACCTATATTCCCGCAACTCAGTACTTAATTAGTACGCTGGTGATCAAACATCCCATTCAATAATTAGGTATTTTTGGTCTATAGCAACAACATCTTTCCAGGGAAAAAAGACAAATATTAAAGAACAAATGTGCAGCGTCATATAATATTTGGTAACTCAAGAACGACAATGGCGATCATTTAGTTCAAGATGATGAACTCTGGGTATATAAACATGACATAAACTTCTAGCTAGGCAAACTCCAGGGTTTACACTAATCACATGAAAAATGCAATAGATATCAAGTAGCTATTTGTTGCGGCCTGCTGACACTGACGAGGATTCTCGTTGTAACTTCAAATTCTCTCCTCACATATAAATATCGTCGCTTTTTCAAATTACTGTTTACAAGATCTGTAATTCTAGAGCATTTAACAATTCCCTTCATATAGTAGATCATTTCATCACGTATGATTGTTCTTTCTTGTGTCAATACAATGTACAGTACTAATCTTGTAAGAACGTGTCCTAAAAATGTTTGGTATAGGGAATGTTTTATCTCCATACGAGTGCGGAAAGTAAACCTTAACAATGGCTGAAAACAAGGCAGAATGTGCTGATGTAAATCATAGCCTTGTATCATCCAAAGACCCGCTTGTTTCGTTGTTTCATGAACAAGTTAACTTCTAATGGCCATCGTACATTAATTTCTAATCGACCTCGGGATATCTGCCATCAAGCCGACTCCTTGGCAATGGAGAAAGCCGGCCAAGGATGGGGCACCGAAGTTTAAAGTCCCCGATCCGATGATACACAAACAGACTAGGAAACAAATCACGTTTGTTGATCTTCCAATCCTACTCCATGAGTTTTGGAGTTGACTTCATTAGAATTTCACCCTTATCCTTAAAAATAGGAAACACTATAGTACAAGTAGAGCGCAAGGCGATATGAATAGCTTGATTCATTTGCGAGAGTGGGTGGGGGAGGAGCTTCCTACTCTTAGGATGCTGGGTTCTATTGGAGCTTTCATCGTTCTCTTGATTGGGATAACATATTCCTTCCATCGTCCGGCCAAATACTCTAAACCTCCCGGTTCTGTGACGGGCACTAGAGAAGTTGGGGACAATGCCGTTGAAGTACTAGATGAGCCAGTCATGGAAATAAGCCAGGTATTTACAATTTATTTTCCTCCCTTCCAGAGCATCAAGATATGAGGAATAACCTATAATAGTTATGGATATACCCTATCAAATCCCTACGAGGCTGCAAAGTCAAAACCGCAATTCTGGAGAAAGCTGGCTTCAAATATGACCGACGATTCATGCTCGTCAAACCCACCCTCTCTGAGATGGTGAACATGCAAGTATCTAAAATCCCCGAAATGTGCCTTTTTCATACTTCCATCCAAGACGAAACTATTACCGTCTCCTACTGGTCCCCGGAAACCGAATCCGTGACGCACGAACTACGTATTCCTCTCGAGCCTTCTGTCAACAGTTTGCAGGTGTTAGACGTAGAGATGTACTCCAGCACGCTTCACAGTTACAATATGGGTAGCCCTTACAACGATTGGTTCTCAGAACGCTTCGGATTCCCGGTGATACTAGCGTACTGGGGAGGTAACATGAGACCCGTGCTTGGGAATCGTCCCGGTCGACCAGCAGATGAAATCCCATCACCGCCAACATTGTTATCAACCCTCATCCGAAAAATCCCAGTGATTGGCATACAGCTGTACCCTGACGACGAAATGATTGCTTTCAGTGATGTCGCACCTTATCTGATCGTGTCCGAAGAATCTAGCAATAATACCACTGCAAGACTACCTCATGGTGTGGATATGGAGATTTGTAAATTTAGGGGAAATATCGTCGTTCGTAATGCGAGGAAAGCCTTTGATGAAGACTTTTGGGCCGAGGTCATATTTGGTGATAACATTAAACTCATCCTAACAGCAAACTGTGTAAGATGTGTATCTCTAGTTGTCGACTACGAGACAGGGAAATCTGGAACTGGAAAAACAAAAGATATATACAAGCTGCTCAGTAAAGATCGAAGGGTTGATGCAGGGAGTAAATGGAGTCCGGTTTTTGGGAGATACGGGTTTGTGGAGAAGAAGGCTGCAGGGAGAGAGCTAAACGTTGGTGAGAGTGCGATTGTTAGTGCGAGAAATATAGAGAGAACCACTTTCTGTAAGTCATATATGGTTTTCGAGTCGGTTTATCATCGCTAACTGAATAGCATGGCCTGGACTTTAAAAATGAACTTTAGCAGGCCTGGTACGGTAAAACATATCTTCTGAGATTCAAATCTATCATATATGCAAACAAATTATCACTCACCAACCAACCCTTGGCTACTAATGTGGTACGACGTGAAATGATTTTGATAGGACTCAGCACAAGATCTAGCTAGCTAGGGAATTATTATTAAGATGGAATAGAAATTTGCATCAAATGATTGGGATCTTTATTATATTGACCATAATAAAAGTATCATAGCGGTCTCCTTCCATAAACAACGTGGCTACAGAAGCATTATTAGCTAGCTTCTCTAAGAGAAAAAGGGGTGGTAGGGGAACTTACACTGGAAAATAGCAGTGTATACTGTTACCTTTGAGATCCTCTCTAACATCCACCAGAAACCGCTCCACCTCCTCGACCGTCATCCCCAGACCCTTAACCATTACACCCATGCTCCCACCCTGAATGCCTGCTAACATATCCTCTCTCATCCACGCCCCTAATACCTTCATCTTTTGCCCCTTTGCCCATGTACCTACCGGCCACTGAAAATGCTTTTCTACAATGTCTACGAACCCTAACTCCTCAAAAATCTTTTTATACGTAGGTACCCTCGAGAAATCTTTACCTAAAGCCTCCCCCCCAGCCAACAAACGACTTACCCAAAGTTCTACAGCGGTACCAGCGACAGTGTCATCGAGGGCGACCATTGGTAAGGCAATGTCTTGAACTTCAAACCAGCCGCCTGGTCGCAAAGCGTTGAAAGCGTGCCCGAAAACAACTTTGTGTGAGCGAAAACAGAGAGCTAGGGCGCGTCCATGTATGTAGTCAAACTTATGAGAATAGAGCCATTCGTCTTCTACGTCATCGATCTCAAATCGACAATTTGGGGGTACACTGAGCAGCATTAGCTGACTGGTGATTTGGAGGAATTGTATGTTTGACTTACAAATCCGGTTGAATGGGACTCAGATCTGAACCTAGCACACTGGCTGCAGGATTGGCGCTTGCTTAATATGTGTTAGCAGCATCACGAAATTGAGGGGAAAGCGTCAAGAGGGAAATCTGTACCGAATTCTATGGCCCATATCCCCGTTCCTGTTGCAATGTCAAGCACGTTGTGCAGACCACCTTCCATGTTTTCCACGGGTGCGAGGTTTAACTTTCCATCGAGTGTGAGAAGCATGAGGTGATGTTGGAGATCTTTGTTTCATTAATATTCATCTGGATCAAATTCTCGCGAGTATATCTCACCAAGCCTGTCTTGTTCTGTCTACGATTCTGATTAAACTTGCAGTTTTGGAGGAAACAAGCAATGTCAACATACCTCATCATTGGGAAGATGATACTCTGCTTTCTGTCAGTATTCGTTTTCAGACGTTGGGGGACACTACGAACCTCCCTTTCGGAATCCGTGAAACCTCCTGCCATTTTCCTCAACAAAATCGTAGACACTTGGTCTCAACGACTGCGTGGAAGACCTAGAGTGCAATGAGCTCTGCTCACCTTCATCCGAGCTCCTTACCCAGAAGATAAACAGATAACTACTACTCACATAATTGAGAAGTCTCCTAGTGCCGAATCCGCATCTCCCTGGCTATCAACCTGCATCACGTGAGCATCATATCAATATGCCGTCATCTGCTCGACCTCATTGGAAACATACATAAAGCTCCATAGAAGGAACAGATGTTGCCTCGGACATCTGATCTGTATCCATCGACGGTCGATCCTCATCCTCTGCATTGAGTTGTGCTCCCTGCTCATAAATTGGCGGCTGATATTGCTCATTGATATCCGGAATCATGGAAACGCCGCCAGTCATATCATGCTGCTCCGACAATGTATGCCCGCTGGTTGACTCTGTTGACTCTGTTGATATAAGATCAGGTGGATATATATTGCTCGATGTAGTTGCATCCAGAGCTTGTATCGACGCCCCACCTCCAACAGTCAGGTCTTTAGTGGGGTTCACTGGTGCTCCCCCAACTCCTCCATCATTGTCAGATGCGTGTGGCTGCCGATGACTTGTACCACCATCGACCTCTGCATAATTCACAGCATCTCTCACGGAATCAAACGCCTGTTTCTCATCCGCGTCTGATACGGGGATCGATGGACTCTGTTTTGATATTGCTGTAGTCATCTCATCCCCTTGAGGATCTTGCATTTCGAGGTTTTGTGTGGAGCTGAGCAGGGAAGATAAGCAAATGCAATACACCAATCTCACTTAACTGCTGGCTAGTGACAAAGGCAATCCTCGAGGGAGATGGATTCGAGTTTAAGTTAGTACGGAATGTAAGCTGGATGTTGTTGTATGTATCAGTAGAACAATCTATCGCTTTAAATCGATTCGTTATCCGGCGGCACGGAACGTTTTCCGGTCCCACCCTAAGAGGAGTTTTGATTCGCGATCATTTTGCTTTGTTTGGTAGAGGAAGTCTGGCGCGGATAGAATGATGCTTGACAAGGTACCAATCTGGTAATTGTGGAGTTTGTGGTGGCTAATTTCTTACCAATCAGCGGAAGCTTAGGCATATAAAGTAGATGTTAAGGATCCGGGAACGTAGGGCTAGTCCTGTTCTGGCAGTTCGGAGGTTCTTACCCATGATTCATTCATTCTTAAATGGCAGAGGCAAAATGCAATAGGTGGTAATGTACAGTACAATAGATGATTCCAGGTGGGCTTGGTTAGGTAATCCTCGCTTGTAAAAATAGGAATTTTACCAAGCAACAACCTAGGAGGGGCAGGAATATCGATTAGACTTTACTAGTTGGCATGATCTAACACTTACATAGAATAGCTAGTCTGATGAACGAAAAACGAAAGCAAACTGAGATTGCCTTTGTACGCAGGGGCAAGCTTACGAAACCACCTGTTAGCAGAAGTGTGTAGACCAGACAGATAGTTTTCATGTCTAGCAATGAAGTGCATTTCAGCTATCAATCCACCAATTACTCACCAGACGAGCTCGCCTACATGCGTCCAACCACCAATACACCCTAAAGTATAATAGCAACTTTGATAGGCTCGATACGAAGGCCTTGGACTTGGAATAGTGAAGTTTCGCAACAGTTTCTGTTTGTTGCCAATTTGAAAAGGACGCCAGGAATGTTAATATATCGCAATCTTGCTGTTTGCCAGAAACGAGGTGCCTGTTCTGATCAAGTTTTGCACCAAGGATCACATCTTCCGTCAAGGACTGTCTTTACCTACGGAAAATTCTCTGAAAGCGTGACCTCAAATACACTTTGGCATGGCTGGCACATTATTTTTAAGAATCCCAGAGTTAGACCGTACGATGGTCTGGGGGGACGTATAGTCAGTCACCTGGCTATTTAGTAAAGTGCGGAATAACATCTAGGACATAAGGAAAGCTACCATGAAGCACTTAGAAGTAATTCAGAGCCAAATATAGACGGATTAGTGCGACTATCATGGTGGGTTTTGGAAACGAGAGGTCATTAACATATTGGATTGACACGATCCACAATTGTTAGGGAGATCTATGGACCTAAGATCCTTTCTAGAGCCTTAGGACAGTGGCGTTCTCCACGATAAAAATGTGTGGATCGACTCGTTCATTGGATCTGCACATCCGTCCAGTCTGCTTTCCTCCCATCGACTTTCGAATTGTCTTCTTCTCTGTTATATGATACTTCCAGCCCCTTCTTTGACCCACAGTGAACCTAATCATAACCTTTCATGAGGATAAGTCATGCTTAATCACGTGTAGGTGTTATCTCAAATCCCCTGGCATCCTCGATCACCTATAAGCCCCCACCTACCAGGACTTTCCGAGCGCTCTCACTTCCACTTATCATGATATTCGACCAGTCTGTAATGAGCTCGCATCCATGGAATTCCTCTAGTTGATTATACACACATTGCAACAAATTGTTGCAGTGATGATATTTTATATTTCAACGAAATATAAAGTGATGGTCTCGAAGTAGGGGTAGCCAAAACTCTCCGTGAGTCTGTAAATCAGCATAGGCTGTCTGCCGGTGATTGGGCTTAGTATGATTCATCACAAATCTGCTCTGCTGTTCCTGGCTTTCAGTTCTTCTATTCTCCATGTGTTGGATATGCCTCAGCATCCTCGATTGTTCCCAATGATCAGTCATCTCGTGGATTCTAGTGGCATCGTTCTCACTTTTCACCCGCGGATGGCTGATTCAGCGCCTCCTTCATTCTAACCAATAGATCTGCAATCATAAAAGGCTTCGATATCACCGAATCCTATACCAATCAGCATGATCGCTACAACCGACAAAATAATTAGAAAAACTTACCACACCACTCGCCAAAGCTCTCTGTATCTGCTCCGCCCTAACATTCGCAGTGGTAGCAATGATGTTCACGTGTCGAATAATTTTTCCATCCTTTTGCAATTGTCTAATCTCCCGACTGCATGTCAAGCCATCCATAATTGGCATTTCCCAATCCATCAGGATAATATCCAGAATCACGCCCCCGGATTGACATTCATGCCAGACGTTGCTTTTACGTATAAAATCCAATGCTTCAACTCCGTGGTTTGCGATATAGACTATGCATCCTGCCTTAGTTAATTGTTTGCTAAGCACTTTCTGGTTTACCAAATTATCTTCCACAAGCAGAACATGAGTGTTTTGGACATCTGGTCGAGTTTGCACAACACGTTTGGGGTTGGGATCGAGGCGACCTGGATCAGGATGGTGAATTGGAGAACCGATCATGGGATTTTCGGTATCCGTGCGGCGTGCTTTGATGTAGAATGCAAATGTACTTCCCTTCCCTAGTTCAGATCCTACACCAATCTCGCCACCTTGCTTCTCGGTAAGCTTCTTTGAGATAAAAAGCCCGAGACCTGATCCGCCGTATCTAATGGATGTCCTTGAGCTGGCTTGTCTAAAGCGATGGAAAAGCTTTTGGATCTCCTCCGGGGTCATCCCAACTCCGGTATCTGTGATTGAAATAGAAAGGAACAGCGCCTCTCCTTCTCCCCATTCTTCACCGACGTGTCCATCTGTTATCGCTGCTTGATCATTAGGTGCCCAACATGTGTCGCTGGGCAACATCTGCCTGGGATCAGAGAAAGAGGCTCCAAAACGAATATTAATCTCTCGTTTTGGCTCTTCACAAGTGAACTTGATGGCATTTGTTAACAGGTTTATTAGAATCTGGCCAACACGTGAAGGGTCACATAGAATCCAGTCGATGTTATTCGCTGCTAGAGATGGCTCAGGAGTTATGGTAACCTTGATATCATGAGACTTGAATGTAGCCTCAAACATGCGAACGGCTTGGTTGATCATGTTAATTGGTTGAGTTGGACGAGGTGACAAAGAGAGCATCATATATTCCAGCTTCGAGAGAGTCAAAACATCATCTACGATGCGTTTTTGATGATTTGCACACATCAATATAGTTCTAGCTGAATCAACGTTGCTGTGAAGCGCTTCAAGAAGGTCGACTTCAGTATATCCATTAGCCTTAACCTCATCGAAGCTCGTTTGAATCATATCTGCACAGTGAAAAATGGCGCTGAGTGGATTTCTCATCTCGTGAGAGATCACATCAACAAAGTCCTCCTGTCGTTTCTTAGCAATTCTAGCCTCTGAGGCCTGGCGTGCCTCTGACTCCTCCGCCCATTTCTGCTGTGAAATATCTGTAGTACATGTCATGATTGATTTGACTATCCCATTTTCCATGTATGGAAAGGAAAGAGAGAGAATACACGCAGGCTCGGGTGGGCCAACGGGTGGAACAAAAGTGCGTATCAGGCGTAGTTCGACGGCCACATTACGTTCCCCATTTCTCAGCCTTTTCCATGCATCTGCAGCTTTTTGACGGTCATCCTCGAGGTACACACTTGCGAAAGCTAGAACATAATCGAGTTGCTCGGGACGTTGCCCAGTAAGTTCATAGTACTGATCATTTGCCCATATTATCTTTCCATCAAGATCCAAATGCTGCATACCAACCGATGCATGCTGAGCCATGTATCTGATTTGTCTTTCACTGACTTGTAGCTCTCTCTCAAGCCTCTCTGCCCTCTTCCTTGCCTCTTCGGCTGTGACTATCGAGGCTGCAATGGCTATAATTTTGGTGGAGATGTTTACCATGAAATTGTAGTGATCTACGTCAATGGCTCTGCGTGGGTTTGCACCAACTACCAAAAATCCAAATAATCGGCCAGCGGTCGAGAGGGGGAGAATGCTGAAACTCTTCGAAGGTTCTTCGAAGCCGCGCCACATAATACCTTCAAATCGACGATCAACTGGCATGCTCAAAATATGTCTCTTTGCTTTTTGAAGTAACGGCATTAGGCCGAGATCGCTATTCATGTCTGCCTCCTCAATGGCAAGCTCGTGGTCGGGGGGCACCCCTAGCCTCCCACGGAGGAATACACGGCAAGAACCAGGAATGGACTCTTCATCTACTTCGTACAACAACGCCATTGTGATATCAAAACTGTTACTTTCCAGAGCAGGAATCACATGGCTCTCGAGACTCCCAGAATGCATGGCATGGGGTACATTTAATTTGTCCAACATGATGGATCTCCGTTCGAGAATGTTTTCTTTCGTAACCTCCGTGGTTGAGTTGTAGAAGCCACCTACCGATCCATCAATATCGCGTACCGGGATGATGTTGCCAGTAAAATAGGTTTCCTCCAGGTATCCATTTCGTGTTGTCATCAAGGGTGCATTAGAAACAACCTGCGCAATTCCTGAACTTTGGGCCTTTTCGAAGACGGGTAAAACAGTTTTAACCAGCTCAGGGAAACCCTGTTGAAAAGTTTTACCCATGAGTTTCGGATGCGCTTTGCCCTAATTCTGTGAGCATATTAAATATTCTGGTATAAGTGGGAGAGCGCACCGAGAGAATTGCGAACTGTTCGTTATAAAGCGCCGTCTTTTGTTTGCCCCTACAGTAATTAGCTTTCAGCCTTCGCAAACGCGAGGTACATACCAGTAGAGACACGCCGAACGTGAATCGGCAAAGATACTATGCGTGTGAAGACGTAGGGCGAGACTCCAATCTTTAAGCGGCCCGAGAGCAGTGGCAGCCCAGTTGGTTGACTTGAAGAAACGGACATGCGCAGTGGCTGGAAGACCATCGGTCCAGTCATCACAATCCAGAGGCGTGAAAGTGACCTGCGAGCTGGGGACCGATTCAATCCCCTTCCCCTGGGGGGTCTTTATTTCTGCGACGCCATTGTCCATCTTACAGTGTGGGATCTGATGCACTTCGTTTGGTGGTTTCTGAGCCGAAGATACTTCGTTTATATTCGTAACTGAACAGCGCTTCTCGGCGGAGTTGGCATGATTCGGATTCAGATATGGGTGTGTCGGCCCCGTCAGATCGAATTGGTTGTTAGACTCGCCGTTGGAGTTGTGTTCAGCGATTGCGATTTCGATTTCGATTTTTTCCATGATGTCGCGGGCTGCATCACATCACATCACATCACCGAGCTGCTGCCCACCGCCAAGATTAGGGGTCCCGGTAGAAATGGGGGTTCAAAGTTTGTACTGTAAGATAGCTGCAGCTTGTGCGTGGTAAATGGGTACGGTCTGTGGTGAAGCTCAGGTCGCCATTCCGAGTGAGAGGTAGTCGAGCATCTCTGAGTCTTTGGTCTTGGAGGG
>Ga0247734_1001988_pt1 | contig 14303 bp, 12 predicted proteins | sample UWRJL103311B2_FD_180933 | JGI IMG/M metagenome (GOLD analysis project Ga0247734, IMG submission 180933) | Plant litter microbial communities from Arlington Agricultural Research Station in Wisconsin, United States - UWRJ-L103-311B-2 | ecosystem: Environmental > Terrestrial > Plant litter >... | reverse complement strand
CTCCTCTGTGGAATGGGTGCGAGAGGATGTATCAGCTGGCGAGGTATCGTGCGTCTGGGTCGTGACACTGGCTGTGGATGGGTCTTTGGGTGCTGTGGGTGTTGCGAGGTTAGAAGGTGTGGTATTTGGAAAGGGGGTAAATTTGATATGTTGGGATGGATGTATTGTGCATACCAGCTATTCCGTCTCCCATGTTTCTGGTTTTTGACTTGTTTACTTGCTGTTTTCGGTGGCTTGCGTTTTGCGGATGATAATATACGTAGGCGTATTTGAGTCCTTCTTCGTGTGATAGGGGAAATAGAAAAGGAAAAGACATTCAAGTTTGCCATCTTAGCTATTTATGAATATAAACGTGGGAGGTGAGTCATGAAAGGTAAGTGAGTGGTATATTTGGAAGTTACTAGATGTGTTTGTTGAAGTTTGAGAAACAAAGGAGAAGAAAGAGACTTTGGGGAAGATTGTTTGAGGTTTTTGTGACTATGGAAAATAGAAGATGGAAGATGCTATTTCACGAGAGGAATCTGTAAGAGTGGTGTATGGAATAATGCCACATGACTTGCTTCATCATTGTTCAGTGTGTGAAAAGAATTCTGTATTATTCGATGTTCAAATCCCCCAAAAAGACATAGAATCAAGATCCACCAGCCGTAGTTTCCAAAGGCTCTTTATTTGATATACGTATCATATCTTATGTATTATCAGATTTTTTGAGTTCCAATCATGCAATTCAATGATCCTCTTTTACCCCTTCGCTCAACAAGTGCTTCATGAAACAATTGCATTTCCTCCACCAAACCCTCTGCCTCATCCACCTCTTTTCTCTTATAGTACCTATAAATTCTCTTACTAGGACTTCTACCATACCCCCTCCCTCTTAAATCTGGTACCGAATCTCTTGAAACTAATCGTTTAGGGTAGAGTCTTGATTGGTAGCATGGTCAGATGAATGATATTTGATCGAGAGCAGGACCATTCAGAATGGAAAGATAGACTACTATTGTAGAGCTTGATAAGTTAAGAACGAAGTTGTGAAGACCCCGTGATGAGCGTTGTTTTGGAGATTAGCAAAAGAATGTGTAGAGACTTACACTCCAGCTTTTACTGAGAATCGTGCGAAATCTAGTCCATTTAATCCTTTAGTAACTTAATTCTTTATTTTCTCGAATTTCAGAAACATGATTGCTAGCAAAGACTCTCATGCAGATCGTCACTGGAGATATAATATTTGAAGCTTCGAAGCAATATGAGGCGGAGGACATTAACATGAAAGGAGTGGGTTAGGCCTTGGAGTAAAATAAGCTTTGGATTAATACATGCCAAATATTGCCTAAAAATTTCTATTCATACTCCACGGCTTGAGCTATCAAGTTGGAGTGGCAGACAGACATTACACAGACAAATAACATGCCTTATTGTCCGCAGGATCAGCAGGATCAGACCAAATAAGATCAGATCAAATATAGTAGAAGCAATTCTAAGACGAAAAGCGTTCTTCCAGAGTGAAGAGGGGACATAGTAAGAGACTTGTTCACTCTTCACTCTCTTGTAAGATGGGAGGTTTGTTAATGATCATTAGCTAGGTGTTTTAAGAGACCAAGAATGAGACCCCCTAGTTCTCGTTTAAATACCTAAAAGTAGTTAGTGTGAATTTACCACTCAAGACCATCTAGACAATGAGGCATCTTCTTCATTAGCGCAGCATCAGTACTTCTACCCCAATAACCACTAATGTGTTCTTGTTGCTTCCAGAAGCTACTTGTATCATCGTTGCCTTGCTTCACAACTGAGTATCATGCCTGTTCATCAGATATACGCTGTATCTTAGACAGGGTCACAGCACATGAGACTTCCGTCTTCAATTCTGTTAAGCTTGGCCACCTTGAGAAAGACGCTAGTAAGTCCATATTTTGCGCCAATTTATCCCGGACCGTGGCACCGACTATATTAGCCACTATACATGATGTACGCGAAGCAATCAATTGACGTGCCTTTGGACCGGCAAAAGTCCGCGGGGTAGTCCCCTGAGCTTCGGCATTTTATGCTCCGGGTACCTGTCTTCATCTATCTCGACTATAATGCCTACGTCTTTCAATCTCATGGCATTTTTAATGGTATGTTCCGAGGAAACCCTAAATTTCCATACTGCGAGTGGTGATTCTAGACGGAAAATCTCATGGCCGGATTTACTAAGCACGTCGCGATTTGTGGGTTGGGGAGAGTGAGCATCAAGAGTTTATTAAGATAAATTGGTAGATGATCCCGAAGAGTTAGAGATATAAGAAAGCTCTTTCGTCATTTTTTTGCTCTGCAGCAATTTGATATCTTGTTGACACAATGCGCGCCGCTCTGCTATTAACGTTACTTGCATCAGTGGACCGGAGCTATGCTGCTGTAGCTGCTTGGGGACAATGTATGAAGCATGAACCATTGTTTTTGAAAAACACTAAATTATTCTAGGTGGTGGAAGTGGGTATGCTGGAGAGACAACTTGTGTTTCAGGTTGTTACTGTAGTGTCTCTAATACTTGTGAGTGTTGCATGAAAATGTTGTTTTAATAAGAGCGGTACTCATATCATGTAGGGTATTCTCAATGTATACCTGGCACCGGTCCGGTTGCTCCAACCTCTACGTCTGCTAAACCCTCTACTGCTACAACACTCAGCACAAAAACCAGCACTGGAGTACCCACTTCCCAGACTTCTACAATTACGACACCAACAGCTGTACAGTCTTGCACAGCCGCTTTTACCCCAGTGACTGCCTCTTCCGCATTTGCGGCTTTGAACCCAGGATGGAACTTGGGGAATGGGCTTGATTCGGTTCCCAATGAAGACTCATGGAACAATGCTCCAGTCAAAGCATCAACCTTTGCAGCAATCGCAGCAAAGAATTTTAAAAGTGTCCGAATTCCTGGTATGCAATTTCGCACTGACAACTTAGCATCGCTAACTGAACTTAGTCACTTGGGCGTATCACTTCGCAACTGAGTCCCCCACATGGAATGTTGAGACAGCGTGGATGGACCGGGTGGAGACAGTGGTTGACCAAGCACTTGCTGCAGGATTCTACGTTGTGCTGAACGTTCACCACGACTCTTGGATTTGGGCAGATGTTACTCTGGGCAGTGCAAATATTACAGCGATCGAAGAACGTTTTTCGAGGCTTTGGGCTCAAATCGGCACAAGATTCGCTTGCAAGTCATCTAAGCTTATTTTTGAGGCAATCAACGAACCTGTAGGAGATACTCAGGAGCATGCTACTAAACTTAACAAGCTGAACGATATATTCTTGGCCCAAATCAACAAAGCTGGCGGTTACAATCCACAAAGAGTTGTTTCGCTAGGTGGACTTGGTCAAGATGCTATCAAGACTAGCCGATGGTTTGTCAGAGGAACAACTTACCCAAGCCAACCATGGGGATTGCAATTTCACTACTACTCACCTTATGATTTTATTTTCTCAGCATGGGGAAAGACAATATGGGGATCAGATGCTGATAAGGAGGCAATATTGACCGACTTTACTCTGTTCAATGGAAATTTCAGCAGTATTCCTGCCTTTGTTGGAGAATGGGATGCCTCTCCTGCCAATACCGAGCCAGCAGCAAGATGGAAGTATGTTGACTACTTCATTCGCACTGCCAATAAGTTCAAGTACTCAACTATTCTTTGGGACAACGGAAATGATCATTACAATCGCGCGGCAAACACGTGGAGTGACGATATTTTCATCTCCACTCTATTCTCAGCGGTTGCAGGAACCCAAAACTCTTTGGCGGATAGCTCCACAGATGCCTCAGCTACAACCCAAAGCTCAGGAGCAACGCTTTTCCACAAAGTTGGTGACCCGGTTGTTGCTCAAACCGTGTCATATCTGTTGAATGGCAATACACTTACAGCAATCAAGAACTCGGCAGGTACGGCCCTCACTAGCTCACAGTAAGCATGCCATTCCCTCATTGGGCACTCAGTTCAGATTTTAACTTTTATTATAGATATAGTATCTCGTCAACTGGTGTTATAACCTTCAGCACAGCTTACCTGAGCACGCTCTATACCTCCACTGCCGCAGCTGGAGTGAAAGACACGCTAACACTCACTTTCTCCGCTGGCACTCCTCTGACCCTCCAAATCGTGCAATATGATACCCCCGCAATCCCTACCACAAGCTACAAAATATCCTCTACCGGAACTGCATCTGACCTCTCAATACCAATCACGTACAAGGGGATTCCTAAGATCGCCGCTGTGAAGGCAGTCAAAGCCGACGGAACTTATCTAGCTGATGATTGGACCGTATATCTTGGCCCCTTGCAGCAGGCCCGATGGACCTGGGGTGGAGGATGGGGATACGATAGTAGGGGATTAGTCATATATGCTAGTGGACTGAGTACGCTTCAAGCTACTGGTCAAACAGTCACACTTTTGGTTGAGTTCTTCCCGAGAAGTGTTGGAGCGAACGCTATAAATGTCACTATTACCCAGTGAAAATTGGGAACAGAAAGAGATCTGAAATGCACAACGGGGATTTCTTGTAAATACTTAGTTTGAAATTGTATATATCTCTGTTGTATCAGTGACTTCTTGGATGGCATCAGTGAATAATAAATAATAGATCGTCTTTTCAATTACTGATATCACATTTACTAGGCCAAACAAAATACACATGTCAGGTTATTCTTTTCTGCTATTGACATTCACCACATATTCCTTCGTGATTCTAGAATTCATCTCTGGTATTCTTACCTCCTGAGATCAGTTCACGATGACTTCAAACCCCGGTCTCTTTTTCAAGCAACCGAGTGTCTCCAGGTTGAGGAAATTGTTCTCTGAACTACACGAACTACACAATTCGAGCCAGGAAACTGTTGGGCTGTACACTAGTATGAAGACTACGAAGCGCATCTCCATCTGAAAAATTGCATTGCATAGCCACAGCTATCGTATGACGGATGCATCGTGTGAGCAATATATGCTTTGATGTGCTGTCGCGTCGGGCATGGTCACTACGTCCGAGCACGGGTGCTCTATCTTTAGACACAGAGGCTGCATTAGACGGAAGGGAATAGAAGGTATTTAATCGACTCTTGAATTCTCCCAAAATGAAGCTAGAGGAGCTTTTGAATAAAGTTTATTATAGCATCCATGGTGAGCTATATCATGTAGTTTATTACGTTCCATCTATCTTAGGCTGAGTATTTGTTCTAGATAGATACTACACTTATGAATCGGAATAATTTTACAGCATTGTGTGTCCTTGGTTTCAGGGATCGAACTCTTCCGAGTATTTTAGGGGTCGTTGTCCCGCTTTGTACTCGCGCCTCATTTACTTTCGGTGTTCCACAACGCAGTATTGTTGTCATGCATTTCATTTTATGCAGCTTGATTTGTTTACATCGAGGGCTGAATACCACATACTCGTGGTTCGCGAGGACTCAGTTGTTCCTAGGTCAAGGCGCTGGACAATATTCTGAGCTAAGAAATCCTTTTCTAAAACAGAGTGCGTTTTCATTTATCTCAGCAGTCAATTAATTTATGGAAAGCTTGATTCGTCCAGACCTGGTTACGGGTCGGATCACACATGGTTTGCAAAATAACCGATTAGCCAAGTCTTCCACGAATTCTTTACCTCTTCCATCACCGCCCAATAGGAGCCAATAGCGGACTAGGACTTCCTTTCCTCCTAATGCATGCACGGTCAACAACCATTTATCCGGCACGCCACTAAGACTTCTATTTTTGCTTTGTTTTTTTCTTGTTTATAGTTAATCTTTGTCGCTTTTATTCAACTATGAACCCTCACAGAAATTAGGAGCTATGTTAGCCAGACTGTTCCCAGGGCAAAGGTCTTGGATTGTGTTGGCAATTTTGGAAGTTGCTCGAGTTTTTTCGGATGAGAGCAATAATGGCCCATTGGAACGACGCGAGGCATCTTCAACTGTGAGGAGTACCTTCTTAGTGGTTGCTGATTCAATAACCACATCGTATTCCGCATACTCGGGCTTGAATAACTATGGTATTCCCTACGAAATATTGATTCCTGAGGGAGCTGTCTTTACCCTCCCTGCACTCAATGCCACCGCAACCGACGGATTTTATGGCGGAATAGTAGTGATGTCTGACATTGGCTTGAATACCGAACAGTGGAATACATTATATGCATACCAAACTTCATTTGGGGTTCGACTTGTCCGACTGAATGGAAGCCCTTCCAGTGCTACAGGAACAAAGCAACTCGGATCATGTTGTAGCCAGGGCCAAGAACAAACAATTTCAGTCAATGATACCACTGGGTTTCCAACGGCTGGTCTGGTAAAGTGAGTGGCATATCTTGTTAGCAAACCATTTCTGACATTGAGCAGAGGAGCGGCTCTGAGCACGATTGGGCTGTACCACTACCCAGCAGCAATCACAAACTCGAAAATAGCCACTGCCTTTTTGCAGTTCGGTGTAGCCTCTGGGTTCTCTTCTGTAGGATCTGTTGGTGGCGTGATAAACAATATTTCCGGGAGACAACAGGTGGGTGCATGCTACCAATTGAGATACATATGCTAACAGGGAAAGATGGTATTCTTCATTGAATTTGCGACGGAATGGAGTTCAACCTCAGTTGTATTACAGCATGCATGGATTCACTGGGCAACTCGTGGGCTTTGTAAGAAAAAGAATTCTGTAAAGAGAAGCATGGCTAATTCTTGAAGATGTGGGATTTCGGAGAATCTATCTGAACACTCAAGGTATCTATCAAACTTGTTTTGCTTGATTTCTCACTGACTGGTTAAGTTGATGATGTTTTCCTAACGTCAGCAATGTACTCGCCGAAGGGGGCAATATTTCGGATACGTCCAGCGGATCTCACAGCCCACATTTCATGGATGTCTACTTTAAATGCCAAGCTTCCAAAAGGAAGTAATTACACTATAGAGCTTGGGCACAATGGGAATGGAAATATTGGAGTAATCCTAGCCACTCTTTGAAATTGTGGTATATACTAAAGATTTTAGGCTTCGTACGCCACTAGTAGCTCCACTTGTCCCGCAGGACCAATAAGCTATGCAGCACAATCCAGCACAGAGCTCGAGTTCAAGAAACCTCTAGGAACAGGAATTAGTCTCTGGCCAGCAACTTCATCCACCGGAGGCTATCCTTACTCTCTGGCTTGTGCCAAAGTAGATTCCCTTGAAGTCTTTTTTTCAACCACTTCCAATCGCGATGCATTTAGCCATGTTTCCCACACATTTACTCATGAAAATGAGAACAATGCTACTTACTTCGACGTTGCTCGAGAAATCTCATGGAATCAGGCTTGGTTTGCTCAGACTGGTTTGGGAGGTGGAAATAGATTTAGTCCGAAAGGTGTTATCCCCCCAGCCATTACAGGCTTACATAATGGAGATGCGTTAAGAGCTTGGAGTGATTATGGGATTGTGAATGCAGTAGGTGATAACACTCGGCCTGCTTTGTCGAATACCGAGAATGAGCATTGGCCACTCATCACCAACGCGGAAACAGACGGGTTCGCTGGGATTCAGGTTACGCCTCGTTGGGCTTCAAACATTTACTACAATGTAAGCGCCCTGCATCTTCTTGAAAGGAGTTGCTGATTTTCTTGCCAGTGTGACACCACAACATGTGATCTTGCGGAATGGAATGATATCACCGATAATACAGGCACCATAGCCGACTTACTCGCCATAGAAAAACGAACCAATGTCAAGCACCTTCTTGCTCTCCGACATGATGCATTCATGTTCCACCAAGCGAATATGCGGCAAATTGATGTTGACCCTACAGTTGTCAACGGGGTGTCTGGACAGTATTCTCTGTTGCAAATGTGGGTTGAGACTGTTGCTATGGAACTCACAAGAATGTAAGATCCGTTACCAACATATCATTGGCCCAAACATGCTAATCGATAGAAATAGAGTTACATGGCCAATCATCTCCCTGAAGCATGACGACCTCGCAAAAACATTCGCCTCCCGGATGGCGAGAGATAAATGTAATTACTCCCTCACTTACGCTCTAGATCCAAATGCTCAAACCATAACGGCTGTCACCATTTCAACGGAGGATAATACATGTAATGCTTTGATCCCAGTGACGGTGCCTGGAACTGTGGTTAACCAGCAAGGCTTTAGAACTGAGAAGATTGGGAATGATCCATTGACGATTTGGGTTAAACTAACTGGAGAACCAGTCGTGTTTACCCTGGGAACTCCGGTGAGTGTATGAGAATGCCACGGCGGATAGTATTTAATCGACTCAAACATGTTCGGAAGACTAAGATTCAAGGAAAACTCGTAAAGATCTAGAACTACTATTACAATCTAAGCGATCTAAAAAGAATATGATATTTTAGCATTGCTTTTTTTACCCCATCTTTTCGCATATTTTCTTCGTTTGAATACATATGGATGAATTCGTGGATCAACTGCAATAATCTGGTCATTGTCATCGAATCTCATATATAGTGTAAAAAAGTAACAAGTTAGGTTAGGTCTTATATTTCAGCTTCTCTTTCTCATAAATAAGAAGCTACGAGTGATATTCAGTAGCCCGTAGGTTGAAACTTCATCTATTACATATAGTAGAAAGTTCTCAGGTGGATAGATAATAGGTTAGTCGCAGAAAACCAAACTTCCGGAATGAAACCTACCATATCTTCAATCTTGGATAGACGTTTATTGACGACCAAAACCCGGCAAGCCACAGGAGTTCCAATTCTAAATCCTCAAAGCCAAACTCTACAGCAAACCTTAAAAGCAAACATCACATCCCAGAAGTCATGCCTAGACATCCCCACAAACTCACCATCCCCGCCAGTCCCGCTCTCACAAACGCTTTCAGTGGAAGTCCTTCCTTCCAACACACATACGCATCCACCGCGCCGGCCCAAGCCAAACAGCCAAAAACTAAATCCATCGCTTCATACTGCTGCCGCGAATACAACACCAGCAACGCCGCACCAATAGATGAAACACGAGCCATGCCAATTTGCATAGTTGATTGGGCCGGACCGGAGACGGCTATTCGTTTGGGAAGTCCAAATGAGGTGATAGAGTTTTGGGGGTTGATGAGGGAGACGGTGCCGCCGAGGGTCATGGAGGTTGCAAAGAGAAGGGCGGGGAGATGGCGGGGCACAAAGTTGGAGAACATTTCTGATGTCTTTGTATATACACAAAAGTTTTTTACATTCGAGTTGAAGAAAGAGTATTGGGTTTCTTTGATGATGTCTTTCTTTTGGTCGTGAAGTTAAGTGTCGGTAGTAGTTGCGAAGGGATGGGCGGCCTACGGATGGATGTTGACGCTAAAAAAGCGATCATTCTATAAATGGGGACAAACATACGAGGAAATTAGATGCCCACGTGCCCTAGCGAGATTCACAAATGATTAGTCAAAATGTGAGCTTTAATACAAACAATTCTTTGCTATTCATCTTGATTTGATATGTTCATTTTTTAGGATTATGAATGGATGTTATTATTGTTCATGTGATCTCGCTTAGGCCCTTTTTGAATTTACTCATTTGATCTGTGATTTGTGATCAGTCGCTTACTTGTTATACACATATAGCTAGCTGCGAAATTTTTCTCTAAGAAATTCTACATAATAATTTTAAGGCTCTCTATCGTATCTTATATGCAATGTCAGCAAAAACTCCCAGTTGTCTCTTAGGAAACAGACCTTAGTGAACCTAAATGTCAGTTTACTAACCAGGATTTTGTGATACAAGTCGTCATGATTTAATTTTGGAACAGAAATAAAACTGTGCCAGATTACCAGTGAAGTCGTGGTTACGAATCCGTGTGGCTCATATATTTTCCGACTAGAGAAATATATAATCAATCCACCAAGTCGCGATTGTATCCATTACGATGTACGACTTCAGCTTCGTACTCCTTGGCGTAGTGGATTTTGCTTAAGTGGAACTGATTTATAATCTATTTCGTTGGTCTTGACTATATCATTTGGTTTTTGGTTCATAGTAAGGGGCTTCATGAAATCATTACCATGTTTAAAAAAAGTATCCAACAAGAAAGAAATCATTTTACCACATAAATCTGTTCAGTGTACTCTCTGTAACTCAAACTTGAAAAAGTCCTTGACAAATTGACCGCCCTCCCCTAAAAGACCCATGAATTTATCGTCCACAGACAGGCCCACAGCATTCTGGGCCATATACTGGCACACCAAACTTCTGAGCTCGCCAATACCTTCCCCGGAGCCTTTACCCTCCTCGGAATAGGCGTATTTTGCGAGATCGACGATATCCTGGGCATTCTCGTTATTGTGCTGGAATTTACATAGAGTCTTATGTAGTTTGTATAGTGCCAGCCTCTTCAATGAGTCGATAAGCTGATAGTCCCCTAGCACATATAAGGAGGCATGGGCAAGAAACACGTTGGAGTAACTCCGGTTTGTAAGGAAGCTCTCACTTGGCTCGCACGTATTTGCATACCTATTGCGTAAAGTGATTAAAGGGTATTGGAGAGATTGAAAGTCGGCAGTGGGTAGTCCGAATGACCACGATTCTACGTCATATCCGGATGCAATTGAATGTTCTGCATGCGGCTCAGGTGGTTCTGGCTCAGCGGCATCTCCGTGAAATGCATCTTTGACCACGGCCACGACCTTATCCTTCTTTTTGCTCTTTTTGCTTTTTGCGGGTGCCAAAACGCCCCAGCCAAAACCATCGTCAGGAGGAATTGTTCCGGTTTTCCAGCTCCCTCCTGCCTCTTTCCGAACTGCCGGTGTGGGAATTGAGTAATCGCCAGTATATGCAAATTGAACGAAGCGTTCGAATGTCCCTTTTCCTACATGTTTCCATATGACGCAACCTGTTTGCGCCTCTAACATGCTACCTGTCAATAAACTGCGGAGTGGCTGGGAGAGTTGAGCAATTGCTTCCTCATGAACGGAGAACTCTGTCGGGGCCCCATCACTCGTTTCGCCGACGATAAACTTGAAGATACGGGAAGAGAGAATTCTGAAGTAGAAATCGTTAGTACCATCTACAACAGCAAACGAATAAAGAACGAGAATTGGAAAGGAATAAAGAAGGTCTCTCCGTCCTAAACAAAACCCAGGTTCAAGGGGAAAGACTCACGTTTGGAACGAGGCTGACATTTTGATCCTCGAGGAGAGATACTTTGACTAAAGAAATGTACAAGTTGCTCACAAAATTGTGCTGGGGGATATTTGGGGACCAAATGCTCTATTATAGCTGGTCATATGTAGTCTGAGCTGGCGACCTGTTGGAGTGCATTAGCGCTAAGTACCTGAAGTCGTACATGAAACCCTTCCCCCCTCCCACCAAAAATTTCCACTTGATTTCCTATTGTTTAACCATTTATAAAATTGTAAGTGTTGAAAATGGGAATTTGAGCCGGTTATTCCTATAAAAACAACTAGATTCAGGATAAAATAACAAAATCGTTGATAAAAAAAAAGATAAAGATGATTAAAAACGAAGCATAAAAGCAAAGAAAAAGCGTGCGTTATGATTTGAAACCCTACCTATTAATGAATATTATATAATTTGACCATCCTGTACCCCTATGCTTTTGTTCAGATACTATGGATAAATTTGCTAGCTTTTGAGTGTGAATGTGGAACAGGTGTACCCTAAACTGTGGACGAATTGAGAGAAAGTATGCCAATCATCATTTCATTACTGTCGGTACAAAAATTCAGAAAGCTCACTTCTGGGACCTTTGGGATTGAACGGGATTGTAGAAAAGAAATATTCGGCAATGAAAGAGTGAAGGTAGTGGAATGGGATGGTGTTGACTGGATGCTGATTCTGGTCATACAGTGTTTTGGTACTGTACAAACAGACGAGAGGTGCAATCTGTGACACTAGCAGTTTTAGCATCGTTCAGATGTAGCCTTCTAACATCGCCGGTCACAGGAAAATAAGGTAAATAGAGTAAGGCAAATCTACTTTGAAATCTAAATTCTGTATGTAAATGTGTTCGAGTTTCTATGTACATTCTAACCATCCATCATCAATCGTAAATGCCAGGGAAAAGGTATTCCTCACATCTTCTCAACCCGCTCATCAGATCCCTTAGCACTGTTAACACCCTCCTCTTCGTGTTCTACAGTGTGTGCTCTCTTCTCTCCGTCACCGATGATACCGCCAGTGGCATCAGTGTATCCGATCTTAGTCTCGCGGAAGCCATCAAGTTCCTTGGCGCAGAAGAGATTGAGGTAAACCGGGTATGCGAAAGCAACGAAGAAGCCGATAAGTGGAACACACATGGAGACATGGTAACCCTTGTGATCAGCGAGCTGGCCGGTGAGAGCTGGGAAAAGAGCTCCGCCAGAGACGGATGCGACAATCCATGAGGAACCGCGCTTGGTGTGTCGTCCCAGACCACGGATGGCGAGTGTGAAGATTGTAGGAAAGATGCAAGATTCGAAGAACAGCACTAGAGAGAGCATGGCTACTCCTCCCTCACCCTTAATACCAATAGCTAGGGCGATGAAAACCATAATCATAGTCATGAATACCAAGAGCACCCATCGAGGTTTGGTGAACATCATAAATCCAGCAGCGGCGAAACGACCAATAGCGAAGAGGCCCTGACCAATAGCATAGCGATCTGAGGCAGCGGCTTCACTAATTCCTGCTGATTCCTGGGCATAACGGATGAAGTTTGCTGCAACACCAACTTGGGCACCAACGTAGCAAAATTGGGCGGCAACACCGAACATGAGCTTGTACTGCTTGCGCATGGGCTTGTCAACATAGCCGGTAAGACCAGCACATTCCTCAGCTTGGAGAGCCATATCAGCATCTGTGACCTCTGGAAGCTTGGAGAAGTAGAAGACGACAGCGAGCAAGAAGACGAAAGCGGCGAGTCCGAGGTAGGTCCATTGGACTTTGGAAAGATCGTTGGGGGTGGTGTGATCGAAGAATACACGGGAGGCGAGGAGGGGAGCCATGACGGAACCTACGGCTTGGAAGGATTGCGAAAGCTCAAGACGGAACTCGGAAAGACGGGGAGGACCACATGTTGCGATGAAAGGGTTGGCACTGGTCTCTAGGGTAGAGAGACCGGATCCGACGATGAATAGGGAGCCACAGAAGCCACCGAAGGATCTGTAGACAGCAGAGGGCCAGAACATGAGAGCTCCAACACCGTAGATGCAGAGTCCGATGATGAAAGTCCAACGGTAACTAGTTCAATGTCAGTCAGGTTTTCATGAACTACAACTAGATTAAAAACTTACCCAAAGCGGCGTGCAATCCAACCAGAGTAAGTAGGAGGGCCGACCAAGTAGGCACCGAAGTAGGCACCTTGAAGACCACCTGCTTTAGCAGCAGTGATACCTAGAGCGGTTTGGAATTTGGCATTGAGGACATCAAGAAGACCATATGCAAATCCTATGTAAGGGTCAGAAATGTGTTTGGAATCAACCGGTTTCTATGTAACTTACCCCATAAGAAAAATAGAAGTGTGACCAAGGCAATGGGCCAGATTGATTGGCGGACTGTGAGGGCAGCAGCACCAGTGAGTTGTCGGTTGGAGACCGATTGTCTACGTTGGTTTGCCATGGCATCAGCAGTAGATGGTCTTCGTTGTTCCAGGACCTCAGCGACCTCTGGTTCTTCCTTTCTGCCAAACATATTGATGTGTTTGTATATAAGACGCTCCGGGTGTGGTATGAGTTGTTTGGGGAAGACTTCTTCAAAAGCTTCACGACCTTTTTCTCTTCAAAGTCCCCAAGGGTTTTAAGCTGCGCAGGACCTTGATCGAATGAACTGAATTGACCTGAGATGATTTTATGAAAAGGAAGAGGACTTGATGTTCATATATAGTTGGCAAGAAGTTGACGCTAGATATCTTGGCGAAGTTATAACTCATCACAGGCCAAGATTACCTTTTGTTAGTAGAACCGACAAACCCAGCTAGCGAGCGGTCCTTCCCCCTACCTCCATGGAGTCCTCCACACTCCACACTCCACCATGTACCGCCATGTCATGCCCATGCCAGACATCCAGATCTGAGGAATCCATTAGGTCTAGCAATCTCTGACAGCTGGAAACGAGAAATATCACGCCTCAACTCGCGGTGGCCGATCTGTTGGTATCCAATTAGCCTCGTTTCCTGGCAGCCGGACGAGGGTTCCTGCTTCTCAACATCCCTTTCGGACAGTCCGTCGACTAGAGAAGATGGTTGAGAGATGGTTGACAGATGGTTGAAGCGACGCCTTCAAAGGCCGTGCGAACGAGAAGGGCCGAGAGCATTAGAGCACAAATAGAATTTTTGAGCCGCCCCGATGTTCGTCTGG
>Ga0247734_1001987_pt1 | contig 14309 bp, 15 predicted proteins | sample UWRJL103311B2_FD_180933 | JGI IMG/M metagenome (GOLD analysis project Ga0247734, IMG submission 180933) | Plant litter microbial communities from Arlington Agricultural Research Station in Wisconsin, United States - UWRJ-L103-311B-2 | ecosystem: Environmental > Terrestrial > Plant litter >... | reverse complement strand
TCTGGCGATCGCGACGATCGACGGCACGAAGTACGCGTTCGTCGGGTCCGAGCGCAGCAACGTCGTCGCGGTCTACGACATCAGCGACCCCGCGTCGCCGGTCTTCCGGCAGCTCCTGCCGGCGACCAACGGCCCCGAGGGGATCCTCCCGATCCCCGGCCGCGACCTGCTGGCCGTGTCGAGCGAGACCGACACGTCGGCGACCAACGTGCGCGCCAGCGTCAGCCTGTACGAGCTCGGTGACGGACCGGACTCGTTCCCCTCGATCGTGTCCGACGACGTCGCCGGCAGCCCGATCGGCTGGAGCGCCCTCGGCGCGCTCAGCGCCCGGCCCGGTGACCCCGGCACGATCTACGCGGCCGCCGACACCGTGCTCGAGCCGGCCCAGATCTACACCGTCGACGTGACCAGGAGGCCCGCGCGCATCACCGCGGCGCTGACCGTCACGAACGCCGGCGCCGACCTGGACGTCGAGGGGCTGTTCGCTCGTCCGCAGGGCGGCTTCTGGCTCGCCGACGAGGGGGCGACGGGTGCGGGCAACAAGCTCCACCGGACCGATGCCGCGGGCGTCGTGCAGGAGACCGTCGCGCTGCCGAAGGCCGTCACCGACCACATCAAGAACTGGGGCCTGGAGGGCGTCACGGCCACCAACGACGCGAGGGGCGAGCACGTCTGGACCGTCGTGCAGCGACCGCTGTGGACCGACGTCAGCGACCAGACCGAGACGCTCGACGGCGACGACGTGGTCCGCATCGGCCGGTACGACGTCGCCGACCAGAGCTGGCACTGGTTCGGCTACGAGCTGCAGGGACCCCAGCGCGACGGGACCGACTGGGTCGGGCTCTCCGAGATCACCGCGGTCGACGACGACACCCTCGCCGTCGTCGAGCGCGACAAGCTCAACGGTCCGAACGCCCGCAACAAGCGCATCTACACGGTGGACGTCCCGGCGACCGATCCGACCGGTGACGAGCTGCCGGTCCTGGACAAGACGCTCGCGATCGACGTGCTGCCGGCGCTCCGGGCCACGAACGGCTGGACGCAGGAGAAGCTCGAGGGCTTCACGATCGCCGCGGACGGCGCGCTGTACGGCATCACCGACAACGACGGGCTCAAGGACGCGACGGGCGAGACGGTGTTCCTGCGCCTCGGCCGCGCGACGGAGGCGTTCGCGGCGCAGCTCCGGTCCACGGCGACCCTGTCGCTGCCCAGCACCTCGGTGGGCTACGGCCAGAAGCCGACCGCGACGGTCACGGTCGCCGGCGGTGCCGGCGTCGTCCCGTCGGGCGTCGTGCGCATCACGGACGGCGGCACGGTCGTCGGGCAGGGGACCGTCGACGGCGGCACCGCGCAGGTGACGCTCAGCGGTCTGCAGGTCGGCACGCGCCGGCTCGTCGCGGAGTACGCGGGGGACGCTCGGACCGTCGCGACGACGAGCGCGCCGCTGACCGTCACGGTGGCGAAGGGCGCGACGACGACGTCGTTCTCGATCGCCAGGTCGTCGGCGACGAAGGGCTCCAAGGTCACCGCGAAGATCAGGGTCACCGGGACCGGGTTCACCCCCACCGGCCGGGTCCAGGTCAAGGACGGGTCGAAGGTCGTCAAGACCCTCTACGTGAGCGGCGCGACCCGGTCGGTGTCGATCAGGCTGAGGTCGACCGGCCACCGCACCCTGCGGGCGTACTACCTCGGCTCGGACACCGCGGCGGCCTCGACCTCGGCCGCCGACCGGGTGCGCGTCCGGAGGTGACCGGCTAGAACCAGGTGCTCAGGAACGGCTCGACGGGGGAGCGGAACAGCCCGTCGAGCCGTTCGGCGTCCCCGTGCAGCATGCCTGCCGCGACCAGCGTCGCGGCACCGACGGTGCCGAGCAGCAGGGAGCCGAGGGCGTTGACCGTCAAGGAGGCGTCGGCCGGCTCGTCGACCGCCGTGACGCGGGCCGACCCCGATCCGTCGACGTCCAGCGCCCAGGTGCCGGCGGCGTGGCCCAGCGGGTCCTCGACCTCCAGGACCAGCCGGTCCGTCCCGGCGTACGTGCGTGCCGACAGCGCCGTCTCGACGTCGAGCACCCGGATCCACAGGTGGTCGCGCTCATCGACGTGGACCGCCCGGAAGTCGTCGATCATCCAGCGCAGCGGCTCGTCGACCGGCCGCAGGTGGGCCGTGACGGTCGAGACGAGGTCCATCTCCAGCACGAAGCGCCACAGCGCGGCGTACGCGTCGGTCGTCGCGGCGACGAGCGCGTGCAGCGTGAGGGTGTGCTCGGCGAAGTCGGTGTCGTTCTCGACGAGCTGGTAGACCGCGAAGCCCTGCGGGGTGCCGTCGGCGTCGTCGTGGCGGACGCAGCGCAGGTTCTTGGCGTTGTCGTCGCCGAGCATCAGTCCCAGCCGACGCAGCCACAGGTGCCCCGTCCCGGAGTAGGACACCTCGCCGGGCGTGGCAGCCCGGACCCGCTCGACGATCGCGTGTCCCTGGTCGCGCAGCTGCTCGGCCGACACCTGGTGGACCCGGCCGGTGACGGCCGGCCCCGTCCATCGCACCCGTCGCGTCGAGATGCGCAGGTCGCGAGCCAGTGCGGCGGGGGAGTAGCCGAAGCGTCCGTAGATCGTCGACTCCGAGACGGTCAGCATCGCGAGGGGCAGCCCCAGCGCGACGGCAGTGCGCAGCTCGGCCTCCATCAAGGCACGGGCCAGGCCGCGACGGCGATGCGTCTGGGCGACGGTGACCCCGCTGACCGCCCACGCCGTCAGGCCGCGGCCGCCCGGCACCGTCAGCTCGGCCGGCCAGCAGTGCGTCGTGGCGACCGGCTCGTCGGGCAGTGCCGCCGTGGGGTCGTACACCCCGGTCAGGCGGTCGTCGCCGATGAACGCGCGGCGCGCCTCGGTCTGGTCCAGCGGCATCGACGGCCCCAGGAACCCGCGCGTCACGGCATCGGACCACCGGGTGTGGTCGGACGCGTCAGCGGTGTCGACGACGCGGAACGTCAGACCATGGGCGGCGAGCTGCGCGCGGGACGTCTCGTCGATCGGCAGGGCCAGGTGCGGTGCGGTCATCGCTCCAACCTAACGCCGCATCACTCCAGGACGTCCACACCCGCGGCGGCCCACTCGCGGTGCACGGTCGCCAGGTTGTCGGCGGACACCGCGGCCGTCAGCCCCTCCAGGACGCGCACGACGAAGCCCTCGCGGGCGGCGTCGAGCGCCGTGGCCCGGACGCAGTGGTCGGTCGCGATGCCGCACACGTCGACGGCGTCGATCCCGGCGGCCCGCAGCCAGTCGGCCAGGCGGGTGCCCGCGGCCGACGAGCCCTCGAAGCCCGAGTAGGCGGCCTCGTACTCGCCCTTGAAGAACGTCTCGGCGAACATCGACGGCTCCAGCGGCGCGTGCAGCTGCTCGCCCTCGGTGCCCACGACGCAGTGCGGGGGCCACGAGTCGACGAAGTCGGGGGCGTCGGAGAAGTGGCCTCCCGGGTCGATGTGGTGGTCGCGGGTCGCGACGAGGGTCTCGTACGTCCCGGACGCGATCAGGTCGGCGACGTCGGCGGCGACCTGTGCGCCGCCGGTGACGGCCAGCGAACCGCCTTCGCAGAAGTCGTTCTGGACGTCGACGACGATGAGTGCGGTGGTCATGCGGCTCCTCCGGGTGCGTCGTGCTCCTCGTAGACGGTGTCGAGCACGGGGTCGCCCTTCGACAGCTGGGTGGCCGAGGCCGGCAGCTCGGCCAGCGCGGCGCGGAGCCGGTCGCGGGCGACCTCGAGCGGCTCGGTGTGGACGCGCTCGCCGTCACGGACCAGCTCGACCAGGAGCGGACGGTCGTCGCCGTCGTGGTCGGGGGCCGCGCCGACGCCGATGACCTCGGCCTGCGCCTGGCCGGCCGGGCTCAGCCGGCGCACCGCGTGCTTGCGCCCACCCACGGAGACCTTGTCGGGGCTCCTCTTGGCGACCGACACCATGTGGCCGTCGTCGTCCGCGCGGGAGACGAGCTTGTAGACGAAGCCGCTGGTCGGCACCCCGGACCCGGTGACCAGCGAGGTTCCCACGCCGTAGCCGTCGACGGGTGCCGCCGCGAGCGCCGCGATGGCGTGCTCGTCGAGATCGCTGGTGACGGTGATCCGGGTCCGCGTGGCTCCCAGCTCGTCGAGCTGGCGCCGCACGCTCGTGGCCAGCGAGACGAGGTCGCCGGAGTCCAGCCGCACACCGCCGAGGTCGGCGCCGGCCAGGTCGACCGCCGTGCGGATCGCCGCCGGGACGTCGTACGTGTCGACCAGCAGCGTCGTGCCGGGTCCGAGGGCCGCGATCTGCGCCTCGAACGCCTCTCGCTCGGTGTCGTGCAGGAGCGTGAACGAGTGCGCGCTGGTGCCCGTCGTGGGGATGCCGTAGGTGCGGCCGGCCTCGAGGTTCGACGTGGCCGCGAACCCCGCGATGTACGCCGACCGGGCGGCAGCGACCGCGGACGACTCGTGCGTGCGGCGCGACCCCATCTCGATGCACGGTCGGTCGCCGGCGGCGGTGATCATCCGGGACGCCGCCGTGGCGATCGCCGAGTCGTGGTTGAGCACCGACAGCAGCAGCGTCTCGAGGATGACGCACTCGGCGAACGTCCCCTCGACGATCATGACCGGCGACTGCGGGAAGTAGACCTCGCCGTCCGGGTAGCCCCAGATCGACCCGGAGAACCGGTAGTCGGCGAGCCGGTCGAGCGTGACGGCGTCGACGACGTCGGCCTCGCGCAGCCACGCGAGCTCCTCGTCGCCGAAGCGGAACCCGGCGAGGGCGTCGAGCGCGCGGCCGACGCCGGCGACGACGCCGTAGCGCCGTCCCCCGGACAGCCGCCGGGCGAACAGCTCGAACACCGAGTGCCGATCGGCGGTGCCGTCGCGCAGCGCCGCCTGCAGCATCGTCAGCTCGTAGCGGTCGGTCAGCAGCGCGGTGCTCCGGGAGGCGGTCACCCCTTCAGACTAGAACGGCTCGAGCGACGTTGGACTCGTCAGGCCCCTGCGTCACAATGGAGGGGTGACCACCCCGACCCCCGTCGAGATCGCCGAGCCCGACGTCGACGACGTCGTCGAGCTCGAGGACCCCTGGGTCACGATCGTCTGGAACGACCCCGTCAACCTGATGTCGTACGTCGCGTACGTGTTCCGCAACTACTTCGGGTACACCGAGGAGAAGGCGCACGAGCTGATGCTGCAGGTGCACCACGACGGCAGGACGGTCGTCTCGAGCGGCCGCCGCGAGCAGATGGAGCGCCACGTGCAGGCGATGCACGAGTACGGCCTCTGGGCGACCCTCGAGAGGCAGGACGCATGATGCGCGCGGCTCGTTCATCTCCGCTCCAGCGGCTCGTTCCTCCCCGCTGCCAGGCTTCGCCTGAGCGCAAGCCTTTGTTCGCCGGCGCTCGCTCGGCCAGTGGTTGCGTCAGGAGGGTCCATGAAGCCGTTTAAGCGGCGGCGGCGTGGGGGGTTGTCCGCCACGTTCGAGATCGGCGAGGCGCACCTGCTGGCGAGCCTGGCCGGCCAGGTCGTGGAGCTGCTGCGCGACCGCAACGGCGCCGAGGAGTCCGACGCCGACCCGCTCGCGGCCCAGCTCGGCATGGGCGGGCCGTCCCTGCCGCCCGAGGACCCCGTCCTGCAGCGGCTGCTGCCCGACGCCTATCGCGACGACCCGGACGACGCGGGGGAGTTCCGCCGGTTCACCGAGCGGTCGCTGACGTCGGCGAAGGTGCTCAACGCCGAGGCGCTGATCGGCTCCCTCGTCGACGGCGGCCTGACGTTCGGCGAGATGCCCGACGAGGACGGCGACCCCGTCGAGGTCGAGCTCGACGACGACGAGGTCCAGGCCTGGCTGCGGGCCCTCACCGACGTGCGGCTGTCGCTGGCGGTGCGCCTGGGCATCGAGACCGACGAGGACACCCTGCTCGTCGCGGCCTCCGAGGACGAGGCCACCGCGGCGATGTCCGACATCTTCGAGTGGCTGGGCTACGTCCAGGAGACCCTCATCGCCGCGATCGACTGATCGTCCGCGGCGTCGGCGTCTCATGGGTGGGGCTACCCGGAGCGGCCCACGCGGGGGCCGATAAACTCGGCGGGTGCTGACCATCGACCAGGCCACGCATGACGCGATCATCGCGCATGCCCGCCGCGACCACCCCGACGAGGCGTGCGGCATCGTCGCCGGTCCCATCGGCTCCGACGTGCCGGCCCGCCTGGTGCCGATGCTCAACGCAGCGATGTCGCCGACGTTCTACGAGTTCGACTCCGCCGACCTGCTGCAGCTCTACCGCGACATGGACGACCGCGACGAGGAGCCCGTCGTGATCTACCACTCGCACACCGCCACCGAGGCCTATCCCTCGCGCACCGACGTCAACCTGGCCGGCGAGCCGGGTGCGCACTACGTCCTGGTGTCGACGCGTGACGGCGCGCACGAGAGCGGCCCGGTCGACTTCCGCTCGTACCGCATCGTCGACGGCGAGGTCGCTGAGGAAGAAGTCCGCGTCGTCGAGGGTTATGCAGACGACACCGCAGACGAAGAGTCAACCCAACAGAAGGCAGAGCACTGATGGCCATCCAGGTCCGCATCCCCACGATCCTGCGCACGTACACCGACGGCGAGCGTGTCGTCGAGGGATCGGGGTCCACCGTGACCGAGCTGATCGACCAGCTCGAGGCCGACCACGCCGGCATCAAGGAGCGCCTGATCGAGAACGGCGAGGCGCGCCGGTTCGTCAACATCTACGTCAACGACGAGGACATCCGGTTCACCGGCAACCTCGACACCACGGTCGCCGACGGCGACACCGTGGTCATCCTGCCGGCGGTCGCCGGCGGCGCCCGCTCCTCCTCCTGATCGGCATCTCGTGCGCTTCGACTCCCTGATCGACTCGGTCGGGGGCACCCCGCTCGTCGGCCTGCCGACGCTGTCGCCGTCCCCCGACGTCCGCCTCTGGGCCAAGCTCGAGGACCAGAACCCCACCGGGTCGATCAAGGACCGCGCGGCGCTCAGCATGATCCTGCGCGCCGAGAAGGAGGGCCTGCTGCGGCCGGGCTCGACGATCCTGGAGCCGACCAGCGGCAACACGGGCATCTCCCTGGCGATGGTCGCCAAGCAGCGCGGCTACCGGATCATCTGCGTCATGCCCGAGAACACGTCGATCGAGCGCACGCAGCTGCTGACGATGTGGGGCGCGGAGATCATCCCGTCACCGGCGGCCGGGGGCTCCAACGAGGCCGTCCGCATGGCCAAGGAGATCTCCGCGGAGCACCCCGACTGGGTCATGCTCTACCAGTACGGCAATCCCGCCAACGCCGATGCGCACTACGAGGGCACCGGCCCCGAGATCCTCGCCGACCTGCCCGAGGTGACGCACTTCGTGGCCGGCCTCGGCACCACCGGGACGTTGATGGGCGCCGGCCGGTTCTTCCGCGAGCACAAGCCGTCGGTGCGGATCGTCGCCGCCGAGCCGCGCTACGGCGAGCTGGTCTACGGTCTGCGCAACCTCGACGAGGGCTTCGTGCCCGAGCTGTACGACGCGTCGATGATCGACTCGCGCTTCTCGGTCGGGCCTCGCGACGCCGTGCGACGCGTGCGCGAGCTCGTCGAGTCCGAGGGCATCTTCGCCGGCGTCTCGACCGGCGCGATCCTGCACGCGGCACTGGCGCAGGCCGCCAAGTGCATCAAGGCCGGCGAGTCCGCCGACATCGTGTTCGTCGTCTGCGACGGCGGCTGGAAGTACCTGTCGACCGGTGCGTACGAGGGCACCCTCGACGAGGCCGAGGACCAGCTCGACGGCCAGCTCTGGGCCTGAGCCCGGAGCGGTGCGTCAGCCACCTGTGCGCACCCGACCCGCCCCGCGGCGGTGGCTGAGACACCTATCGGGCTCCCGACGGGTGGTTGAGCCACCGCCGACGGCGGCTCCGTCGGTCGACATGTGGCTGAGGCACCGCCCCTGACGGCGCACGCGAGATGGCGGCCGAAATGTCCTGGCCGCGGGCAGGGCCGGGTGCACTACCCTCGTGCACGTGAGCCAGATCGTGGTCTTCTCCGGAAGCGCGCACCGCCCCCTCGCAGAGAAGATCTGCTCCGAGCTCGGTCAGCCGCTGTCGGCGTCCGACACCCTGCGGTTCAGCAACGACTGCCTCCAGGTGCAGCTGCTGGCCAACTGCCGCAAGAAGGACGTGTTCATCATCCAGCCGCTGGTCCCGCCGACGCAGGACCACCTGATGGAGCTGCTGCTGATGATCGACGCGGCTCGCGGTGCCAGTGCAGCCTCCGTGACGGCCGTCATCCCGCACTACGCGTACGCCCGATCGGACAAGAAGGACGCCTCGCGCATCTCGATCGGCGGGCGCCTCGTCGCCGACATGCTGACCACCGCCGGCGCCGATCGGGTCGTCACGATGACGCTGCACGCGCCCCAGGTCCACGGCTTCTTCAGCGTCCCGGTCGACCACCTGACGGCGATCGGCGAGCTGGCCGACCACTACCGCAGCCGCGACCTGACCGACACCGTCGTCGTCTCCCCGGACCTCGGCAACGCCAAGACCGCGTCGCTGTTCGCACGTCTGCTGGGCGTCCCGGTCGCGGCCGGCAGCAAGCAGCGGCAGGCCGACGACAAGGTCGTCATCGACGCCATCGTGGGCGACGTCATGGGCAAGAAGGCCATCGTCCTCGACGACGAGATCGCGACCGGCGGGTCGATCGTGGAGCTCATGAACAAGCTGGCCGAGGAGGGTTGCACCGAGGCGTCCGTGGCCTGCACGCACGGCCTGTTCACCGGCAGCGCCGTCGAGCGGCTGCGCACCCATCCCTCGATCACCGAGGTCGTCACGACCGACACCGTCCCGCCCCCGGCCGACTGGCCCGAGCTGCAGGTGCGGTCGGTCGCGGGGCTGTTCGCCGAGGCCATCGCGCGCATCCACGCCGGCGAGTCGGTGTCGTCGCTGTTCGACGGCGTCGACCCCGCCCACGCCCCGCCGCAGCCCAAGCTGCCGCTCTGAGGACCGTCCGGACGCCGCGCACCGGCACCTGTGGTGTGATGTGTGGCCCGTTCACTTTCCCGTAACACGTCAGGACCCGTAGGCTTTTTCGTTGTGGACGCACCCATCGGCATCTTCGACTCCGGCTTCGGCGGCCTCACGGTCGCCCGCGCCGTCCTCGACCAGCTGCCGCACGAGCCGGTGCTCTACCTCGGGGACACCGCCCGGCAGCCGTACGGCCCCAAGCCGATCTCCGAGGTGCGCGAGTACGCCCTCGAGAGCCTCGACCACCTCGTGGCACAGGGCGTCAAGGCCCTGGTCATCGCCTGCAACTCCGCCAGCGCCGCGGTGCTGCGCGACGCCCGCGAGCGGTACGACGTCCCGGTGGTCGAGGTCATCGTCCCGGCGACCCGACGCGCCGTCAGCGCGACCCGCAACGGCACGATCGGCGTGATCTGCACCGAGGCCACGGCCACGTCCCGCGCGTACGACGACGCCTTCGCCGCCAATCCCGGCATCACGCTGCACACCCGGGCCTGCCCCCTGTTCGTCGAGCTCGTCGAGCAGGGCGTCACGAGCGGCCCCGAGCTGGTCGCCGCCGCCGAGGGCTACCTGCAGCCGCTGATCGACCTGGGCGTCGACACGCTCGTCCTCGGCTGCACGCACTACCCGTTGCTGACGGGTGTCCTGTCCTACGTCATGGGTGACGGCGTCACGCTGGTCTCCAGCGCCGAGGAGACCGCCAAGGACGTCTACGCGCTGCTCGTCCGCGAGGGCCTCGAGCGTGATCCGGCCCTGCCGGCGCCGCAGCACCGCTTCCTGACGACGGGCCGTCCCGAGGAGTTCGCGACCTTGGGCCGCCGGTTCCTGGGCCCCGAGATCGTCGCCGCCGAGCAGTTCGCCTGGGTGGGTGCGCGGTGAGCGGCTCGATGAAGCTGACCGTCATCGGCTGCGCCGGCTCCTTCGCCGGCCCCGACTCGCCCGCGAGCTGCTACCTGGTCGAGGCGCCGTTCGAGGGCCGCACCTACCGGCTCCTGGTCGATCTCGGCAGCGGTGCCTTCGGGCCGCTGCAGCGGCACAGCACGATCCGCGACATCGACGCCATCGCCTTGTCGCACCTGCACGCCGACCACTGCTTCGACATGTCGGGCTTCTACGTCGTCAGCCGCTACCACCCCGAGGGCGCCTTCACCCCGGTCCCCGTCCTGGCCCCTGCAGGAGCCGGCGAGTTCCTCTGCGCCGCGTACGGGTCGGGGGAGGACTCCGGCATGCTCGAGCAGTTCGAGTTCGCGGAGTGGCAGGACGGCGGCACGACACAGCTCGGACCGTTCACGGTCACCTCCGTGCTGGTCAACCATCCCGTTCCCGCGTACGCCTTCCGCATCGCCACCGCGACCCACGCGATCTGCTACTCCGGCGACACCGGTCCGACGGAGGCGCTGGCCGGCCTCGTCGCGGGTGCCGACCTGTTCCTGTGCGAGGCGTCCTTCGTCGAGTCGGGCACCAACCCGCCGAACCTGCACCTGACGGGCGCCGAGGCCGGGGGCTACGCGGCACGCGGCGGGGTCGGGCGCCTGCTCGTGACGCACATCCCCACCTGGACCGACCGGGCCGAGGTCGAGGCCGACGTCAAGTCGACGTGGGACGGGCCGTACGAGCTGGTCGTCGCCGGCGCCACGTACGAGCTCTGACCGCGCCCGGACAGGTCGACGCTGCCCGATAGGCTCGCGGCATGACCCGCGAAGACGGCCGCAGCGCCGACCAGCTCCGCCCTGTGACGATCACCCGCAACTGGCTCGACCACGCCCAGGGGTCCTGCCTGATCGAGTTCGGCAAGACCAAGGTGCTGTGCGCCGCGAGCGCCAGCGAGGGCGTGCCGCGCTGGCGCAAGGGCTCGGGGCTCGGCTGGGTCACCGCCGAGTACGCGATGCTGCCGCAGGCCACGCACGACCGGTCCCCCCGCGAGTCCGTCAAGGGCCGCATCGGCGGCCGCACGCACGAGATCTCGCGCCTCGTCGGCCGGTCGCTCCGCATGGCGATCGACGACAAGGCGCTCGGCGAGAACACCATCACGATCGACTGCGACGTGCTGCAGGCCGACGGCGGCACCCGCACCGCCGCCATCACGGGTGCGTACGTGGCCCTGGTCGATGCCGTGGAGCACCTGCGGGCCAGGGGCGCCCTGGCCGGCGAGCCGCTCGTCGAGTCGGTCTCGGCCATCAGCGTCGGCATCATCGACGGCGTCCCGCTGCTCGACCTGCCGTACGTCGAGGACGTCCGCGCCGAGACCGACATGAACGTCGTGATGACCGGATCGGGCAAGTTCGTCGAGGTGCAGGGCACGGCCGAGGGGGCGCCGTTCGACAAGGCCGAGCTGGACGCCCTGCTCGAGCTGGCTGCCCAGGGCTGCGTCGACCTGACGCGCCTGCAGACCGAGGCTCTCGCGCGGTGAGCCCGCAGGTCGTCCTGGCCTCCAACAACGCCAAGAAGCTCGCCGAGCTGCGCCGCATCCTCGAGCCGCTGGTCCCGGGCATCGAGGTGCTGGGACTGGCGGACGTCCCGGCCTACGACGAGCCGGCCGAGACCGAGCCGACGTTCGAGGGCAACGCGCTCATCAAGGCCCGGGCCTGTCTCGCCGTCACGGGCCTGCCGTCGCTGGCCGACGACTCCGGGCTGTGCGTCGACGCGCTCAACGGCATGCCGGGGGTGCTCTCCGCCCGGTGGTCGGGCGTCCCCAAGCACGAGGGTGGTGACGCCGCCAACAACCGGCTGCTGCTGAGCCAGCTGGCAGAGGTTCCGCCGGAGCGTCGCACGGCGCAGTTCCGCTGCGTCATGGCGCTGTGCACGCCCGACGGCCGCGAGATCCTGCAGGACGGCGAGATGCGCGGACGTGTCCTGGAGGCCGAGCACGGTGCCGGGGGATTCGGCTACGACCCGCTGTTCGCCGCCGACGGCCACGACGTGTCGACCGCCGAGCTGTCGCCGGCCGAGAAGGACCGCATCAGCCACCGGGGCCGTGCCCTGACGGCGATGGCGCCGCTCGTCGTCGAGGCGCTGAGGGCCTGAGTCTCAGCCCTCGAGCGCGCGGATGACGCGGCGGGCGATCGCCAGGCTGCCGTCGCGGTTGGGGTGGATGCCGTCGATCACGCGATCGGCCGTCAGCGTGTTGCGGGTGCTGACGTACTGCAGCCCGTGGGCGTCGGCCTCGTCGTGGACGATGCGCGTCACCCGGGCACCGGCGGCCGGGTCGAGCGGGCCCCACGGGGGACCCATCACGATGATCCGGGTGGTGCTGGGCAGGTAGGTCTGCAGCACGTCCAGGTACGTGTCGACGGCGTGACGGATCTCGGTGTCGGTGGCCTCGACGAACAGCCCGTCGACGCAGCGCGCCCAGTCGTTGCGGCCGCCCTCGACGATGAGGATCGACGGCGCGGGACCCGTGAACGCATCGGGCCGGTCGATGAACCGGTTGCCCGTGCAGCGATGGCCGGGACGCAGGTACCCCGAGCCCGACTGGGCGAACGTGCGCACCTCGGCGTCGAACCGCCGGCCGGTGACGCTCCACCAGGCCTGGTCGGCATCGCCGGGGGTGTCGTTGTAGCGCGCGCTGATCGAGTCGCCGACGACCACGATGCCGTGGGGGGCGAGCTGCGAGACCGGGCGGGACTGCCCGCCCTGAGCGCCCTGCCAGGCGATGAACGGCCCCACCAGCAGCGCGAGCACGAACGACACGACGACGGATCGTCGCAGGTTCGTGCGGGACATCGTGGTCCGTCGCAGCAGTGTCATGTCGTGCTTTCTTCTCCCGAGTGACAGCACTGTATGTCCGCTGTGACGGCGGCTCACGCGGAAATCGGGAACTCAATCGACATGTCACCGAAAATGGTTCGAACGGACTATGCCGCGCCTCAGCCAGGGGGTGCGGGCAGCTCGAAGCCGTGCTGACGCCAGGCCTCGTAGACCGCGACGGAGGCTGTGTTCGCGAGGTTCATCGAGCGTCGTCCCGGCAGCATCGGCAGGCGGACGAGCGCCTCCAGGCGCGGGTCGTCGAGCACCTCCTGCGGCAGTCCGGTCGGCTCGGCGCCGAACATCAGCACGTCACCGGCCCGGTAGGCGATGTCGGTGTACAGCTGCTCTCCCCGGGCCGTGAACGCGAAGACCCGTCCGGGCGCCAGGGCCGCGAGGGCGGAGTCGAGATCGGGATGCACCGTCATGACGGCGAGGTCGTGGTAGTCGAGCCCCGCCCGCTTGAGCTTGGACTCCTCGAGGTCGAAGCCGAGCGGCTCGACGAGGTGCAGCTCGGCGCCGGTGACGGCGGCGAGCCGGATCGCGGCTCCGGTGTTGCCCGCGATGCGGGGCTCGTGGAACAGGATGCGGAACATCAGGACCTCCTGGCCGGGCGCCACTCGAGCGCTGCGTGGACGACGAGCCCCGCCACGAGGGCCCAGAACGCCGAGCCGATGCCGAGCGCGGTGATGCCGGAGGCGGCGACGAGGAACGTGATGACGGCGGCCTCGCGGCCGGCGCGCCGGGACACCGCGCCCTCGAGGGCGTCGGCGAGGGTGCCGAGCAGGGCGAGGCCGGCGACGGTCGCGATGACGCCGGCCGGAGCGACCGCGACGAGCGCCGCCAGGGCGGCCGACGCGATCGCGAGCACGACGTACGTCAGGCCGGCCGACTGGGCGGCGATCCAGCGACGTCGAGGATCAGGTCCAGCTGGTGGTCCGGCGGCGAGGGCGGCGCTGATCGCGGCCAGGTTGACCGAGTGCGCGCCGGCCGTGGCGCCGGCGATCGTCGCGACGCCGGTCGTGACGATCGAGCCGCGCCACGGGACGTCGTAGCCGAGCGAGGTCATGATCGCGACGCCCGGCACGTTCTGCGAGGCCATCGTGACGACGTACAGCGGCAGCGCGATGCCGATCATGGCCGACCAGCTCCACGCGGGGGCCGTGAACGACAGCTCCGGCAGCAGCGAGGAGCCGGCGATCGTCGTGCCCTCGCGGACCATGTCGACCGCGATGACGACGCCCGCCGCGACGAACGCGGCCGGGACGGCCCATCGCGGGGCGACCCGGACCCCGACCAGCCAGACGAGCGCGATGGGCAGGATGGCCCAGGGGTCGTCGGTGATCGCCGTGACCGGGGCGAGGCACAGCTCGAGCACGACGCCGGCCAGCATCGCCTGCGCGACGGGGGAGGGGATCAAGCCGATCAGCCGTCCCAGGGCCGGCCACAGGCCCGTGACGACGTACGCGGCTCCGGCGACGATGAACGCCCCGACCGCCACGGGCCATCCGCCGTCGAGCGTCGCGGTGCCGGCGAGCAGGGCGACC
>Ga0247734_1001985_pt1 | contig 14335 bp, 13 predicted proteins | sample UWRJL103311B2_FD_180933 | JGI IMG/M metagenome (GOLD analysis project Ga0247734, IMG submission 180933) | Plant litter microbial communities from Arlington Agricultural Research Station in Wisconsin, United States - UWRJ-L103-311B-2 | ecosystem: Environmental > Terrestrial > Plant litter >... | reverse complement strand
TAGAATATGTGGGAAGGGGGGGGGGGGTGATAAGGCACATGAACCTCGGCCCAGATTTATGATTATTAGGTGTATCAGTGTGCCAGTCTGAGGAAATGAAGCTGACAATTAACGTGACCAAACAGTTTTCATTTTGATTCGCGTATGGAATAGGTATGTGGCGGCGAGGCTTTTGAGTTTGCTTTATGGAGTTGTTGAGAATAGATGTTGAAAACTCATCGTGAGGTATGCAATGTACTGTACTGTACTGTACATACTTATGTGCTGGCTCTGGTACATATATATTACTACTCGGGAAGTCTGTCTTGGGAGGGAAGAAAATAATTCAAATGGCTGTGGTTGTATCTGATTTTCAAGAATTTTATCTCCCAACTTCCTTCTTGGACTATTATAGGGAGAAATATACTGGTCACATTGATTAGAGAGGTCAAGTAGTCGGTCATCATCCGTGCTGTCTGTCACGCAGTACAGTAACCTAAAGTCCAGCCTCCCGTAATTTGTCTTGTAGATTGACAGTAGCCAAAATAAACAAAACCCATGAAAGAAACTGAGCAAATTCCAGCGTAATATGATTCCTAATTAAATGCATACCTATTTGAAAGGGCAGCTCCAACCTTCTTCACTCCGAATTAAGCTCGGTATATCGAGACATCTCCCCCGTGTTGCTCACGCTATTAAAAGATCCCAAACCTAGATTCAGGGGTTCGTCTATCAATCTAGCCAGGATCATCCCGCTCCGCCAAAGCTTGCCGTCAACCATCTCGAGCTCCGAGTTGGTACCGGAAACCCAAGTGGAATTACGGCTTCATCGTCGACAATCCTGCCATTGCAGCCATGTCAACTTCACGCCCTGTGACGCCGGCGTCACCCAAAGATCATCCAGTCAATTCTCCTCGCCCCGGAGTTCCTCGTTACGGCTGTTGTAAGTATTTCTTTCTTGCTTTCCTTCAGCCTTGTGGGTTTCAATGAGCTCACATCATGAAGTACATTTGCAGCATTTCTTCAATCAGAATGCCGAGAAAGCACAAAATCTTATTCGGTATTACAAACAATGCTTGAAAGTTGTCTTTAACGATCCTCCTTTTGAACGCCAGACTTCGAAGAAGGCAAACGGAGAACCACTTACTATCGTCAAGCCAAACTTTCTCTGTTTACAGTGCAATGTCATCACCAACATCAAGAGCCGTCTAGATCATGGAGAGGAGAAGAAGCATAGATTTTGTATGGATTTGATCCTCGCAGGTGGGAGATAAACTAACGAGGATAGTTGTCGAATCGAGGTCTGGTGCCTTGTACTGCCAAATGTGTGATGACTTTGTTTGGGATCCCACACTCGAAGACCTTCGCACCCGGAAGTATGGAACCGGCTCTTTCTCTCGTAAGTCTAATCTCAATTCACTCTACTGCTAGTTACTAATATTTCCACGCAGCTAAAAAGCGGAAGCACTCTGAGCTATTCGAAGATAACGACCCAACTTTCATCACATCGAATGCCGCAGAAGCAGCGTGTCGCGTGAGTGGGCTCCGAGGCATATACAATATGGGGGCCACATGTTTTATGAACGTCATACTTCAATCTATCGTCCATAATCCTCTACTTCGAAACTTCTACTTGGCAGAGGGACACCAAACTAGTCAGTGCGAGATCAAGTGGTGCATGAGCTGTGCTATAGACCACATGTTTCAGGAGTTCTACGCATCTGATCCTGTCGTTACTACCGGATTCTTAGCTTCTGGAATATTGGGTAGTTTTTACATACATAAGAGAGTGGCCTTCGATCAATTGGCCGAGCCACGCGAGCAAGATGCACATGAATTCTTTCAATATATTACGGAAGAACTTCATGAGATCAATTGTGGGGAGAAGGCATCTCAAAACGGGGGCGACTCTCCTCCCAAGAAGATAAAGACAAACAGTGACAAGAGCTGTGGTTGCATTATTCACCAAACTTTCTACGGAAAGTTACAAAGCACCAAGACATGTTTGAACTGCAATGACATTAACATTAATACCGAGCCATTTCTCGATCTTTCTCTTGGTCTCGAAGCTCTTTCTAATAAGGAGAGCAAGATGACCACTCTGTCTCTTCAAAACTGCTTGAAAAGATATTTCGAGCCGGAAGGTTGCGAATATACTTGCCACAACTGCGAAACCCGGAAGGCGACCAAGCAGCTCAGTATCAAGACATTACCCAACGTACTTTGCGTACAGCTAAAGGTTGGTCTAAAATGATATGTTCTATATATCCAGCTTGTCTCTTTGGTTACCGACTTGGGTTATCGTAAACTCGGTCTTGCTAGCTGAAGTTTATCATTTCTTCATGAGAAAACTCCGAGTTTGCTAACTTTTTACTCAGCGGTTCAAACAGTTTGACGGATTGCAATCGAAAGTTGACACAAAGGTTACGTTTCCTTTGAAGCTTGAAATGTTACCATACACCAATCGTGCTAAAACTAATGATATAAACGAAAACTTCGAGCTTGCAAGGTCATGCATGTACGACCTACAAAGCGTAGTTGTGCACGTTGGAAGCATGGATACTGGTAAGAATTGGTGTCCTTCTCGTCAACTTACTTGCTGACAGACTAGGCCATTACTACTCCTATTCGAGAGCCGGAAACCAAGTAAGATTATTACGTGTCATCCATCTAGCACCAGCTAATATCCTACAGTGGTTCAAATTCAACGACCACAATGTCACACTAGCATCAAAGTCGCAGGTTCTCAGCGAACAAGCATTTCTCTTATTCTATGTAATTCAGTCCCTGGCATAGGTAGCGTAAACCGGTAGTACAGGATAAAAAGGGGTTGGGTGGAGCATTTTCCGGCGTTTTTATTATTAGAAAACTGTACATAGGAACCCCTATACCCCATAGCAGCAGAGGAAAGCTGTGATAAGGAATGGGATTCATGATTATTCGCCTTTTTCTGCCTTCCATTTCCATTTCTCGCATTCAAAGTTTGCGTAGCAAAGGAACTCGTTGCTTAGTCCTTTGGAGTGTACGGGCTCAAAGCTCGTAGTTGCGATACCTTGTGGTCGATATAATTTTGTGATCAATCCTTCCATACGCTCTCCTGTGCAGACGATGAGTTTTGAGTCTTGAGATGCTGTAGGTGATCCCCAGGACTTCGACAGCCACCGAACTGTCATCGCAGCTTCCAACAATCAGCTCTTACCCTCAAATAACAGAGACTTCACATACCTTTTGTCTGACAATCGTCACTCAGAAATGGCGGATCAACGACCATAGCATCAACTGTACTCTTCATGCTTTCTATATCATTTGTCAACTACGTAGTCCACAAGCACAGTAGGGAACTCACCAGGTAAGCCATAGGGCTCATTGAAATCATAAAACACGAACTCCGGAAAGACCTCAAATCTCCTATCAAATTCCAGAAGCCAAAGTTTCGGTCTTTCTTCTTCACGTTTGCCACTCTTGTTCTATCTCTATCAGCTCTAGTCCCTTTCTTTTCTTCCCTTTTCTCCTCATTGCTTGGTGGCATTGCAGATTGAGAGTAAGAGGGAGATGTAAAACTCACCAAGAGATTTTTCAACTGCACAAACACACTCGGCGCACTCACAACCGCAATCGTATTCGTCCCACCCATACCCTCCAGCAGTCTCTCCGCTAAAATCATCGCCGTTTCATCGGAATACTACTTCTACTTAGCCCAGTTCGCAATTCCCCTCCATCAATATTCCTCCTGCTGCAAAAAATAAAAAGGGAAATCGTCTCCAATAACGAAAGGGATGATCCCGTGACACATACCCAAAATTGGCTCTCGTTCCAGTCCTCCGCAAAAGCATCCATACTCAACACCTTCGGTGCTACTGAGGCATCAGCATCAGCTTCGGCGACAGCTTTGAGATCTTCAAATTTCTGCAGGCGAGCATCGCGATCGGCGTAGAATTCTTTTAGGGCATCGAGGGCGGAACCAGAGAGGACTCTGGGATTTTCCAGTTAGCTTTCATTTTGGTTTCAATTGTGCGCAATTATGGAGAGGGATGTTTACGGTTCTGAGTCAGAGTCCGAATCCATGTTCAGGGACGTTGTGGTGATGTTTTAATGTTGAGTTGGCTCGGGAGAAAATTTACCGAATTTTGAGGTTGATGATAGGGAATAGGTGATGAGCTAATAAAAAGGCATGTGGAGAAGCGAAGCATGAATTCTTCATCTTCTGCCGTCTGGGACCAGATTAAGATTCATTGGTATAATTATCTATCATATACTGATACTCCTCGATCTTGGCGTTCTCTCGCACATAGAATTTACAGATAACAATGTGGCAATGCGTCTACATAGTTTTAATTTCCTAAATTGTTCGACAAGAATTCATGCAAATTGACATATGTACATTGAGTCTACTGATCTACCAAAGTGAACACCCCCACAAAACCTCTATTGGGTGTCCAGCACATGCAGGTACTTCTTCTCCTCTCGCTTCTCACGCTCGGTGGAAGGTGGTAAATCATAGTAGGCTCCACTCCGGTAAGATTGCTGTTAAAATGGTTAGAACTGGTAGAATTTTTGGAAAACAAGTAAATTTTTTAGGCCTTACCAAATAGTGGAAAGTCAAGCTGCTAAGTTCTGCTGGCTCGATTCCGAGATCTTTGAAGGTTTTGGCTTTTGGATCAATTTTCTGGTCGATGAACTCACGCTCGATTTCATCGGCCGAAAGTACCGGCCACCATAAGGCCTTATTGAGAATATTTGCAGCTGGCTTTAGAATTTTCTTGGGAAGGTTAATGTGTCGGCGCTTCTTGAAGATCTCCTTATCCACCAACTCAGCGATTTCAGCTGTAGAGTAGTTCTTTGGGCCGAAAAGCTCATATGTTTCTGAAGCGGTACTATCATCGTAGAGCATCTTTTCTAGGGCTTCGCCTACATCGATCGCCTGCGGCTATCAGTGAATGAAAGGAAAATTAAACATTACAACTTACATGAACAGGCCAATAACGCTCTTGCATCCAGTTGGAGGTTAGAACATTCGTTACTCCTGCAAGCTTATGCAACAGACGGTCTTCAAAACCAAAGAGTGGCGCGGGTCTGACAATAGTAGTTTCAGGGAAGATACTTCGAGCAACAGCTTCACCTCGTCCCTGATATTTGGCATTAGAGGCGGTTCATTTTCTAAAAATGAGGATTTCTAACCTTTGTGCTGAAGAATTCGGATGGAGAATTAGGGTCAGCATTATATGAAGAAACTTGGATAAAACGGTCGACGTCGTATTTTGCGACGGCATCAGCAATACGCTCAGTGCCCTCAACATGCACATCCTCTAGATCGAAGTTTCTAAAAGCTGTTAGAAACAACACGGCTCGGTTTAGTTGCACCCAACATACTTGGTGGGATACTCTCGGCCAACGAGGTTGTAAACAACATCAGAGTGTCGCACACTCTCCTCAAGGGACTCGGTATTCCTGAGATCGTATTCCTGCAGCGATTTAGCAGCAGCCCTACCATAATTTGTATGCCCATACCATGAATATGATCCGACCTAGATCACCCGCAACCTTCAAGTGCCTTTTAGCCATCTCCTCCCGGAAGGGTACTATAACGGTGCATCCTTTTCTTGCTATTCTCGCAGTCAGATTCAGATCCTTGAAGTTTTTGAAGCTTCATACCAAGTCTATTGACGATGTACCGTCCAAGGAATCCGGTAGCTCCAAATACTGTAACGGTATGTCCTACGCCTAATCAGCCGCTGTTCATTCTTTCAAAATTGCCCATGAAGTACCTCCAAGTGCTGATCTGTTCAATATCGTATTAGCAGAACCCAATTGGCTCGATAAGTAATGCTCTCACCTGCCGCCTTGTGTTCGAAGAATGGGTTTGCCAGTTCTTGTTATGGCAATATCGCTGACGTGTCGGGAATAGGGAGTGGTGTAGCCAGTTCGCACGGCAGTCCGGAGACCATTCATACTCGACGGACCGCAGGCCTTCTGCATATTTGCGAGAGTATTCAAATCCAATTGAGTTCTTGACTTGCAACAGACCTCATCTGGGGTTGAGGTCACACCTATGGACCCACTTCCGGATCGGAATTTTGAATCGCCGCCCAGCACTGGAGCTCCAGGTACCTCTCAGCCGCGTCAAACACCTACAACACCATCCAAAATATTTATTTCACTCTTAAGCAATCAGGACCCGTACCAGTTTCTGACTTTCGAAGTGGAATCTGCGGTCTTACCTACTCTACCAAACTCGCCCTGCCCTCCACCTTGAACTCATACGATATGAACGTTGACACAATATCTGACTTCCTTGGGGAGCAACGAGATAATGCTCCCGAGGACTTACAAGCGCTGGTCTTTTCCTTCGAAGATCTATGGGAACGGAAGCTATGGCATCAACTCACCGATGCACTTGTTACCTACTTCAACCACGAGGACAGCGCAAGCCAACGATTACCATACTACAGAAGCTTCATCCTCACTTTCGCAGACAAGATCAACCAACTTCGACTCGTAACTCTAGCCTTAAGAGCCGCTGAACAATGCAAAGGTAAGGCAAACCCTGCTCGATTACATTGAGATTACTAACAATCTCTTAGATGGCCAGGAGCGCCTGACATTCTTAACCGCCGTCGCCAACAAGGTCAACAACCCAAATTCTCAAGATGCTTACGTCTACGCCACAGTTGCAGTAGCTAGGGTGAAGCTGGAACTGAAGGATCTGGAGGGAGCGAGGAAAGAGCTAGAGAAATCAGAGAAGGTTTTGGACGGCTTCGATTCCGTAGAGACAATCGTTCATGCTGCCTTTTACCGAACTAATGCAGAATACTACCAGGTTAGTCTTTCTGGACTCTTCCCTACGATTTGTTACTAATCTGCGCAGTCAAAACATGATTTCGCCGCATATTACCGAAACGCTCTTCTTTACCTCGCTTGCATCGACCTTAATGACTTAACTCCTGCTGAGCGCAAGAGCCGTGCATATGACCTAAGTCTCGCAGCGTTGGTTTCCGACACAATCTACAACTTTGGAGAACTGCTCTTACATCCCATTCTAAATGCTTTGGTAGAGGATGAGGCATGGCTACGTGACCTCCTATTTGCATTCAATCGCGGTGATTTGGCAGCATATGATGTTCTTGCTGGACATATATCGTCCAATCCTCTTCTCGAGGAACACAAGGATGGACTGAGGCAAAAGATATATTTGGCTGCACTCACAGAAGCTGTTTTCCGAAGACCTCCGCATGATCGTGCTATGTCCTTCGCTACCATTTCTGAGGAAACCAAGGTCCGGCCAGATGAGATCGAACATTTGATCATGAAGGCACTGAGCTTGGGTCTGCTAAGAGGAAGCATTGATCAAGTTGATGAGATTGCACGAATCAACTGGGTACAACCGAAGGTGTTGGACATGAAGCAGATTGAGAATATGCAAACCAGATTGCAAGATTGGGACTCGAGTGTCAATTCGTTGGGCAACTGGATTGAGTCAAAGGGACAAGATGTTTGGGCTGCATGAAAGCATAATTTGGCGTCAGGGCTCATAAGGCTGGATGGGATGTACTATAGGTCTCAAAGCATGAGATTTTGGCTTTGCCATCATAAATGAGACACGTTGTAGATGATCAAATTCCTTTTATCGAGGAGAATTGCGAATGACATGACGCACCATTGCAATAGCAGCTTCCTGTGAAGATTTTCTCTCAAATAAGTAGCTAAATGCTATATGGATAGAAATATAAAGGGACAGCAGAATTCCTTTGAAGTCATTCTTGAGCCATAAATATATTTTATAAGCTGTGGGGCTAATCCAAAAGCTAGCTCATTTGATTAATTGGAATCTACCTAGCACAGATCCATGAATTCTTCTAGAAAATACTATCTGTTATTCATACCAATATGGTGGCAATCAAACGTTGAGACTATGTAACCTTCTCCTTGTGATGCTAGCTTCGTAAGTCAAGTGATAGTTGTGCTATGTTGCTCAAAGCGAGAAATCAGATTTATGCCTATATACTTGACAGTACTAACACATTGAGGCTCTCGAGAAATTAAGGAGCTTAGTCTGACTTTGTTGAAATCCTCCCTGAAATGCGAGTTTAAATCAGCCTTACGCTAAGACTTCAGCCTTATGGAACAATGATGCCAGGATGTTCAAGCGGCCTATCCGGAGAAAATTAACGTTCTTGAATTGATCGAACATCGTCGAACTGAGAATTCTAACCTTGATTGCAATTACGGAAGGGAAGTTCTGACTCAAACCCAATCTGCAACTATTCGCACAACGCCGCAGTATATTTACCACGTTGTTCGAACCCAACCAAAATGACTCCAAGTCTTCCACAGTTTTCCGCTACGCGCATGCGATCATACATCTTCCGGCTGCCATTATTCACACGAGCTGTAGTTCTTATTATAACAGGACTATGGGTTATCAGCATGCAGTCGGTTTGGGATTTACAGAAATGGGGCGCGTTAATACCAGATGAGATAGGGCTGAGTACAAGTTAGTTGCCTACTAGGTCTGGAACTCGTACAGCAGCATTTAGCGATCTGAAAAGTTCACTCGGAGAATTTAAGCTAATACTGTTTTTTACTCAGTGTATAGGACGAATACGTTCCCCCTCATACATGCGGGATTTTTCCATGCTTTTTTCAATCTCATCGCCTTGACGCCATTATTGGAGCGATTCGAGGCAGAATATGGAACGTTGACATCTTTGGCGCTTTTTGCTGGACGTAAGTTATGCCTTAGGAATGGGCTGATCATTTACTGGATTGGCTAACGTACTTCATAGCTCTTTCAACGATTCCAGCGTTGCTTTATACGTTAGTGGAAAGAGGGATATTACGCATGAACACTACCATCCTAGGAGCTAGGTGAGACATAAATGTTCTTTATATGGTTTTTCTGGCTAATTTGGTAATCAGTATATGGGTTTTCACTTTGCTTGCTATGGAGGCGGTCAAAACCTATAAGACAAACCCCTATTTTCAACTTGGTGACCAGAAAATCCCCACCTGGATAACACCTCTTGTTTTGGTATTATTTGTGTCCTTCTTAGTTCCAAATACCAGCTTTCTTGGTCACGTATGTGGCCTAGCATTTGGATATGGATGTAAGTCATATAGTTCACACAGATATTTTGAACCATGGGCTAATGAACGAATCTAGGGGGTCTGGGATATCTGAAGTTCTTGGCTCCACCCGAGAAGATTCTCCGTTGGATAGAAGGCAAGATGAACTTGCTTGGGAGATTACCTCATTATGTGTCGGTTGACCAAAAGACATATGGTCGATTTGGAGTGCTTCCTTCAACGACTCCAACGACGGATTCTCCTATGGGCTACGTGGGAAGCTCTCAACGACTGGGTCCCTGAATGCTCATAAATCATTTAAAAATGATGTACTCTCTTGTATACATATAAGTAACATAATTTGGTGATATGATGGCTGAAAATGGGCATTATTAATGATATAGACTAATAAGCGTGTGCTAAATGAAATCCACTGTATAAAACATTCCCTGATATGTTAGAATCTAGAATTGGATCAATAACTTACATACAAAACGTATTACAAGACAAGGTGATATCTTTGATAATTTTGACCGTCTTGAGTTCTTCACCACTTTTTCTTGGCACAAAGTCGCTTCAGCCTTGCATCTCAGCCGAGCTCTCCCTTCCAAGTAACCAGACTCAACAATCACGATACTATAAATGCCAGTATGCCTGGCCTGCTAAGTTAGTTCTCGTGCCTCTCTAGAGGCTCATATCACTGACAATTATATAGCTTCAGGCTTGCTCCTACGCAGAAATCCTATACTGTTAAAGGCTCCGCCTTACCTGTCCTTACTCTGCGTAATAATAGGCATCGGATGGCTTCTTGTTCTGCCTTTGGACGGCTACTCACGACGGACATACATTTCCGAGAACGCCCTACTTCCAGGCCAGGTTCATACGTATTTTGCAGGCAGCGACCAGCACATTTTCCGGGGATACAAGCAAGAGGTTGATGCGCTGCATGACAAGAGCAATGTTGAGTACGGAGATATATCTAATTTAAATGAGGAATTGAACTAACAAATGTAACAGGGTGAATGATAAACTGGAAGGGTTCTTCAAAGCTTCCGGATTGAAGGTTGCGAGACAGAAATACGCGTACAAATCTGCAGGCGGAACATATTCTGGGGAGAATATATATGCTATACTTCATGCTCCCAGGGGAGATGCTACGGAGGCCATCGTTCTTGTAGGGGCTTGGATCAATATGGATGGGAGCATAAACCGTAGTGGTGTTGCGCTTGTTCTGACTTTGGCTCGATATTTCAAACGTAGGAACTCTGTCCAATAAGTCTGTGATGGAACTGACCTCTTTAGGATGGTCTCTCTGGTCTAAGGACATAATCTTTCTAGTAACAGCAGACAGCAAAGCTGCACCACAAGCATGGGTAGATGCGTATCATGATACACATCAATCCCCAGGTGTAGAATCTTTACCATTGAAGAGCGGTGCCTTACAAGGAGCGATAGTCATCGACTACCCTTTCGATCATCGCTTTGAGTCCCTCCACATAGTTTACGATGGAATCAACGGCCAGCTCCCGAATTTGGATCTGCTCAATACCGTAACATCCATAGCAAGTGGGCAAATGGGCATTGGCGTCTCTCTTCAGCAAATGTGGCATCATTCTGATAGTTACAAAGACCGTTTACAGACCATGCTTCGAGGAATGATGAACCAAGGCTTAGGTCACGCTTCAGGTCCTCATAGTAGCTTTATTACATATCACGTGGATGCTATTACCTTACAACCATTTGGTAATGGATGGCAAGATGAGATGGCTATGGGAAGGGTGGTCGAAAGCACTTTCCGAAGTTTGAATAATCTGTTGGAGCATCTCCATCAAAGTTTCTTCTTTTATTTGTTAATGCAGGCAAATCGCTTTGTGAGCATCGGCACCTATCTTCCAAGTGCAATGTTGGTAGCAGTCAATTTCACTATCATGGCTATATTCCTCTGGGTGAAGAGCGGAGCACCACGAAACTCTCCGAAGACAACTACACCACAAACCGCAAGTGGTGAGAAGTCAACACTGATGATAGCTCAAGAAGGTGAGAACAGAGCCCTCGTTCCCACCGACCTTCTCACAGTCCGAGAACGCGATCTCTTTCTTCCCCTCGCTATCGTTGCCGGTCTCCAATTTCTTGGCGTTCTCCCATTATACATCTTCAACCACACTCCTCAAAGCGTAAAGTCCCTCTTAATCCCCCTCCGCGTCACCACTGACTCTTCATAGTTGATACCACCCGTGTTCACCATCTTTTCCATAGCCAATAACATCCTACCACTCATCCTCTCCGCAACATTAACCCACTATTTCCACCCAACAACCCAACAATATCAACTCCTTAAATCCTTCTCCCTCCTCCTCCTCGGCCTCTTCCTCTCTTCGCTCGCAACTCTAAATTTCTCTCTCTCTCTCCTTGTCGGTCTTCTCGCCACACCTCTTACTTATATCCATCCCCTTCCTTCAACCTCCGCTCTCACTCTTTTTTCCAAATTCTTCCTGGCAATATTACTGGTAGCTGTGGGGCCAACGACGGTGCTTCTAGCAGGTAGCTGGGCCTGGGGACTAAATGTTGGCGAGGTGCTGACGCAGGCGGCTTTTGGATGGGATGTGTGGGGGATGTATACTCAGGTTGTGGTTTGGTGTGTTTGGTGGCCGGCATGGGTTATGGGTGGAATTTTACTCTTTGGGCAACCAAGGAAGGAGCAACAACAGCAGTCTGCAAAGGTTATAGCAGCCTCAACCTGAGATTTGTTGATGAATTGTATGGCTTTTGAGCAGTTTAAAAAGTGAATGAGGCTTAAGACATATATTTTGCAGGCTCTTCATAAATGCAAAAGCTTCAAGATGTATATCATAATCTTAGCTGCTTCCGGTCTTCATATACTAGGTGTGTCAATAACCAATCGTTTGAACTGTGTAAACTGTGACATCAATAAATAATTCTGGATCAGTTGGCAACTAACTCAGAGTATGAGGTAGCAACAGAAGTACAATTACGAGCCCGGTTTTCTACTAACAGACTTATTTTTGGGTGGTTTTTTATTTGGGCCAAGCCTTGCTTTCATGAGCGCAAAAGTCTTTACCACTCTATTGAAATCACAAAGATAGTAATAATGTACCGTGTTGTGTCAAGTGTTGTAATGTTTTGGGAAGAGACAAATTCATTCAGGTGCTATTGTTTGAGTTCATAGTGCCCAATTTTGATTTTCAATTCATCATGAAATCCAACACAACAAGAATGGAATTATATTCAGAGTGTCAAGTTTAGGCGAGTAGAGGCGAGATGTAAGTATAGATCTAGAGAAGATCTAGAGAAGCTCTGGGAAGCTTTAGTGCTGAGGTAAGAGGCAAGAGACAAGAGTTGAAAGGTGTGGACAATACACGAAGAAAACAACCATGCAGAAGTGGCATCTTGATGTTATATGTTGTACTCCCCGAAGAAATTGAATGATAGCAACATGGTTGTTTCTCCAGAACTTTTTTATATTAGCCCGAGTAAATGAGTAGTCATTGTACCTACCCACCACTCTTAAAGCTCTTAAAATCAAACAAACCTTGAGACTATCACAGCACATGTGTCCCAACAGCTAGTGTAAAAAGAGGAACTCAGCATCTTTTGGCTTTTCTAACAGTGGATAAATACAACCTGATTGACGGCAAGGCTTCTGTAGGACTGTTTATAAATATGGTTGATATAAAGTGGATAGTTAATTTCGTATCTCTCTTGTTAACACCTCACCGCCCATTAAACCATCTCCGCAGTATTGGTTTGACCCTCGTCCACTTAACATATTACCATCTGCTGCGAGGCAGTGGGTTTTCATATCTTGGACAGTGCTTGACTACCATGTGTTGAACACCTAATATAAGAAGCTTCTACAACAGAAAAACTTAACTTATCCGGCTAGAATTTCAAAGGAGATACTTTAGGGCCACACATTTGGTGTGTTATTTTGGACGCGTTAAATGAAGACTCAGATAAGGAACCTTTTACAACCCTGGCTGTCCATGACGACCCAACACGCTCATTATATGAAATATGAACCTTTCATCATTAGTCGAACTGGCAAACGGGTTTTGAAATACTTGCTGGTAACAAGATTCGCACGTGGAACTGAATTTTGATCAACCTAGCTTTCATACAATAAATTATTCATTTACTTAGAAAATATACAATTTGCCCATGAGACCTGACATTTCTGTAGACGGACAGATGTCTATGTCAGTTAGTGGTGCTCCTGGCATTTAACTTGTTTTGTTGCCAATCACAATGATGATCCCGCTATCGTAAAATCAGATTCTAGGGAGGAAAAAATTATCATTCTTTGTACAGCTAGGAAACCCCGAAACACCCTCCAGATCCCAGTCTCTTTCATATCATCCTCTATGCTTTGTTGGCCTTGGCCATGGTATTCAGCGCGCTTCCGTTCTTGAACCACTCAATTTGGGGCTCGTTATATGTGTGGGCGAGCTTGATTTCAAAGGATTTACCATCTTCTGGGTGTACCACAAGAGTCATTGGCTTGCCAACGGCAAGCTCGGTGCAGAGAAGATCGACTTTATCGTAAGGGCCAATCTTGTCATAGTCTGCTGGGTCAACGAAGGTCAATGGAAGCATACCCTATATATAAGTTAGCTTCTGTTCTGTTGTCATTTTGTTTGTTAGCATACCTGTTTCTTCAAGTTGGTCTCGTGGATACGAGCGAAACTTCTGACGATAATGGCAAGACCTCCAAGATGTCTAGGCTCGAGAGCAGCATGCTCTCTAGAGGATCCTTCACCGTAGTTCCAGTCACCGACAACAACCCAAGGGATACCCTTCTTCTTGTAGTCTCTCGCGGTAGCGGGGACAGCGTCGAACTCGCCAGTTGTGAAGTTCTTCACTTTGTTGGCTTCTCCGTTTGCAGCATTGATGGCACCGATCAGCATGTTGTTGGAGATGTTGTCTAAATGTCCACGATACTTCAACCAAGGCCCTGCCATCGAAATGTGATCCGTTGTGGTTTTACCCTGACATTTGATCAAGATAGGCAAGTCGGTTGCGTCCTTTCCATCCCAAGCCTTGACTAATGACATTGTTAGAAATTTTCTGATATTTTGGAATGTAGAATTGGCTTACATGGCTCCAAGAGTTGGAGACGATCACTGGTTGGAGAAACAGCGACAGATACTTGATCACGAGTCGCAGGAGGCTTTTGGTAAGTATCCTGGAAACTATCAGTTTTGATGTACAACGCAACAATTAGGATCTACATACCTCTCCGGGATCATATCCGCGGTCTGGGAGTCCCTTTCCA
>Ga0247734_1001982_pt1 | contig 14354 bp, 14 predicted proteins | sample UWRJL103311B2_FD_180933 | JGI IMG/M metagenome (GOLD analysis project Ga0247734, IMG submission 180933) | Plant litter microbial communities from Arlington Agricultural Research Station in Wisconsin, United States - UWRJ-L103-311B-2 | ecosystem: Environmental > Terrestrial > Plant litter >... | reverse complement strand
ATGAGGATACTCCACCGAGAGCAAACATAGCCTTCTTTCTGGCCGGAGGGAGTGCTGTTGACGTTCTTACAGCTTCAATATCAGCTGATGGAATGGAGGAGGGTACGTTAGGAAGAGGTATCGATCGGTATGAAGAGCTAATATGTGATGGCGAGAAACCTCTGACTACGCTGGTGGTGCTTCTCTCAGATAATGCGCTAGTAGCGGATGAATCTGAGGAAGGAATCTGTGCCGAACGATCAGATGCGGAATCCGACGTTAATGATTCGATGATGATGGGAGCAGGTAGTTGTGGGACAACTTCAGTAACTTGTTCTGGCTTGTAAGCCTTTTCGGTAGGAGGGCTGAGATATGAGTGGGAGCTGAGTTCAAGAGGAAGTTTATCCAAATTCTTCTTCTCCTTGATGTTGATGACCATCTTTTGTAAATCGTCTGATGTGAGATGTTTTTCTAAACCACGACTTCGAGTATGTACAGAATCGTGTCGTGTTATATGAGGTCGAGAGATACCAAGAGGAGCGGAGGTTGAGGAAGAGACGGAGTCGAATTCCAAAGCCTCCTCGTCGGCTAAAGAGTCTATGCTCCCGGAGAGTTCTGGTACGTCGGCTGCGTAGTGGCCTTCCGATATTCTTGGACATATCGAAATCGCGGGAGTTGTAGCGTTTGCCTCAGACACTGGATCGCAGCAAAAAGTTTCTCTGTTCCATAATCTCCAGCTTAGGTTTTCCAATCGCCTCCCTTCCTCTAATGAACCAGCGCATCGTGAAAACACTGCACCTAGGTTAGTATGCGACTCAATCGCGTCCGTGGAGCGTAAATCACTCACCTGTCCACATGCTGAAAAGGTTCTCAACATTGCGAGTGTCGACTTTATGTATGAGTCCGACGTCTACGGTCAGGACTGGCGCTCCTAGTGCTGAAGGCATGTCTCCGGTTCTGCTCGATCGCACGAGCTACTCTGAATGTGAAGACACGACTGCTGTAATATGCTCGCGATTGATCGCGGAGCTATTGCGGGTGAAGAATTGAGGTGAAGGAATAGGAATGCGGGGTGTAGATGTTGATTTGAGTTTGCGCGAACTCGGTCTCGTTAAGCTGGGCGTTGGGTTGCTTTAGTAATCGTTATGTGGGCGGCGACCTGTAGTGAATGGATGCGACGGGGTGTGATGGTCGACAATGGATGATGCTGGAATGGTCTGCGAGAGTGATTATGTATATTACTGTGGTGGAGGGCGAGGGCGAGATATTCGTACTTTGGAGAAGTAGCTTTGACGAGCTGGAGTCATGGTTGGGGGGGAGGTGGTAGTCTTTGAAGGGTGACAGCGTGGATTTCGTTTGATCTCGAAACGGTAGAGTCGTGGGCTCTGGTCGCAAGTGCGCTAGTCTAGAAAGGGTAGCATAACTTTAGCGTCTTTTTGATCAGCTGGCTACTAAGGCTTTGACAGGGCTGGATCACCCACGCGCGGTAGAGCCCCAAATTGGTAAGGTGCGTTTGGAGTTAGCGCGCTGGAGTAGGCCCAAAGGGGTAGTTATTTTGTTTGGCGGAAGAGGAATCCGGCTCTGAGGCGACGGCTGGAATTGGCAGCACACACGATTCGTGATGTTCCCAGAGAGGTAGAATTATGTGTCATTTATACCATGGTTTAGGGATTAAAGTTTTACCGAGGGGAGAGAGGATATCGGAGAGACCAGGAGTTCCGCCTGATACCACCCACGGAAACCGATGTGTTCCTGATGAGATAAATAGATAGATATACAGTGGAAAATGGGTCTGGAGGTGCTGCAATGGGGAAATATTGGGTTTGCCGAATCTGGGCAGGATTCTTTGCAAGCCGCTAGACTAATATATGATGGGAAGCTGTGTCTGAATTGAGGTTATTTGAACGATCCTTAAGTTCTGATTCTCTGAATGGTCCGATGAAATTAACGGCAAGTCCATTCTTTCATCATAACGAAACTCCTCAGCGCAAAAAACAAATTTATTTAGACAACGGCACCGCGGGGAAAGGGTGGTGCCATAGCCGGGCAGGGCAGCCACGAATTCAATATGGGCTCTATCAGCCGATTAACACATGGTGATACTTATTCCTCATCTTGCTCACAAGTGGGAAGAAAGCAATTGGCGCAGCCATCGCTTCACTAAGCGCAGTCATGAAACTGGAGAGATTGGAATTGTGGAAGCCTCCTGCCCTGAGTACAGTACAATTGTCTCAATTGCCTTCACAGCTCAAAAAACTCTGGTAAAGAAGTCCACAAGAGCCACAGAAACAGGAACAAGTTCAAATCGGAGGGCGAAAAATTTGTTTGAAAGATTGTATAGTCACAGCAGCATTCTCAAAACAGTAAAGAATTACACAAAGGAATAAGAGGGTGCTGTGAGGCGCTATGGTGCACTACTGCCATGGAAGCCAAACATGCCATCAGTATCTCGTCGACGCCTACTTGATACCTCTTAAATAGAGTGAGATTATTCAGATCACAGAAGTAACATCTCTCGCTTTTCTCGTTAAGACCTGTTGGAGCAGGGCTTGTCCCCCATCTACTACTGCTTCGCCCATTCAGTGTCAAGTGCAGCCATAAAGCCATCATGGGGTACTTAGGCTACCTAACAACGCCTTTGATAGGATGAAGAAGCAGAGTGACAATTTGGAAGGAAAACCAAGAATCGATGTCGAGAGATATGGGACCGGCAAGCTGAACAATGACAGTCGACGGCATATCGGATATATCCCAGAGTAACGATTCGATGCTAGGTCAATTTCACCCCCAAATCTTTAGGATTCTTCGATTCCGTTAGCATGCAAATAACATAGATATTGGGATCTTCGCCTCGGTATTGCACTCCGGGGAACTCGGTACAGTACAGCAGAGATCATAACATTACATTACCGTGTTGGCTCATCAGTCACAATTATTGAACTTTTTGGATCGACCGGTTCCCCGCCCCTGAATCCTAAGCGAAATCTCAAAAAGGGGTGGTCAGGGGTGATTGGGCTGGGACTTCCGGAACATCTTCTTCTGCCGAGGGTCTTGAGGGTCTCGAGTCTGCCCTTAATTACCTAGATTTGCGTCCACATCTGGTAACCCGGAACAGCTCGTGATAAAACCCATGAGTCAGTTAGGTGGAAAATATCCCGAGAACCCTTGCTTCGTCCCCCAAGGTACAAGGAATCACTGCTTTTCAGGGCTACGACGACTCAGGGGACAAGTCACTATTCAGGTGAATTGGGGCTCCGATCACGAAAATCCACCTACAACAAAAGGGTCTGGTTCTACGAAAAGAACACGATAGTTCTGTCTATCAATTGACAGTATGGTATCATTTGACCGGTCGTTGGGATCAACAAACTTGCCGAGTTGCGGAGATCCCTCCCCAGGCAAAGATATCGCTATTGGGATATATGTGGTGGCAGTAAGTACAGTACAGTAAACAAAAGTCATGTCATATGTCATGTGCGTGCGATTCGTAGCATCAATGCGTCAGTCCGAACAGACGGTCAGGAAGGATATCAGGGATTTCTCTCCATTCTTGTTGAATGGGTACTGACTAACGTTGGTCTTCCATTACTCTTGTCAAAGACGCATAACATCCGTGATATACCGAAGCTATACTGACTGTACAGCACACTTGTTTTGCCGCCAAAGGGACGAAGCCAGTCGTACTCGTGTTGTTATTGTTGTTCTCCTCTCATGGCATCAACGAACTAACTGTAACCTCCCTCCACCCACTGGATGAGGTTTTCAATAGCATGGCATGCCATGCCATGCCAGCAGTTAGGCAGACTGTCAGCAGTTGAATGTGTGCTCTAGGGGACTCTGATGCGCTGTAACTTGTAGGTCAGACGGCCTGCAAGGAAAGAAAAAAAGAGTCCCACCAAACACCAGCTGATGGGTGCGGCTAAGGGCTTGCTTTTCATTCATTCATACATTCATCCATTCTCTTTTTCTACTGAGCGGTCAAGCTCCCAGGCAAGCAGGCAAGCAAAGCAACGGGTTCAGCAGCAGCAGCCGTCATGGAAATGGGACATACAGTAGAAATGGCACCATGCCGGATTAGTGCTTAGCTGCCCCCACCCACGCTACGTTAGCGCAGGGTACCAAATGGGGTAATATCTGGGCCGCCACCCTAGGCAAGCAGCGGTGGCCATGGGATGGCTAGATCTTTTGCTAATCGTTGGTACGCCGACCCCTGCTCCGGAGCCGATTCCGCGGGACCCACTAGCTTCAAAAGTCTGTAAGTCTGTCGCCTCATCGGCCCTTCCTTACTGCACAGTGCACCGCACGTACACTACAGTATCATTACAGTACGGTTCCTATACGCAAAAGGATTTCCAAACCGGCCAATAATCCACGCGCTGGGTTGGCTGCTGGTATCCCCATTTTCCAAAGATCCCAGTACTTGGGTACTTTTGTGACAAGCTTTGTCGAACGGTACAGGACCCTGGATGTATCAGTAGTACAGAACAGTACCGTACTACAGTAATACATTTGCAATGCAATAATAATTAAGATGACATTACAGCACATTACATGACCTTACAGGATAGGACATAATCTGACATTATAGGATCAGATAGTTCGTGCTACCAAATGTATACCGTGTGAGCTTCCTTCATGTGTGGAGCAATTCTTTTGAATCAAGCAGTTTCTGTACTGGTTGGTACTGGTGCTTGTGCTGGTGTTGGTGCTTCGTATTCTGAAAGCAATCACGATGCAGGTAATTAAATTATGCTTTGGCATCTTGCATACAATACCGTCGAGAAGACTTTTACACTTCTGCAAATATTACACATTATCTTTTTTCAGTCTAGTCGCGAGGAGCCAATTTGAAGCGTAGCCAATCCATGTGATAAGTATCGAGACAACATCGAACGTTATTATTGGAGGTATAAGGGATGTAACAAACCACCCAAGGAACTCAGTATGGGACGGTTTATAAAGTTGCAAACTGACTTTCTGCTCGATATTACTCAGGATATATGTAAGTGGCATATGTTTCTATGACGATGGCCAGCAGCCAGATCATCCACTGGCGCGGCTCTCTTATATAACGTTCAAGTTACAATAACATTTATCATAAAAGCATGCCATACATCGTTCGGAGAAATGCATGTAATTCTTCACCAATTCATTCTCGATCATGTACAGTATATACACTCACTTTCTGTCTTCCATTAGTCAGCTGGTCGAAACCTCCCCCGAGCCAGACCAAGCCAACCGCAGGCAACGCAGCCACCCGATATCGAACCACCAACTCTATATCAAACAAATCCTCCTTTTTCAGGCCTTTCAAACGCCAAATACGCACCCCTTGGGACTGTTATCACCTGCAACGCCCTGAATAGCTTCACCGTTTGGGACGAACCCCCCAATCTCCCACACAATCTTATCCTCCTCCCCCACACCACTCACACAACCTTCCTGATGGGGCAGTGTGGTAGAACCTCGTGGTCGTTCTCCGCCACGTTTCTCGACAGTGAGGGTGCGGCGCAATCATGAAGGAACACCGAAAAGTAACAGTATTACGTTCTATATTTACATCCCCGTACATGTACCCGTACAGCACTATTCTTTTATCTCAAACGAGCACTCAAGAGGCAATGGGAGGAAGAGGAGAGAGGGGCTCGAGGGGGGTGAGCACAAGGTTACATACAGAACAGTACGTACAGTAGTACTCTATAGTCGAGTGAGTGATCTCTGGTAAGCATCCTTTTTCGTGTAATGATAACCAACTACCTGTCAGCCATCGTGCACTAAATTACTCAATCGGTCAGAACTCTACTGTTGTCAGAAAATGACAGATATTTGCACCTGCAAGCTCCGGAAGGCGCTGCCCCAGGTTCCCCGTATCCGTCCGTCGTCGATCCATCAAATAAGCAATCAATCTCGCCAGGGCTCTCATGCTGTACTGTGCTGTACTGTAACTGTACTGCTTGCTTACAGGTATCGTGAACTTACCAGTCACATCTCACGCTTGCGAATGCGAACTGTGCTTGCGCAAAATCTACCAAAATATGGATCGTTTGGCATTCTGGAGTACAGGCAGGAGAGGGTGAATGTTAATTCTACGCGCTTTGCATGATTGCGCATTCCAGATATCGAAAGGACACACCAATACCAATACCAACGCCACCCTGTGAGACATACTTCATTCTAGATTCATGCCTAGGAGATCACTACCCCACGCTCCCCCACGAATCCGCACTGGTTTTACAGTATTATTACTGTACACTCGACTGACCGTTGAGCGGCAAGGCGAGCTGAGCTGGCGGGTCGTCCCTTTAGTTCGTCGCATGTACCAAAACGTAACGAATCGAGAATGACTTTTCGAGGACCATTATCCAAACCCAAACTGTAACAGATAAGTAAACATTATTCTTCTTCAAAGCTACGAATTTTCTCATTGGGCCCCGCGTGCTGGTGAAGGTATATCGATTGGTAGCATTTGTAGCTGATCCCAACCAATCCATGCGGTCACTTGGTCACGTTGCACACCTCTCTAGGGAAAAGAACAACTCATGAAACAAACCCTCCCCCTCCAAACGAAGCAGCAAGAGGTAGTATCCCGAGGGCGTTTACCACTTGCGTGCGTATCACAAGCCTGCGAACATCTTCCCCAACATCTGGAATCTTAGACACCCTCCCTCAGCGGATCTTTGCCCCGACGCTCTGTTCACACAACCCTCTCGCGCTGCCTCCCCAGTCTTGCTTTCTGCTCTTTCTGTATCATCTGTCTCAACCACAGGATCTATTCAGGAAATGAGACACATGCGCTGTCTCCTTCTTTTACCTCTATTACAGTGCTGTAAGTAACGATGCGCTGGACATTAGGTCAATCAAAGATAAATAGAACCAAGGAAGCTGGGGCTCAGCAGGTTGATCGTCGCAAGAGGATGGATATGTGTGACAACGCATCGACCCCATCATCTGACTTCGGAATCGGATATACTACCTCTCAGCTATGAATTCCAATTCCTCAGGACACCTCAGGGCACCTCAGGGCAAAAACTTGCCTGTGCGATAGACGGTGACGTGAGGTGAGGAGGCAAGGCAGAAGAGTGCCACTGCGTCGGCTGGTACATAACGAATGAAGCCTCCTTGAAAAACAGCTGAAAGTCAAGGGTTCACCGACGTGACCATTTGCCACAAAATGGGGTAGAGATTGGATCAGGTACGAGAAACCAAACCCTCTTCCAAGGAACCTTTTCCCTCCAAAACATAATTGACTGCGAGGCGGGCCCTGAAATATTGCCATTTAATTTGACATGAGGATGTTTTTGGCAACCAGCCTAGCCCTGCGATACCTTCAAATCGCAAATCCACTGTATCGTAAGTCCCGAGTAAGGGGCTGCTACTTGGATGTTGCCGGAAATTCACAGGCACTGCCAACGGCCAACCATCATCATCACCTGTGCTGTTTGTGCTGTGCTGAAGGTCTCTCCACCACCACACAAGACCTGTATTTTCCAGGCACGATACGGAGAACCCCATATTTAGACGCCCCGCCATTTGGGGGTAGAGTAATGTAGATAAGCCGGTATGTAGACCGGCAAGTAAGGAAGTATGAAAGCACTGCTGCGCTATGAAAGGTCAGGTAAGGTCAGGTCGCAAAGGTTGTCACGAGGCACTTTGGCCCCATTTCTCCCAAACTCAGCCTTGCTGTCTCCATGTCTGAAAAGTCCCTGGCTGGCCGGGCGAGAGAGACGGTACCTCGATCTGACACGCCATACAGTTGGTTGGTTAAGCGCCGGCAACACCCTTTTCTTTTCTTCGTCTTATGTTCCCCTAGATTTCAACCAAAGAGAATGAATACAGTGTACCAAAATACCTACCTAGTAAAGCTATGATCGCCACCGCTTCATCTGGTAAGCAAGCAAATAATCTGGTACGTTTTCGTAATGATATTATCGACAGCAAGGGGAAATCCTTCCATCCTTCCAACCGCATTGGGAAAGACGAGATTTGAGTTCATGCCGTTAATACAATACATGAATGACGCCGACACTCGACCTTTTCGGCGTGTTCTGTGTACCTTTACGCGTCGTGTGTTCCCCCGGAGGCGGACCGAAGGGAGGAGGAGCTGAGAGAGAGAGAGAGAGAGAGAGGGTTTGTGGGGAAGTTGCCCAGCGCTGGTAGAGAAGAAGGCATTTGTGTGGGGTAGAGCGAGAGGTCGTCATCGTTGAAGTCAAAAACATGTTTTGGCGTCCCGCCTTTTCCACCACCACCATTTTGCTCCATCTCCACCATCACGAGTCGCACAAAACCACTGCGAGTCTACTGCACGCAGCAACTGTATCTTGCGGCGTCTTCCTCTCTCTCGCCATCTCTGTCATACCCGGAACTCTAAAAAAGCCTTCCCCCTCTCTCTCTCAACAAATTTTCGATTATGACTGTTCAATATGTTCCAATATTCCCATTATTATTATTATTATTATTAGGATGTTTACCTCAGCAATCACATGACGGATCCCTTTCCCAGATCCGGATAGGCGACCTCAAGCGAGCCGGTTACATATAGTACCGCAGTAATTCGCTTCCGGCCAAACCCCTTCCCCTTGCCCCGATTGTGAGTCCCGAGGATATGGTCATACGGTATGGCAAAATTCCCCTTTGGGCGTCGCGACTTTCCTTTTTCCTCTTCCTTACCGGTAAGCAAACGAGGCATATAGCCTGAAAATGCCGGCAGAACTGCCCTTGCTCCTCATCATCGCAGGTCAGCCCTCCGTACAGTTATCACCACCAACCGGCCCCCGGATCCTGAGCCGGGTGCAAATCACGGTGCGGGGATAAATGTGAACGTCGGAGATGGGGTTGGGAGGGGTGGACGGCTCGTATATGTATGTTACGTGATGATGGGATTTTTGTTTTGTTGGGTGTTGAATGGAAAGGACAGTACAGATAGAGTAGTATTGGGATGGTTGATGGTTGATGGTTGATGGTTGGGGCCATTACCGTTGATGATTGATTTTTGGTATAGGCTGACTGGCTGGCTTGCTTGCGTATTTATCCTTACTTTTCTACTTCCGTATATCCTCTGGCTCTTTGGATGGTGGTGTGATCCTGTGGTTCTTTTGAGGCTGGGTAGGGGTTGGGTGGTACTTAGCTCTCAGGTACTCACTTATTGTACTTTGCTTGCTTGATGCTTAATAAGAGTTGAGCCGCCTGGCTTCTAGCCTCTTGCCGATGGTCGCTGCAACTATCTGCAGTACTGGATGCGAAAGAAGGGCTATGACTATTCTCATGCATTATCGTGCTCACCTTTTCGTATTGCATTACTTACAACCAGCTGTTCGTCAGACCGCAATTTCCTCATGGGTTGCCCCCTCCAAGGAGAAAGAAAAATAAAATAGTATCATTTTCACGTCCAAGCATTTCCTTCTTCATTTTAGCTCCCCATGCTATTTCTGATAGCTCGAATTTTTCCAGATCACATAAAATACTTACATACAAACAGACATACATATTTCCAGGTTTTATCAATCAACCCAACGACGGGGATAGATAGAATAGCGCATGAGATAAGGATGAGATGTTTTGTACTTCGTAATAACTGGCCTATCTACAGTATCTCCAGATCCCCGAAAGATAAGCTATCTATTATATCCATTATACAGGTAACATTTATTAAGGGCATAAACAGAGCCGCCTCATGCAATCCACCTGCATTATGACGTGCGGGCGCGGAGTAGGTGGGGTGGCTTTAAGCGTTCGCTGTCAAAGCGGAATCTTTACTATACTTGATAACAATAACTTAATAAGACAGTAATAATAAAAACAAATGATGGGATATAAATGGAATCGTTTGCTTTGGGGAGCGTGGGGAGAGATGATTAGCGGTGAAGCTGGCTTTGTATGGGGTAGGTGTGAGGGTTGTTTGAGGATGGTGGGTACAGTTTGTGTGTTTTGGTGGTTGTTCCTGTTCATGGTGATGAAGGTATTGAAGATGTTGAAGTATCAACTCTTCACTGATCTATTTTTTTCAGCGTTGTTTGGTAGTAAATACAATTTTGAATTAATTATATAGTGTAGGCATAGTTTTTATTAACCAACTCATTTGCTCTTTCAATGGTTTCTTTTGCATATATATTTATCTATATATCTATATATATATTGTTGTATTTCAATGCTCCAAACGCCAGGACCATGGACAATCCAACGAGAAAAAAGCCAACTCTCTCTCGAGTACACAAACACGGCAACCAGCCGAGGAGAAACCCCCTTCGAAACTCCTAACCGGTTCACGCAAAGGCCCCAAAAAGAAGGGGGTTTGTTTTGTCCTATTCCTGGGATGCTTTGGCAGGCTCGGCAGCAGCTATTGTATGAAACCCCATGGTTCTGAAAAAAGTGCCGAGGAATAAGTTTCACCATCTTTTCTAACCCATTTCAATTCCAACCCACCCAAAAGGAAAAAAGAAGGAACAAAGTGGGAACCCCCCCCTCCCCGGTCCGTCGGCCGGAAGTGATCCGACCCTTCTTCCCCTTCCCCCTTCTTAGTCGTACGGTACAGTAGTCTCGGTTTCATAAAGTTCGTCCCTTCTTTTTGGCATTTATAGTATTCTACTTTCGGACCCCCCTTGCCCTGTGTTCGTCGCTGTTCCTTTTTTATTTATTTTTAAAAACTTGAATGATATGGGTATGAATCAGGGTTATTTTTGGCCATCCACTCGCGATTGCTGCCCAAAACAAACCCCCTTTTTTTCTTTTCTATCTTTGCCCTGCCGTTGAACTAGTAGTAGGATGTTAGAGTAAGAGACAAGTTTTCCATCACATCTCTAAACTAGCTAGCTGATTCAAGGTTTGCTCTGCTCTGCTTATCATTTTTTGTACTTCTTCTTCTCCTTTCGGGGGGTTCTGGGGTTTGTGGGTGACCATTGTGACAAATCTACCCCTTGAAAAGCGAAAGGCATATCATATCGGACATACTGTACGTAAGATAGGTGGTACGTACTGTAGTAACCCTGATGTGCACTTGTGGCGATCAGTGCATAACAAACCCATACGCAAAACTACCGCCTTCAGATTACATAGTATTGAAAAATAACCCTTGCTACAAATAGTCCACATTATTGACCGGCAGTCGAATTACGAGAGGGTTAAATGCAGGTATGTACTCAGCTACGGACATTATTTAGTTGGGTAGATTAATATCGCAGAAGAAGATCAAATACCCTGACTCTTCTGCCTTTCCAGGGGGAAGGTTATTTTTTTAACGCTTTGAGCCGCCGGTCTGGGCCGCTCAGGTTTGGCACCATTGTTTGCGCTTTCTTGACGGCACGGGAGATGTTTGGACCTAACTTTTGACCCCTTGGGTCTTTGTTTCCTAATTTGCTTTGTTATTAGAATCATACTTATTATTATCATTATTATTATTATTATTATATTCATGATGACATTCATTTATTGATTTTAATAATATTACTGTTATCGTTATTGTTGATGTTCTTTTATCTCCTCAGCCCCGATGGATCCAGCCTATCCCAGATGCATCTTCGCCATTCCGGAGCTATCTACGGAAACAGCACGTGGGATATGTATGGCCTGCACGTTTGGCGTGGGATATTGTTTACTGTTCACATCTATGGCTTGTACTGTACATTATGTGTCCCTCCGTATAGCAGTTGATGCATCCCACGCGTACGAGATTCACCAGCAGGGGAGGTTCCTTTGGGAAGGTTGCTTCTATCGTATCTTCAAGGCTGCATGACAGGACAGTATTGATCTCGCATATCTTATCTTGGTTGCATCCTTCTGTACTGTACAGTACAGTACTGTAGTTATGCAAACCACGTATACTCCTCCCAGTAGTTCATCACTCTTCCCCCCACACGACGATAGGATCTGGAATTGGTAGCTGGGCTACCGATTGGTACGGTCGTATTGAACGCCTTGTTTGGTTGCCGGTCGCCTCACGTCCAACGTTACAGTACCAACGTGTGGGATATACTTCTGTAAACAGCAGTACTTCCCTTAACCAAAAATGTCCAGGTGTAGGTAGACTTTGTTGTATTAACTAACTATCAAATCTCAAAAACTAACATTCTGCTCCACCATAACCCATGTGAATATGCTGCCATTTACGAAGTAAACCCCTTCCCCTTCCCCTTCCAACCAACTACTGGTACGATCAACTGCAGGTATGTACAATACAATACAGTACCTGACTAACTGAGGAGGATACTGATACTACTGTAGCTAGCCCACCCACTACAAGGGGGCCGTCCGGCCGGTACGGGTCGCGTCTTCCACGGAAAGTTAACCTCCCAATAACCCTCAAGCAGCCCACATCTCATCTCCCATCTCCAATTTTTGTATTCCAGACGACGATCTAGAAGGAAGAGGGGGGGGGGGTTGGAGGAAAGGGAGGTAGTATTGACATATATAAAATACATGGCCCAAAAAAGAAAAATAGCCAAACCACCCTAAGAAGTATCTCCTTCTCCCTCCCCCTTCTACTATAAGTAATAAATTAGCTATCGCCCGCTTCTCTCCCCCCCTACCCGTCGGTCATACCCTCACAACAAACCTCCTTTTGGACCCTTTCCGACCCAAACGATGGATCCGGGGAACCAGATTTGCGACCCGACAAAATAAAACGTGGCTTCCAAGCCTTTTTGTTCGACTGATGGTTCGCACGCCCTTTTCTATCGTGGAAGAAGTAGTTAGGGTTAGGGGGGAAGAGGGAGGGAGGGAGGCAGCGAGGGCCAAAGCTTTTTTAAGACATCTACAGTATCGGCATGATAGATTAGTTATGTAGCAAAGAAGACCATAGAGACGGGGGGTTTTGGGTTTGGGTTTGGGTTTGGGTTTGGGTTTTGGTTTCCATTCTCGGGTTGGTCCTTTTTAAGGAAAGGAGGGGGAATGTGTGGTATCTTTAATTTTCTTACCTCCCTTTTGCTTTATTCATGGCAAAAAAAACTAAAATAAAGAGCGCAAGTGGTTTTGGTTTTCCTCATTATTTCATGCTTTTATTTTAAATATCTCCATTAATTACATAAAGTATACGCAGTGCTTGGAGGGCACGAAAGAGGAGTTTATGCTTTTGCAAGTATCTTCCCATTTTAAACCCCCTTCTGTATTCTTTTTCCAGTTCCCCTTTTTTCTCTTTTCCTCTTCTGGGTTCTTTTTTTCTTTCCATTTGCTAGAAGAAAAACTCTAATAAAAAAAAGGGGGTGGGCAACCGTAATGTTGTAAGATGTGTACAGTAAATTAACATGTATATCTACTTTTGCATGCATGCATGTATGCATACTGCTAAAAAAGTTACTTGCGTACCGGACATAATGCGATCATCCATCCCCCTAAGAGCCGCAAGAAATGCAGGTACGGGAGGCGACTATGCTATGCTTATTATACGCATATCCCGAGCGGCCCCCAATCGCGATTCATACAATCTGCATCTCCGATTCGTGAGTCGTTGCTGTTGCACTTGCACTAAAAAGGTCAAAATTTAGGGCATATGGCCAGTACAGGTGCAGTACTATACAGTAAGAAAGGCAGTACCTCGGAGCCAAAGAAAAGAGATAAATTTGCTTTCGGCCCATCTATTTACTACCTCGTCCTCTCATCGTCTTCTGCCTCCCACATGCAATCAATCAATCCAGTCCAGGGAGTGGTTAAAGTGGGGGCTACCCTCGGTCTATCTCAGGCCCTATTGATTAACTGGAACACTCACACCACACACGCTCCGTATTATTTGTCTCTCCTGCCACGTTTTTCATCGGCCCCGCTCCTCGTTTTTCTAGCGTTGTTCCATCCCGACCTTCCATGCGCCATGCCCCACGCTAAGCCAGGATGTTCCCTCCCCTCCTGCAAGGGTAGGAGAGGAGGTGTGGGTGGGTGGGTCCTTTTTAAAATCCCCTTAATATATTTATATTTTATTATTATTCTTATTTGTTTGGCACCCCCAAGTAAGGCAAGTACTTGTGACCCGTGCTGAGTAGGGATGCAACACGATTAATTGAGGTACCCAGGTACCTTGCCTTGCCTTGCCATGGTAATGAGGGGAGCCTGGATCTCTCAAGGACCGTATCGTCGTCACTTTTTCATACCTTGGACCGCCCTACGGTAGAAAAACAAGAGCTGGGAGCCGCTGGATAGTGTACTGTCTGTACTGCACTGCAGCTGTACTATATTGAAAAAGGCACGGTATGATTGATCGAGAATGGCAATATTCAATCTCCCAATTTAGAGAGATGGACAGAGAGAGTATCATATTTTCAATTTCCTTACCCCCCCATTCTTATCTTTTTCCTTTGCTTTTGCGGCGCAAGTTTTCAATATCGTATGCTTACTTCCATTTCTCCGTCCGTCCGTCTTGTCGTGTTTTTCGTCCGGGAAGGTTAGTTTCGTAGGTA
>Ga0247734_1001981_pt1 | contig 14358 bp, 14 predicted proteins | sample UWRJL103311B2_FD_180933 | JGI IMG/M metagenome (GOLD analysis project Ga0247734, IMG submission 180933) | Plant litter microbial communities from Arlington Agricultural Research Station in Wisconsin, United States - UWRJ-L103-311B-2 | ecosystem: Environmental > Terrestrial > Plant litter >... | reverse complement strand
AAGTAAATGACATCTTGAGTCATCGGGATGCGGTTGATTTCAAACGGGGGAAGAAAGTGGATGTGTTCAGAGGCATTCTTCCACACGCGCACGCGGCTATGGAGACATTCGATCCGAACTTTAAGAGCAATCGGGATCTTCTGAGAGATCTTATGACACCTTCATTGCTACAATCTGTAAGTATTTTCCTAGGTACTGCGAGGAACATACTCAATGACCTATTATGTAAAATATAATGCCCTCCTGGCTGACCATGTATCATTAGATAAATGCGCCGCATACGTATCAGGTAGCTTGTAATCTTGTTAATCTATGGCGCTTGAAAAGCAAAATCGCACAAGGCCACCCATTTGAGGCATTTAGCAATATTATCGAGTTCTCGTTTGATGCAATTCTGAGTGCGGCAATCGGACTGGGCCCGGAAGGGGGCGATCTCAAATACCAGTTTGACCATCTCAGCGCACTTGAAAACACCGACTCCTGTAAAGTGGCTGCTAAATTGGGTCGGGATGAGTTGGTAGACATACCTGCAGCTAAAATGTCCGTGAAACTCGCGGCACTGTTATGTGAAGAAGAGTCGTTGTGGAAAGGATTCTATCAGCCTTGGCCAAAGCTGTATCATTTCGTGAACAAGCTTCAACCGTCCGTTCGAGCTGCTAGCCGAACCATGAGGAGCTTTCTCGAGTCACGCATCCGTACAAATGGCCCAAAGCTGCGCGCAGGTGGACAGCCCGAGTCCGCCCTAGACTATGTTATTCAAAGAGAGTTTAAGGCCGCCGAAAAAGCTGGCCGGGAGCCAAATCTTGGAGATGCACGTATTCGGGATGAAATCTATGGCTACCTTATCGCTGGCCACGATACCTCCGGAGGCACAATGGTCTGGCTTATGAGAACGTTGATGGCCCATCCGGAAGAACAGGTCAAGATCCGCAACAGCCTCCACCTGACATATCAAGCTGCGTGGGCTGAGAAGCGTCTTCCAACGATTGCAGAGCTGAGCAAAAATGACCACTACCTAAGTGCCTTCATTGAGGAGGTGTTGCGTTTCAGCGCTCCAGTAGTGACGGTAGTGGTGATGACACGAATGGATACCTTCATCCTTGGTCATCCGGTGCCCGGCGATACTCAGGTTTTCCTCAATTTGGCCGGGCCGTCTCTAAATATGCGTTCGGTGCCAATCGAAGAACATGTACGAAGCAGTACCTCACAGAAGCACCGGCCTACCAAGGCAAGCTGGGATGATCTTGATCCGACTACGTTCCGACCCGAACGCTGGTTGAAGAACGACGAGCAGGGGAACATGATCTTCGATCCATCCAGTGGCCCTACACTAGCGTTTAGTGCGGGAAATAGAGGCTGTTTTGGGAAACGACTCGCATATTTAGAGCTGAGAGTCGTGCTAACGTTACTGATTTGGTCTTTTGAATTTGAGCTTCCGCCACACCTTGTGTCTTGGAAGACTTACGATTCTTTAGTCACAGCACCTGAGCAATGCATCATGCGTGTCAAGGATATTTTGAGCGACAAGTGAAGCTAGATTTGGAAAGTTGACAAGCCTTGCGATCCATTTTATATTCGTTCTTTGTTACAAACCGGGCTGTGAGAGATGCTTGAGTTATGCATAGATAATTTTTATAACTGTCTTCAATTCATCTTGATTTGGATCATTTTCTAGTAGCAGAGACTATTTAAAGCAATCTATTTGTTGAGTACCCTGCGGACTCCATCCCCAATCCATGAATTTACCGCAAGGCTTCATAAGAAACACTTGACACTATCCAACGACACTTAGTCAAGTAATCTCGCAATGTTAACTCCATCCCACAGTGGACAGACCCAATTTTCAAGCCTCTGGCAGGCATTGATAACATCGTTATATTCTCTTAGTGCTCTCACATCTTTTGACTTCCAATACTCCTTTCTATGAGCTCCAAAATCATAACTTCTCCATGGATTATCAGCGCTATCGTCAGCCACAAAACCGCACCTCAAAATATTATCCCCGATTATAAGTCCGCCTTTACGCAGCAGCCTCTGAGGGGATTCGGGAGTCGATAAGGCTAGGATTTCTCGTAAATACTGAGGATAGTCGGACTTCTGAGCATCGATGAATATTATATCATAGGGCTTGTCGGGAGAAAGGCTAGGGAGACTTTGTTTTCGATTAGCTGGCAACATTTTTGAATGCAATTATATGTAGTTAGCCATTTCTGGAGCACAGACAGACTTACATGCGAAGCGCATCATCAATGATTAGTTTTACATTCTTAATTCCGTGAGCAGCGAACGCATCCTGAGCAAAACCAGCGAAAGTAGGATCGAACTCAAGACCGGTAACCTTGCCATCGACTCCAACAGCATGACTCCAGGCGAGACATGATAGTCCAACATAGGTGCCAATTTCCAGAACTAATTTGTGGAAATGTTAATATGGTCAATGCTGAAATATCCTGGAATAGGAATGAATAAAGACAAGTTTTTAAATACTACTTACCTTGCTTGGCCCCTACTAACTTGGCTAAAAACACCAGCATCTGTGCCTGTGAGATAGATATCATATACTTGGCCGTCTCAGGCTGTGTTCTGTTGATGTGAGCATGGTAGTTGACGATGTATTCTGGGATATTAGAGCTGTGCAGCTTAGCATAATCGCTGACACGCTCTCCGACAATGGCATTAGGATAGAGAGCCACGCATTCCTTTGGATACAGTACTTTCGGTGGACCTGTTTGCTCCGTTGGAAGGGTAGTAGCTTGCGCAGCGACTGTAGATGGGAATGGCATTGTTAGGAACGCTTCGAAAAAATTGGCTATTAGAACAGAACTGAAGCTACAATTTCATGCTTCATTTAATGCCAAGGGACTTCTCAACACAGCCTATCTTATCTACCACAGTACGGAGGAGGTACACTTAGATTTCTGTATGCAGATGAGTGGAACATGAGTTCAGGAGAGAATGGCAATTGACCTGCATCGATTAGTTGCATCAACCCTCGCACTCCTAGTCTAGTTAGGCATAAAAATGACATGAAAATGCTTGAAAAAACTAAGAATCTGCCTATCAGTTACTACAGGTAGCCATATCTAGCGTTCAATATCGCCTCAGCCGTAACCAATTCAAGCTTTCTCGAGCTTATGAATGGCCGATTGATAAAGCCCCCAAAACTCCGGATTCTAGTGACCGAATGTAACCTGTAAAGTCCTTGCTCACTTCCTAGTCGACCGAATGTAACCTGCAAAGTCCTTGCTCACTTCCTAGTCGACCGAATGTAACCTGCAAAACCCTTGCTCACTTCCTGGTTGATTTAACTTGTTGGATTCGCTCACTCGGTCATGAGTGTTAGGGCCATTGAAAATATGATTACTCCGTACCTCGCCTTATGTTGCACAGCAGGACCTCAAACTTACGTAATCAGTAATATCTGTAAATTATTCCGTTGTATCTAGCTTATTGTAGAAGGCTATGTTCGAACACCAGCGATGGCCACTTTGTAAGTGGTGAAATGCCTGCTTCACCTCATCAATACTTCTTTCAAGAGAAAGAATTACCTTGCCTTAATACTATTTTCTTGCTGGATTTATCGCTCAACGCATCTTATTTGTATATGCTATGGACACTCTCTGTTATGATGTCGACCCTTGCGCAGGACGAGTGGCTGTTGTACCACTGAAAGTAATCATCATTGGAGCTGGTATTGCAGGATTGACAACTGGCCTTGCACTTGCACAAACTGGCCATTCGGTTACAATACTCGAAAGTGTACCACGGATCACTGAGGTCGGTGCAGGTCTACAACTTGCACCTAATGCCTCGCGTATTCTCCATAGACTTGGTGTAATAAAACAGGTAATGAACAAGACCACAGTGTTATCCAGAGTCAGTATTAGGTGAGTGAGTGAAGAATTGAGTCTGTGTTCTTTGCTATAGTAGTGTCATGTTGGGATCCGCTTCGCCACTAGTTCACGCTAACAGATTTGTACAGACGATACGATAGTGATGAAGAGCTTGGTTCTTCTCCACTGATGCCCGAGATTGGCCAACTTTATGGCGCTCCAATGGGAGTCATTCATCGTGGAGACCTACAACAGATTCTCCTAGGTGCTGTTCAACAGAGTGGAGGGCGGATCTTCACTTCACGAACCGTGCTGGGAGTAGACGAGGCATTTTATCCTCGAGTATTAGTGCGGAACAACAAGAACGGAAAAAAGGTTTGGTTACGAGCGGACGTCGTTATTGCAGCAGATGGCATTCAATCGACGGTGAGGAGGCAGATAGGGCAAATGGAGAAGGGCAGCCATCACGAGACACCAGTTGCAACCGGAGACTCAGCATATCGGTTGTTAATTCCACGTGAGCGCGTGCAGCACGATGCGGCTCTTCTCGCGATGCTAGATCAAAATGTGGCCATGAGATACATGGGACCAGGCGGTCATATTATGGCGTATCCCGTAAAACAGAATAGTCTTTATAACATAGTCCTTCTGCATCCGACCTCGACGGACACCGCAACGGAGACAACTATGGATACAGGAGGGTCCCCTTGGACTACCCAGGGAAGTCGCACCGAGATGCTACATTTCTACCGCAACTGGTCGCCAGCTATACGTGCGTGGTTGTCTTATGCAGATCAGGACCTATTGGAGTGGACGCTGCAAACGGCAGCGCCTCTACCGCACTGGGCCAGGAACAGTGTGGCATTAATTGGCGACGCCTGCCATCCTATGCTTCCATACGTAGCTCAAGGGGCCGCAAACGCGATTGAGGATGCCGCGGTGCTCATGACAGCTTTTACACTGACATCTGACGTGATATTGGCGCTTCGTGTGTACGAGGCTGTAAGAAAGACCAGAGCGGAAGTCATAGCTGCAAGTGCCTCTAGTACGGGACGAAGCCTTCATCTTCCCGACGGATCGGAGCAGCACGAGAGAGACGAGGCAATTCGAAATGCAGGCAAGGGGCTGCACACAGGGGCAGAAGATACCTCTGACAAGTGGCGGGATCCCTCATGGCAAGATTTCATGTGGGGAGTTGATGTGATGCGTGAGACGGTCGAAAATTGGGAAGCGCTGACAGCGATGGTGGATGATGGCTCATTTCACAGTGCGTCGAAACTATAGATTTGTAATACTGTACTTTAGGCGCTGTAGGTTGGTTGCTTAAACTTACCAGAATAAGAACAGAATATAAATAGAAAGGAACGTATTCAGGTTGTTACGGCGTGCCGTCCGGGCTCGCGTTGGTTATTGGTTGTTGATACTGTACAGAGGGGCCCAATCTACTTTTCCCAAGATACAGTAGTACGTATTGGGCTGTCCGATAACAATCTACTGCAGAGTGTTAGAATGGTAGTTCGACTCTACTAAGCGGCTCCTCGGAGGCGCTTTACTCTGCAGTTACTAGTGATAGTGCAAACAAAAACTCAATATTGCCTGCTTGGTGCCCCTACTGGACGTAGTGTACCTAAGTTTACAGTAAATTTCCTATTCCGGAATACGGCGTATGATTCGCTGAACTTAGTGTGCCCCTGGTGAGCCAAGAATGATACTTGCTTGTTTGTCTGACTTCGGTTAAATAAACTTACTGTACAGTAATACTACCCACGTGCTACCTACAGATAATGCTCTACGTGACGCCGCCTCAACCAAGCCGTCGGCCTCGTTCTCAATTACAGTCATTGGCTGACGGGACAATCAATCTGTGGTCCATGAAGGAAGGCTTCCACTCGCATCGCATTGTAACGCACCATGTAAGCTTATGCATCGCATGAATGTATCCCTAGCCGGGCGAAATCCGAGGAAATCGCGGGAGGCAGGTTGCAGCTGATTACAATAATTATCAAGTTTACACAACTATTAGGAGCGGAACTAGTTGGCTGATTATCTGCATAAAGTGGCTGATCTTACTACTTTCCATTCCCAATCGTGCATCGCATCGTTCTGTGACGAAGAGTTTGGTACCACGGCAGAAGTTAGAGTGGTAATAGAATATAAATATTTACGAAAGAAGCAGCTTTGGGGGCCAATATTTGTTGACGAAATGTTGCGACCTATGTGGTGTTTCTGAGATGCTGTGCACTAAATTACTTAACTGAGGAAATATGTAGCATTTCACTATGCATGACTTAGCTAAAACATCGGTACTGTAATTAAAAACATTAAGTCTCAACTTGTTAAGTTTCCGTCTAATAGATGATTTTCTTATCAGCACTTTGAACCAGTCACTTTCTTTGCTTTGTATACCTAACATAAGCCTAAAATATAGCAGCACATTCAATGAATATCATTCCAAACATGAAGATAAATAACAAGAAACCGCCTCTATTTTCGAACCGATACCACCTGAGGGTTACACCACGCCTTGATCCCGTCTAGTCCAGACTCAACCCCAATACCACTATTTTTATGGCCGCCAAACGCAACCTGTGGACCGACTTCAAAATGAGAGTTGACCCAGACAGTGCCAGCTTCTAGACGTCGCGTCAAGCTCTCAGCCTTCTTCACGTCTTTGCTCCAAACTGAGCCACCTAGGCCCATTAGGGAAGCGTTTGCACGTTTAAGAACGTCTTCCTCTTCCGACCACTTAAGAAGAGGTACGATAGGCCCAAACTGCTCGTCGACAACAATTCGTGAGTCCTCTGGCGGGTTGTCAATCACAGTAGGTTGGAGGAAAAACCCGCTTTGTCCCTCAGAGGATACAAGCTCGCCACCAAGTGCGACTTTCCATCCCTCGGAGCTTATCTGACCATACATCTCTCGCAGCTTAGAGTATTGCATGCTATTTTGAACTGGTCCAATAGCAGCTTCAGCGTCAGCTGAACCTCCAACTTTAAGAGTTTTAACAAACTCGACAAATGCTGCAAGGAATTCATCGTAGATAGCTTCATGCACATAAATGCGCTTAATACAGAAGCAGACTTGACCAGACGACAAGTAAGCTATACTTGCCACCTATTTTAATAGCAAATTAGTATTCTTCTCAAAAGTTTTCTGCATTTATGATACTTTACTTACTTTTGCCACGGTGCTCGGAATGTCTACATCTGGCAAAATAATCGCGACATCGTTGCCTCCAAGTTCGAGAGTTACACGTTTCAGCGTGCTGGCACATGCTGCAGCCACTTTCTTCCCACTGGCTACTGACCCAGTAAAACTAATCTTTGCGACTCCTTGGTGAGCTGTAAGCATTGGGCCGAGGTCTTCGCCGCCACTAAGAAAATTCACGACTCCCTTGGGAAATATTTGAGCACATAGCTCCCCCAGCTTGAGTGCAGTATAGGGACTATAAGGAGATGACTTCCAGATATATGTATTTCCAATAAGGAGAGCAGAAACCAGTTTAATAGCTCCAAGCAGCAAGGGGAAGTTCCAGGGTACGATACCAACCCCAACCCCAAGAGGGACATGACGCAATACGATACTGCGCTTTGGATCATAAAATGTTAGCAAGGATATCCGTAGCAGCTATATATGTGAACAGTGTATATAAACACTAGTACGAAAATGTCCACGGCTGAGTTTCTGGCAGAAACATACCTCGTCAGTATTTTCAATTTGCTCCTCGGTCAATCGAAATTTGAGAGTCTCGCGGATCTGGTGGCTCAACAAGAACAGCTCAAGACCTACAGCCTGCGGAGGCTTGCCAGCCTCTTTTCCCAATAGTTCAGCAAACTCTTTTTGGTGTGCATCAAATGAATCGACTAAGGTAGTCAAATAAGCGGCACGCTCATCTTGAGAAAGATCACGCCATGCGGGGAATGCTGCTTGGGCTGCCGCAACAGCACGATCTACATCATCTTGAGTCGAGATAGGAACCTCTGCAAGCTCGAGACCTGTGCTGGGGTCAACTGCCCTCCGAGTTTCCTCGGTGGATGTAAGTTCGTTGTTAATTACATTGCGGAATGTCTGAGCAGCATGATCAGTAAAAATGTGACATGTTGGTGAACGTTGGATGATTGGCATACAATAAAATCATCAACCTTAATGTTAGTGGCGTTAGACATGATTCTCAATAATTTATTTAGCAAGCGGTTTGATTACTGACATAGACTGGATTAAAGAAGAGACTTTAAGGAAATAAAATGAGGACCTACTTAACAGGTGATTACTGTACAGCAGTATGCATGTTGGAGTTGGAAAGGATACAATTTGTCTCAGAACATGTGGATTGGTTGCGTTTGTACCAAGCAGCCAAGCAGCCAAGCAGCATCTCGGAAATTAGGCGGCAACACACAAGGTACTGTGCCGTTATGAATGCAGATTTTGCAGGTTATAGAAATAGATTACATGAGCTAAGGCTGTCATGAAGTAGTACTAAGCAATTCAGCTGTTGCGCAGGGAGGGAGTTATTGTAACTTAGCATTGTGTTTGTAAATTCCAAAAGTCTTATTGTATGCACGGTATATTGTCAGTCGGTATCGAACAAAAGTCTATGGCCCCGCATGCCATATGCTCCCTAGTTTATTTTTCTTATCAGGCTGCATGACATCGTTTGTTTCCTTTAATATTGTTATCTCTTTATGGTTAGTTACGTGCTGAAGGTGTGGCGTGTTGTTGCTTGCTGCTTTGCTTGTTGCTTGTTGCTTACCAGGATTCCTGTGTGCCGCTTTCATACCTACTTTGTACCTGCACTAAAGATACATATGCACATAATATTTTAGGTGATGGTATATGCATGTAATATATTAGGTAATGCCATTAGGGCTTGAATCGGGTAAATCTTGCAGAGAAATACAACGTACCATTGGATAAGCGTTTTAGACCCTTGGGGGCTGGAATTCCCTAACTGGCAGCCCGCCAAACCTACTGTAACAAACAAGGGCATGCCCTCCTTATCATTTATCAAGCGTGTGTGACATTGAGTTGCATCGAAGAAGCTGGGAAATGGCACAGCCAAACCATCCTAGCTGCCTGCCACAATGGATATGATTTGCTGAGTTTAGATACAGCCTTTTATATCTTCATTAGATCGCTATCGCTCTAGTTTTCAAAGTTCATCCCCACTTTTCCTTGTATACAACGTAGTTCATCATGTCTTTCGACTTGAGTACGTTCCCGCCGGAATATCTAAACTACGATAAAGGGCCTCTTGTTATTCGAGTTATTACTAGTCTGGTTGTTCTGGCGACTGTCGTTACCATACTACGTCTCATCATTCAACTACAGCGACGTGGCGGTATTGAATTCGACGACTGGCTGATTGTGGCCGCACTGGGCTTTTTATGGGGTGAATATGCGGATGGTTACTTATCTGTCAAACGTGGCGGAATCGGACTTCATCTTCCAGTCGCTCTAGCTACAAAAAAGGACGCACTACGGAACGTCTTTATTGTGAGCAAATGCATTCCATCCCTACAACGTTGATAGCTAATTGATTTTTCAGTGCATGTTTGTGGGAGAGTTACTCTTTTTCATGTGCCTTGCCTTCATCAAATGGAGCATCCTTGCAATGTACTATCGAATATTCCCAACCAAGTTCATGAAATGGGGATATGTTGTGCTCGGCGGCATGACAGCAGCATGGTGGGTTGCGGTCATGCTTGTTACGATCTTTCAGTGCGTGCCAGTGCACAAGTTATGGGATCTTGAAACTCCTGGCAAGTGTATCAATGCCAATGTTTTCTACCTGAGCACAAACGGCGTGCCCAACATCGTTATGGATGCCATGATTCTCTGTTTACCAATATTCGAGGTCTACAAGCTTCATGTCTCGACAAAGGTCAAGATCGCTATTGGCGCTAGTTTCTTAATCGGTGCGCTGGTTATTATTGCCAGCATCATCAAGCTAGTTGTCATGGTCGAGCTTTATCATATGGGCCCTACGGCGGATGTTACTTGTATGTGCAACCCCTCATCAACCCGTGTTTACATAGTATAACTGACCTTCTATTCTGCAGATCATCTAGCTGATCTGATCATCTGGGTTGAAGTTGAGCCTGCCATGGCTATCATCTCAGCTTGCCTTCCAACACTTCGTCCAGTTATCAATTTTGTTTTCCGCAAAACAGGCCTCACCCAGAATAATTCTGAGCGTTCTAAGCGGCCCAACAATATATCACTCGTGACATTTGGAAGAGGTAACATGCGCCACAAGGGTAGTGCGTATTCGATGACAGAAAGCATTGACAATGATATGGACATGACTGACGGCCCAAGTGCATGGCCCCAGCAACGTACTAAGACAACCTCTACCAGTGATGTTGGAAATGGGAGGGGAGAGCAAGGTCTTTTGAAGAATCATAACCCGCAATCCATTAACATCCAGACTGACATTTCATGGAATGAATATCATGTAAAGGGTAATCAACGAAACGAAAGGGAGGTTGTTTGAAGTAGACCATGAAAATGCAGTGAACCATGTACTACAATCGTCTAAGCATATTATAAGAATTGATGTTTTACATACACCTGTCCCTTCATACTACTGTCCCGAAGAATATTCATGCAAATGTAGCTGCTATGAAAGATATGAGAATTGAGTAGCTGGAGAGACATGACTGTCAGGTTTATTCGTACTTCGTCTATCGTCAACTTCCCAATTTGTATAAGGCATAGCTTATTGGCCTCTGTATACGAGTTATTGCCCCCTGGGGTAAACATCGACAACAATAATGTGAGCTAGGCAAATAGCAAGAGAGAGTCACTTGGAACAAAGTTGCTTGACTTCGGATGTAGAACCAGATCTATCAGATATAGTCACGGGTGCATGAAAGCATTAGCGTTATGTATCGTGTAAGCGAGATTATGGTACAGTAGCAGAGGCATCAACTCTGGGTTGGCTATCAACCAACCCAACATCTACGTCGGACTTAAGATGGGTATGCTGGCTTACGGCCGACAGAACAAGAAAACTTTTAATAGAAACTGAAATATACAGCAAGGTTCTGTCAGGCGTTTTGAGCGGGCGATTTTGGATCATGCAGTATAATGTTTCCTAAGGAAAGAGAATATAAATTTGGCTTGGCTTGGCTTGGTTTGGTAAAGTTGGGAGATACTCTGGTTTTGTGGACGACAGTGCAAAATTTAATTTGAGAGGTGAAGGGGTTTTGGTTTGCGAGGTTCTTGTGGTAGTATAAATTTATTCACCAAACGCAAGGCAAGGCTCGTTACCCTCCGACTATCACTTGTATTCAAATATTGTGATTGGATTCAATACACTATAGAACTAGCACTTGTGAGCTAACTACCTTAGTTTAGTTACAGTGTAACTTAGTCTTGTTTTATGCAGACTCAGTATAGTAAGCTTGTGAGGTAGTGTAGTAAGATTATCGGTTTCAAGGTCTATTAAGTGATTCTATTTAACACGGAGCGAATCTTCTGAAGTCAAGCCAGTCCATTCTACAGTCTTTAACCAGAGAGCCTCTTGCACAACCTCATCCTGACTATCCTTCGAACCCGAGTCAGGATTCCCTAGAGTAAAATAGCCAGTTTCGCCCGGATTTTGCTCATTAAGGGCCAGGCGAGCAACGTCTACTGCGGCTGTGGCTGCGGATCGGCCCGTTGGGTCCAATTCTTTATGTGGATATTAGTTAGTTTAGTCTTTGCGCTAAAAGTTTTAAGTCGAGCTAAAAAAAATGGAGATGGACGACAACAAGTAAACATTGGAATTAACTTACTTATGCCGAAAATTTTTCCCATTGGCCGCAGTACTAATTTTGACAGCAATATCAGCTTGAGGGGCGTGTTAACCACCAGAGCCCGCGAGTCAAATAGATTACCAGGATTCATCACTATAGCAGTAATATGCTTCAGTTGTGAGTCCCGCTGTAAGCGACGGTTGAGCGCGTGTGTAAACATGACGGTGGCGAGCTTGGAGTTGGCATAGCGATGAAAGCCATGGCCTGTCACGTCGTTTGTCGCGTCTGGTGCCGGCTTTACCAGAAGATCGAGCTGGTTCGGGTCGCTGGGGATTTTGGGTGGAAACTTCTCGAGCGGATTCTTGCCAGATTCATGGCCGTCGCTTGAAAACAGGACAATTCGTCCACCTTGGGGCAGAAAGCTCGTAATTAATACAAGGACCAGTGCGACGTGAGAGAGATAGGACACCTGCATGGTCTTCTCATAACCGTCGCCGGTCATTTCCATCGGTCGCACCAGGTTCCAGAAGTAGGCGTTGCCCACGATTGCAGAGAGCGGAGGGATGGCGCCACTCGCAACATCTTGTTTCATACTGCGAGCAAGTTTCCGGACGGCATCGAGGTTGGTCAAGTCGAGCTCGCGAATTGAGACTCGAGCCTCCGGATATACCGCGATGACCGCGCGTAGAGTCTTGGTATTCGGATCTTGATCACCGGCATCGCGCACAGTGAGTACCAGACTTGACTCGGGATGATGTTTAAGAAGATAGTCGACAGTTGGTATGCCGAGCGAGCTGTTGGCCCCCGTGAGAAGAATTGTGCTTGCCATGAGGGTGAGTTAGGTTATAGCATCCAAATCCCTAGAGTAAAAAACACGACACGGGATGGGAGATGGGAGATGGGAGATGGGAGATGGCTAGTAAGACGATATGGAGTGAGAGTTAACAGCTCACGGGTGAAATTCAGGCAATCATTCAATCATGTGATTTAATTTAAACTAACTCGGTGTGTTGGAATTTGTTGTAGTACATATCTGCATGAGCAAGCCCCCTTACTTTCTACCCGCCCGACATAGGCGGGAAATAAATTAGTTTAAGCTTACTGTACTGTACAAGCCGGGCACGGCTGGGGTTTAACTTGACTGTATCGCGCTTACCTCCGTAACTGTATTTAGAGTTAATTAGATCGATCGATCTTTCTGATATTGGTATTGGGGGCTAGGCGATTAGGTAAGGTATGACTACGGCGCAGCGCCCACTCTACAAGGTGCAAGGGTCTAAAAGCGGGAGTGAGTGAGTTGGATCAGATCGGGTCATCATTTGTTAGCTCGGGGGTGAATTGGATCGGGTCATCATAGGTTGGCTCGTGGGAGAGAGTTGGATCGGGTCATCATTGGTTGGCTCGTGGGAAAGAGTTGGATCGGGTAATCATTGGTCAGCTCGTATATGTATACCAACTTTAAGTAGGTAGGCATGACTGACACGGGATGATGCGGGGTGATGCGGGGTGACATGGGGCGGGACTAAACTTAAGTTTACTATAATAAGCGAGAACGAGTAAGTAACCTCACACTTTACAGTACCTATTGTAAACTTACACTACCTAGTCTTAGGTGGATAAAATGTAACGCCAAAAGCCTTGATGCTAGTGAGAAGGAGTAGAATAACACGGAGATGAACTTTTTACAATCGTGATATTAATTGCAAGCTATTTTATCCACAAATACAGTAGCTAACCACCCCTTAAGTTAGACGAGAATGTCCTTGATTCTCATCGAGAGTTTGCTTTAAACTTGCCGTGACTTGCCTACCTAGCTAGCTTCCCGAGAGCTAAGAGCTAAGAGCTAAGAGCTACGTGAGAATCTGGATTCTCACGTACTCGGCAGCAAGAGCACCAGTTATAGAAAACCCGGCCACCCAGAAGGCATTACCAAACCACCACCAACAGTTTTTCGAGTCCTTCAAGTCCACATAGAAAATCATGCAACCAAGAGAGAGCAAGCATCCAACAGGTGCTATGGCTAAAGGTCGATATATCCACCATTCAACGGAAGAGGCTGGGGAAGAGTAAGAGGCACTTGCTACGAGCATCGCCAACATGTCGAATAGTAGTACCGAGAGAACGGGCTTGGTACCGCCATGGCCCAGCATCACTGCCATGCTACGGAGCCCGAGGCGTTTGTCGTCGGCAAGATCTTGGTGAGCGTAGATAGTATCGTATATGGCGGTCCAGAGCACACAGGCCAGCGTGAGATATGCAACAGGAACTGAGACTTTCTGACCAAAGACCCGCGTAAACGACCAGCTGTCTTCCCTGAGCGAAGAAAGGCTCAAGTAAGGCTCGATAGTAAAAGGCTCGAGTCCCATGGCCGCACTTCCCACGACCACACCCCAGGCCAGACAGAGACCCAGCACAAACTGGGCAAAATGAGTTTGCCGTTTGGCGTATGGATAGTAGAGTGTTGCGAGAGCATTTGGAAGCACGTATTTCCAACAGCCATTGCCGGCATGGTCTCGAAAGCCGAAATGCAGCACGGCACCGCCGAGAAATGCCTGGGAAACGGAGAATGCAAAAGCTTGATATACGGAAATTGCACCGCGCGGAATAGGGCGCTGCCGCGTGCGTTCCACGACTGCATCAAATGGTGCATCTATCAAGTCATTCCAGGCATGTGCAGCATTTGAAAAAAAGATGCTCCATGGCAACAGGAGAGCGCAAGTTCGAAGAACTTGTCCCGGACTAGAACCTTGAATAATTGCTGCTAAGAGAGCACCGAACAGATGGGG